>ERZ781272.596-NODE-596-length-20909-cov-2.863479_pt1 | contig 20909 bp, 21 predicted proteins | sample MGYA00375850_ERZ781272 | MGnify/ENA primary metagenome ERZ781272 (study PRJEB29790, sample SAMN06051246) | human gut metagenome | host: Homo sapiens | place: USA: Cincinnati, Ohio | collected 2013-06-21 | study: EMG produced TPA metagenomics assembly of the Gut...
GAAAGTACATAAAACTATTAAATAACTTGTTAACGTTCGCAAAAATACTTCTTTTTTCTTTTTATTTTTTATTTTCTTAATGAATGCTTTAAAATTACATACTAATGACGGTGTCATCAAAAAAAGTAGATAAAGTGATATATCATTTATATCCTTGGATGATCCTAAAATAAATAGCAAAGTAATTAAAAAATAATATATACTAGCTTTCTTCTTTTTTTTAGAATTATTACTCCTAAATCCTGCAATATATTTTTTCATATTCTGTCTCCCCTCTTGTTTTCTACTTAATTATCATTATACCTAAAAATATTAAATTTTAATGTGAATTTTTGTAAAATTAATAACTTAATATACATCTTAAATTTATTTTATTAGTTTGTATTTTCTGAATAAAGTTAATATTTAATATTATTTCAAATTATTAGTAAAATTCTATTATAATTGTTATAATATGTTTTATGGAGGGATATATATGAAAAATAATTTAAAAAATATCATAACAGAAGCTTTAGGTATGATTATAGGATGTATACTAGCAAGTATTGGTATAAACATGTTCTTTAGTCCTTACACTATTGCAACAGGTGGCTTAAGTGGTCTATCTGTAGTTTTAAGCAAAATTAGTGGTTTATCTGTATCAGCAATAATGTTAATAATGGGTATACCTCTAATAATATTTTCAATCAAAATTTTAGGGAAAAAAGATGCTCTAAAGACTTTAATAGGTATGTTACTTTTATCAACTTGTCTAAAGCTTACATCTTCATTTTCTCAAATTACAGTAACAAATGATGTTTTATTATCAGCAATAACAGGAGCTATACTTTTGGGGTTAGGACTAGGAATTATATTTAGAGTTGATGGTTCCACTGGAGGAACAGATCTAATAGCCCTGATGGTTAACAAGGCTATCCCAAGCATTCCTTTATCAAAATGCTTAGTATTTATAGACGGACTTGTTGTGATATCGTCAGGTTTAGTTAATAAGAATTTAGAAACAGGTTTATATTCAGCAATTAGCTTATATGTTATCGTAAAAATGGTAGATTTTATTGTTGCAGGATTTGATTATTCAAAAAGCTTTATGATAATAACAAACGAAGAAGAAGCTCTAAAAAATGCTATTGTGAATGATATTAAAAGAGGTATAACTATTCTTGATGGAAAAGGTGGTTATACTGATAATAGCAAAAGTGTATTAATAGTCGTTGTAAATAAGAAACAAGAAGTTCATTTAAAGAAATTAATTAAAAAAGTTGATAAAAATGCCTTTATAATAGTTAGCGATGTGCATGAAGTATTTGGTGAAGGGTTTACACCAATAAGTGCATAAGTATATTTTTTATAATTATAAGACTTGTAATTTCTTAACAATTTATTATAATTATATATACTTAGTTTTAAGAAAAGAGGTATGATTAATGAACATAAAAATAGCAGCAATATGCGATAATGAATTAAGCGGAAAGCTTCTTAAAGAAACAGCTTCTAAGATTGGAATAATTGTAAACTACGAAGTACAAAATGAAAACGGTATAGTAAATAAATTATCTAATGATATTATACAAAACTCAAATATAGTGCTATTTGTGACAGAAAAAGAAGTTGAAGAAATTGAAGAAATTGAAAGATTTATTGATCGAGAATATTATGAAGTATTACCTCAATTTGTTATAGAAAATCCATCTAATGTAATTTCAGAAATAACACTTGATTTAAACTAAAAAAGAGAGATATATTCTCTCTTTTTTGGTTTGTAATTTTATTTTATTTTCTTTAAATCTATATAAGCTTCTATTTGAGGTATGTAGATCATATTCTCCTTCAAATGAGTATTCCCAAATTCTTTTAACTCATTCCCCTCTTTATCCTTTGTAATTTTATATTTTATAACTTCACTATTTTCATTTATGTCAGCATGAAAATACATTCCTTCATATTGTTTAAATCTAAAATTAAAATTGTCTCTAGTAAGCTTAATACTTATGTTGCTCATTTACACCATCCTCATTAATCCATTTTAAAATCTTTTAAAAACATTTCTAAAAGTTCGATACCATAAGAAGATAAAGGATAATTACCTTCGCAAATACACCAGTCATATAAAACTGCCCTTTCTTGCATGGCATAAATTTTAGCTAGTTCCCAAAATGATCTATCATTCTTTATTTGATTTCTATTTTGACCTTCACTTATTATTTGTTGCAATACTTTATAGTATACCCTTTGCTGGTCTAACAAAGTTTTTTTGCCTTTTTTAATAATCTGAGATGAATACAAAGTTGCCAATAAATCTACAGGCACATTTTCCTCTATAAATCTAAATAAATGTCTACTCGTTGTTATAAGCTTATCAAAACTATTCATATTTACATCTAAAGTATCCATTATCTTTGTATATTCTTCATCAAATATATCTGATAAGGTATTTAATAAATCATCTTTTGCACTAAAATAGTGATAAAAATTACCTTTCGATATTCCACATTCATTTATTATTTGATCAACTGTTGTTGCATCATATCCCTGTTCATAAAACAATTTCCATGCAACAGAAGATATTTTATTTTTTGTTGAATTAAGTTCATCCATGGCCTTTCCCCTTTATAACTTATTACGAAAACACATATCCTTTTCAAATTCATTATAACATAAAAAAATGACCTATTTCTAGGTCATTTAAATATATCTATATTTCATTCTTCCATAACTTCACTCTAGATACTATATCTTCAGCTCCCAATATACCTGATACAAGAGCATATCCATCTGGATTAAACTGTTTCAATTTATGCACATTATCCAAATTTATTCCTCCAATTAAAACAAAAGGCATCTCAACTTCATCTATTATTTCGTTTAAAGTGTTGAATGAAACATCTTTGGCATCTAATTTTGTACTTGTTGAAAACATTGCTCCTATACCTAAATAGTCAGCTCCATCTTTTTTAGCTTGCTTTGCCTCTTTAACAGTTCTAGCAGATACTCCAATAATTTTATCTTCACCGATTAATTTTCTTACTGAAGTAGCATCTATATCACTTTGACCCACATGAACACCATCAGCATCAACAAGCAAGGCAATGTCTATTCTATCATTAATAATAAAAAAAACGTTATATTTTTTAGTAATTTCTCTAAGCTTTATTGCTTTTTCCAAAAACTCCTTACCATCAGCATCTTTTTCTCTAAGTTGTACCATAGTAACTCCGGCTTGAATAGCCTCTTCTATGCATTTATAAAAATCTCTTCCTTTTAATAAATCTGAATCTGTTACTAAATATAATTTAAGTAATTTTTTTAACTTATTTTTATCTACCATAATACTCTCCTTAACTTGCCTTATTTATTGTAGTTATATTAGCCATTTTCATAATCTTTCCTATAGGAATTATTGTTATAACCACAGAACTTAATAATGCTTCTATTCCTTCTCCTGTTAAATTATATACTAAAGAATAAATTAAAGGGCTCCATCCAACAGGTGCATATTCATAAAAGTACACACACCCAGATATAACATGAACTGTAACTTTAAGCGCTACTGCTATTAAACAGCCTAAAAATATCTTACTTTTCTTTTCTGAACCACATATTCCGCTTAAACCTAATAACATTGTTGGAAGTATATAGTCTAATAAAAATTGTGCTGGATGAACTATAAATAATTCTCCACCTAATAGTGTTATTAATCCTGACACTAAACCACAAGTCATGCCTATAATAGGTCCGTATAAAATACCAACTAATAGTATTGGTAATGATGCCAGTAAATTAAATCCTCCACCTTGAGGATATTGAACAAATTGTATTTTTGATAAAACAAAATGTACACCTGCAAATAAAGCTATTATCACCATTGTTTTTGTATTTAATTTAAAGTCCTTAAGTTTAAAAATATAATAAATTATAGGTATTAAACATAAACCTAATATAAATATATTTAACATTAGCTCATCTCCTTATAGGCCATATCCCAAAATGCCATCTCATATAAACTTCCCTTTATAAAAATCTCTTTTAATTTTTCTTTTTTGCTATCGTCTATATTTTTACAAAGTTCATTTGCAAAATCTATATTTTCCTTGGCGCACATTCTATATTCTTCACAAGAATATGACTCTATCCATGCTGCGTAATAATTATTTTCTAACTTATCCTTATATATTTCTTTCATTTCTTTAGCTATATAATAATAACTCCACGCACATGGAAGTACTGCTATTATTAAATCTTGAATATCTCCTGTTAATGCTATACTTTTCATAAAATTAGTATAATTTTCATTTTCCAATTTTATATTATGTCTTTGAAGTGTTTTAATATCTTCACCTAGCTCTTTTAAATAAGCTATATGTGTAGCACTTTCATCTTCCATAATTCCATTTATGCTATCTTTAAAAAACTTCATATGATTTACGTCATCACTTTTTATAAGTCCCATGGCGTAAACTTTAGCATAATCTAGAAGGTATAAGTAATCTTGAACTAAATATTCTCTAAACTTTTTTTTGTCTAAAGTTCCTTGTCCCATTTCTACTATAAAAGGATGTTTTAAATATTCATCCCATATTTCCTTACTTTCATTAAATAAATAATCTGATAATAACATAGCATTCCCCTCTCTACTATAATGAACTATTAAGTTGCGCTAACTCAATTTTCCCATACTTATTACAACTCTCTTCATTCAAAGTAAAAATTTCATCAAATAGTTTTGTTTTAAAACTTCCTATTGCTGGATTTTCTCTGTTTGCCAATTCTCCACAAAGAGACATTACTAAAGTCCCCATTACTGCTGCATCTATTTTATCTTCTGTACATGGTAAGAAACTTCCTATTAAAGATGTGCTCATACATCCTGTTCCTGTTATAAATTTAAGTTTAGGTGTTCCATTACTTATTTTGTATATTTTATTTCCATCACTAATCACATCAGTCTTTCCTGAAGCAACAACAATGCACTCAAGTTTTTTAGCTACTTCTTTAGTAATAAATGATGCATCACTTCCATCATCAAAAGAATCTACACCTTTACCTTTTACATCCATTCCACCTATAAACTGAATTTCAGATATATTTCCTCTTATCACATCAAATTTAACTTCATTTAATAATTTATTAGTTAAATCAGTTCTTGCCTTTGTAGCAAATACCCCTACTGGATCTAGTATAACTGGCTTGTTGTACTTATTTGCAGTTTTTCCTGCTAAAACATATAAATCCAACAACTCACTATTCATTGTTCCTATATTAATAACTACACTGCTAGCAACTTTAACTATATCATCAACTTCTTCATAAGAAAAACTCATCAGTGGACTTGCCCCTATAGCTAGTGTTGTATTCGCACAATCTGTTATAGTAACATTATTTGTATAGTGCAATACAAGTGGATTTATTTCTTTAACTTTTTTTAATAATTTATACATAATATCCCCCTATTGTTTAATCAAATTTATAAAAATGATGTACTGGTCCTACACCCTTACCTATATCAAAACTATGTCTTATTGCTTCAGTAATATATTCTTTACTAAGTTTTACAGATTCAACAATATCATATCCAAGTGCCAAATGAGATGTTATGGCAGATGATATTGTACATCCAGTTCCATGAGTATTTTTTCTATTTATTCTTTCACATTTAAAAACTTCAAATAAATCCTCACCTATTAACACATCTACACAAGCACCATCTAAATGTCCACCTTTCATAAGAACATATTTAGGTCCTAAATCAAGAATTACCTTACCTACTTTTTTCATATCTTCAACTGTATCTATCTTCATATTACTTATTTCTTCAGCTTCGGGTATATTTGGTGTTACTATATAAGCCTTAGGTATAAGGTATTTTATTAGACTATCCTTAGCTTCTGGTCTAAGAAGAGAATACCCACTTTTAGAAATCATAACTGGGTCTACAACTAAGTATTCACATGGATATTTTTCTAATGAGTCAACTATATCTTTAATTATTTCTGGAGAAGATACCATCCCTACTTTTATTGCTTTTGGTGGTATATCCTCACAAACCGCTTTTATTTGTTCCTTAATAATCTTGGAACTAAGCTCTTGCACATCAGAAACACCCTGTGTATTTTGAGCTGTTATTGCAGTAATTACACTCATTCCATAAGTTCCTATGGCAGAAAACGTTTTTAAATCTGCTTGTATTCCGGCTCCACCTGATGAGTCAGAGCCAGCTATTGTTAATGTTGGTATCTTGTAATTTTTCATACCTTTACTCCCCCCTAATTAGTAATATATACTTATGATTCGTACTCAAAATAAGATAAATCATAAATTTCCTACAAAAAAACGCTATGCCTATAGGCATAGCGTTTATATACAAATTTAAAACCCTTATATGGTTATAAAATTCATAGTGCTTTCCTACGCTGGTATTATCCAGATCAGGTACAAGGGTCGGTATAAACCTCTCAGCCAATGGCGCCCCTAGCAATTTATTTACTTTCAACTTCATTATAGTTGATTACAAAAGATTGTCAACTATGAATTTAAGTATAGATTCGGATAGTTTGATTGTCAGATGATATAAAATATACTATATATGTAATTAGGAGAATAAATACTTCAGTTAATGGAATTAAGATAAGAAAGATTTTTTAGTTAATAATAGAGATTTTTATAGTTAAAAGGAAAGTATTATAACTGGGGGAGGAAGGATATGAACTTTACTTCAAGTAAGAATAAATACAATTCCATAAGAAATGTTGTTTATGGAAAAAATGGAGCAGTGGCAACATCAACACCAATTGCAGCTGGGGCAGGTTTAGATATTTTGAAAAAAGGTGGAAATTCAGTAGATGCAGCCATAGCAACAGCAGCTTGCCTTACAGTAGTTGAGCCAACAGGATGTGGAATAGGTGGAGATGCTTATGCATTGGTGTGGATTGAGAAGGAGAAGAAGCTTTATGGGTTAAACTCCAGTGGATTTGCGCCACAGAGAATGAAACTGAAAGAATATGAAGGGATGACTGCCATGCCTAAGTATGGATTTGGAGCTGTAACAGTTCCAGGAATACCTGCTGCATGGGCAGAGCTTAATAGAAAATATGGCAAGTTAAGCTTGCTGGAATGTTTAAAACCTGCCATAAATTATGCAAGAGATGGATATGCTGTGGGAAAAACCGTATCTAAATTATGGCAGACAGCTTATGATGAGTACGAAGAGAACTTAGTGGGAGAAGAGTATAAGCACTGGTTTGACACCTTTGGAAAAAAAGGAAGAGCGCCAAGGGCTGGAGAGATTTTTAAGTGTGAAGAAATGGCAGCAACTCTTGAAGAAATAGGAAGAACCAATAGTGAAAGTTTCTATAGAGGAAGCTTGGCTGACAAAATAGATGAGTTCTCTAGAAAATATAATGGTTTTATTAGAAAAAGCGATTTAGAGAAGTTTTATCCTCAGTGGGTGGAACCAATTAGTACAGAATATAAAGGATATAATGTTTTTGAAATACCACCAAATGGTCATGGAATAACAGTGCTTATGGCTCTTAATATATTGAAAGGTTTTGACTTGGATAATAACAGAGAAAACTTGGACAATTATCACAAAATCATAGAAAGTTTAAAACTTGCCTTTGCTGATAGTAAGTCCTATGTAACAGATATAAAGGAAATGAAAGTTAAGGTAGAAGCATTATTAAATGAAGAATATGCAAAGGAAAGAAGAAAACTGATAAGTTCAAAAGCAATTGAACCTGTTTGTGGAGATCCATATTCACCGGGAACAGTGTATTTATGTAGTGGTGACAAAGAAGGAAATATGGTGTCATATATACAAAGTAATTATACGGAATTTGGTTCAGGGCTAGTGGTTCCAGGTACAGGTATAGCTCTTCATAATAGGGGAAATAACTTTAGCTTAGATAAAAATCATGTAAATGTAGTGAAGCCTTTTAAGAAGCCGTATCATACCATTATTCCAGGATTTTTGTGTAAAAATAATGAAGCAGTGGGAGCTTTTGGAGTTATGGGAGCTTTTATGCAACCACAGGGTCAACTACAAGTACTTACTAACTTGATTGATTTTAATATGAATCCTCAAGAAGCTTTGGATGCACCTCGTTGGCAGTGGATTAAAGGTAAGGAAATTCAAGTAGAAAGTGATATAAATGAAGAAATTGTAGAAGGCCTTAGAGAAAAGGGTCACGAGATTACAGTTATGGATGATTTTACAAATATGGGTAAAGGTCAAATTATATTAAAAAATGCTGAATCTGGATCCTATGTTTGCGCTACAGAAAAAAGATGTGATGGTTATGTGGCCGCTTGGTAAAGTTTTGATGTAAAAATATATTTAATGAGCTAATATTATTTATAAAATGAAGTTTATTATGAAAGGGGAAAAAATTATGAATGAAACATTGAAAACATTAAAAGAAAGAAGAAGTATAAGAAAGTATAAAAAAGAACAAATAAGTGATGAGCAGCTGAACCTAATATTAGAAGCTGGATCTTATGCACCAACAGGAATGGGAATGCAATCTCCGATTATGGTAGTTGTGCAAGATGAAGAAACAATAAAAGAATTATCTAAGATGAATGCTGATGTTATGGGAACAGATTCAGACCCTTTCTATGGAGCGCCAACTGTTGTAGTTGTACTTGCTGATAGAGGATGCAGACCTACATATGTGGAAGATGGATCTCTTGTTATGGGGAATCTTATGAATGCAGCTCATTCAGTAGGAGTTGATTCGTGTTGGGTTCATAGAGCAAAGGAAGTATTTGCAAGTGAAAGAGGTCAGGAATTGCTTAAGAAGTGGGGAGTTGAAGGTGACTATGTGGGAATAGGTCATTGTATCTTGGGATATAGAGATTGTGAGTATCCTGAAGCTAAGGAAAGAAAAGAAAATTATATAGTTAGAGTATAGTTTATGGAGGAGTTACCTGGAGTATGGGTAACCCTTTTTTATTTGGAAAAATAAATGGGTATTCAAAATTAATTATGTGAAAAATTGGTGATTATAATGATTATAATTATAATAATTATATAAAAATTATTTTACATTATAATTAATTACGGAAATGAAAAATGATAAATGCGGAAAAAGTATGTCTAGATAATAAGGAAATTGGTGTTACCATTTAAATATACATTATGAGAGGTGGAAACAGATGAAAACAATTATTTTATTAGCTGGTTATCCAGGGACAGGCAAAACTTATATGTGTAATAAAATATTATCAAAATTTCCTTATTTCTACATTGTGTCACAAGACAAAATAAAAGAAGAAAATTTTGATAAGTATGGTTACAAGAATTTAGAAGAAAGAAATAAAATTATAGAAAAATGTAGGGATGAGTTTTATAGAATAATGGAAGAAAATATGGATAAACAAAATAATATTATTTCGGATTATCCATTTAGTGAAAAGCAAAAGAGTATAATAGAAGATTTATCAATCAAATATAAATATAAAGTAATAACTATAAGGCTCATAGCTGATTTAGAAGTTTTATATAAAAGGCAATTAGATAGAGATTTAGATGAAAGTCGTCATTTATCTCATATAATGAGTTCTTATCATAAGGGACAAATTTTAAAAGATAGAAGGAAAGCAGATTTACTAGTTTCCCATGATGAGTTTATTAATAGATGTAAAACTAGAGGATATGGTGAGTTTCAATTGGGAGATTTAATTGAAGTAGACGTAACTGATTATTCTAAGATTGATTATGATAATATTAATGAACAGATTGGTAAACTCATAGGAAAGGTGGAAGCTATATGAAAAAAGTATGCTGTATAGGGCAAAGTGTGTATGATATGACGTACCCAATTCATGAAGATGTTAGTGAAAATAGAAAATATAGAGTCACTGAAAAATTTGAATGTATGGGAGGTCCAGCAACAAATGCTGCATATCTTAATGCAAAGTGGGGAAATGAAACGTGTCTTATTTCTAGGGTAGGTAATGATTTATATGGAAAAAAAATACTGTCTGGGTTAAAAGATATAGGTGTAAATACTGAATTTGTAAAAATTTGTGGTCAAGATACTTCTGTAAGTGCAGTAATCTCAAATTTAAGTAATGGAAAAAGAACAATATTTAACTGTCCTGCAAATAAGGAAGAAATAAATTTTGAATATCCAAAAGATATAGATGTTATTTTAGTAGATGGTCATGAACTTAAGGCATCTTTAGAGATATTGAATTTATTCCCTAAAGCAAAAAGCTTAATTGATGCAGGTACATATAAACCAGAACTAAAAGAATTAATAAGTAAAGTTGATTATTTAATTTGCTCTGAAGATTTTGCAAAGCAATATACTAACTTGGAAATTGACCTTGATGATAATGATTCTATAACTACAATTTTTAAAAAATTAAAAAAATTGAATGATAAGCAGATTGTAGTAACAATGGGTGAAAGAGGCTTATTATATGAAAAAGATGGAGTAATAAATCATATGAAAGCTTTTGAGTGTAAACCTCTTGACACAACAGGAGCTGGTGATATCTTCCATGGTGCATTTGCTTACTGCTTAGCAAAGGATTATACATTAGAAGAAAGTTTGAAAATAAGTTCTATGGCATCGGCAATATCAGTAGAGACAATGGGAGGTCAGGTATCTATACCTTCGCTTGAAAAAGTAATAGAAAGAATAAAAAAGTCATAGGTGATGCGGAAATTTCCGTACAGTTGAGGAAAATGTATAGCCCTAATAAACATATAGAAATAATACAATAAGATTAGGGGGAAAGAAATTGACATTATTTAGTAATAAAAGAGTTGTTAAAATACTAGAAATTTTGATGGATAGTCAAAAGCATATAAGTGGAGAGAGAATCTCTATAGAACTTGGTGTGACATCAAGAACAGTAAGATCTGATATTAAAGAATTGAACAAATACTTAAATGACAATGGAGCAAATATTATATCTGTCACGGGAGTGGGATATAGTTTGGAAGTTGAAGATGAGAATAAATTCAATTATTTTCTAAAAGATGTAAAACTGGTTAAACAAGGAAGTAGTGAACAACTTAATATAATACCAACTTATTCAGAAGATAGAATTAATTATATTATTTCTAAGTTGCTAATGAATAGTTTAAAAGATAAAAATAAATCGATTAATCCATATAATCTATGTGACGAACTATTTATAAGTTCTTCTACATTAAAAAAGGATGTGGCGAGTATAAATACACATCTAGCCAGATTTGACTTAAAAGTAGTTATAAATCAGAGTAAGGGAATATTTATAAAGGGAAAAGAGTCAAATATCAGATATTGTATAGCAGACTATATTTTCAATAAAAGGGAAATCGTTAACCTTGAAAATATTGAATTTTACAATGAAATATTTTCGAGAACGCTATTAGAAACTACAGAAAATGTACTTTTAAATGTTTTATCTGAATACAATGTACATCTTACTGATATTTCATTTAAAAACCTGTTAGTTCATGTGTTGATTATGATTAAAAGATATAAGTATAATCAAGCAGTGTTATTTGATAGTACTAGTATAGAGTTTTTAAAGAACACAAAGGACTACTTGATTGCAAAAGATATAGTTGAAAAAATTGGAGAAGCAGTAAAGGTAGATTTTAGTGATGAGATATATTACTTAACTCAACACTTAGTATCGAGTAAAAAATTCTCAAATCAAGATGATAGCATTTATTTTGAATATAAGGGTGTAATAGATAAAATACTTGAAGCTATAAAATCTCAGATAGGAGTAAATTTATTAGAAGATCTACAATTAGTTAATGGACTGGCAGTTCATTTAAATGTAGCGCTTAATAGAATGAAGTTTAATATGAATATTAGAAATGATTTCTTAGATTCTATAAAAAATTCATATCCATTTGCTTTTGAGTTAGGAATAATAGCTTCGAATGTTATAAGAAAAGAGTATAATGTTTCAGTTAATGAAAATGAAATTGGTCTTTTAGCAATACACTTCGGGGCTGCGCTTGAAAGGATAGGCATTAATAGTAAAAAATCTGTTAAAAATGTTACCATTGTTTGTGGGTTTGGTATAGCAACAGCAATGTTAATAAAAGAGAAAATACTAAGATTCTTTGATAATAGAGTTAATATCTTAAATATAAGTTCGTTACATGATTTTGATAAAACAATGCTTGATAATTCTGATGTGGTAATAACAACAGTACCAATTACGAAATTCCAATCTAGTAAAATTATAGAGGTACCTTTAAACCTTGGGTTTAAACACTTACAAAGGATAGAAGATATTATGCTAGGGGAAGAAAAAATAGCAATGGATTATAAGGAAATTTTAAAAGAAGATTTATTTTTTAGAAAGTTAAAAGCTAGTAGTAAAGATGAAGTATTAGAAATTTTAACTAATAGGATGATAGATCTAGGGTATATGGATGAGAATGCAAAAGAATCTGTGTATTCTAGGGAAAGAATGTCTACAACAGAATTGGGAAATTTAGTTGCTTTACCCCATATTTTAGAATTAAATGGAAATAATGCTTCGGTTAGTGTAGCAGTATTGGATAAGCCTGTAATTTGGGATAAAGAGAAAGTTCAAATAGTTTTACTTCTCAACATTTCAAAAGAATTTATTAATGAGTGGGAACAAATATTTAAGAATTTATACAATTATCTTATTGTAAAATCAGGAGTTAACAAGCTTATAAAAGGAATAAGTTACAGTGAGTTTATTAATGATTTGATAGAAAATAATGCTGTTAACAGTGCAATTTAATAATAAACACTGTTTGAATTTCATGATAAGAGGGGAAATTTAGATGTTTCAAATAGAATTTAATGAAAAAAATGTAAAGTTAAATATTAAAGCAGATGGATGGGAAGATGCAGTAAGGCAAGGAGCTCAAATACTTGTTGACAATGGACAAGTAGAGCCACGATATGTGGATGAAATTATAAAAGCTATAAAAAAATTTGGACCATATATTGTAATTTCAGATGGATTAGCTATACCTCATACGAGACCAGAAAATGGGGCAATCGATATCGGTTTTTCATTAATAACATTAGAAGAGCCAGTAAAGTTTGATGAAGAAACAAGCCCAGTAAATGTTATGATTTGCTTTTCTGCAGTAAACGGAAATAGCCACTTAGAAATATTAAGAATGATTGTTAACTTTGTTGAAGAAGGAAAAATAGAAAAAATTGCAAAGTTACAAAATATAAGCGAATTACTAGAATTAACAAAATAATTAACTAGTTTTTCATAGATATAATACTTTAATTAATAGGAGGAGTTTTAATATGTTAAATATTTTAATGGTTTGTGGAGCAGGTTTAGGAAGTAGTTTTGCGTGTCAAATGAGTGTGGAAACTGTATTACAAGATTTAGGTGTAGAAGCTAAATTAGATCACTGTGATATATCAAGTGCAGCTGGGATGAGAGCGGATATTATAATATCTGGTAAAAATTTTGAATCACAATTCAAGCAATATAGTATAGATGCAGAAAAAATATTTTTAAATAAATTAATAGATAAAACAGAAATAAAAGAAAAGTTAGTACCAGTTTTAAGAAAATTTAATGTGGAAGTATAAATTACAGCATAGGGGGAAAATGATATGCAAGCACTAAATTTTATTATAAATAATATATAAACGCAAGCAGCCGTAACAATTGGATTAATAGCAATGTTAGGATTGCTTTTACAAAAGAAACCTTTTGGACAAGTTGTTTCAGGAACAATGAAGACTATGTTAGGATTCATGGTCTTAAGTGCAGGTTCAGGAATAATCGTTGAGTCGTTAACTTACTTTGGGGAAATATTCACAGCAGGATTTGGAATGAAAGGTCTAGTACCTTCCATAGAAGCAATCAATGGTCAAGCAATGAGTGACTTAGGATTAGGTAGTGAGATAGCATTAACATTAGCTGCAATATTTATATTCAATATACTTATAGCTAGATTTACTAAGTGGAAATATATATTCTTAACCGGTAAAGTTTTATTATGGGTGGCAACTATATGTGGTGTGTTTGGTTATTATGTAGGACTTAGAGGACCAGCTTTAGTATTAGTAGGTGGTTTGGTTGGGGGTATATTTGCAGTAGCGATGCCAGCAATAGCACAACCTTGGATTAGAAAAATAACTGGTGATGAAAATGATAATATAGCATTAGGCCACTTCTGTACTATAGGTTATGTATTTACAGCATGGGTATCTAAATTAGTTGGTGATTCTTCAAAATCAACAGAAGATATGAAATTACCAAAAGCATTTGAATTTTTACAGGATACTTACCTTTCTGTAATGGTAGTAATGGTTCCATTATATGTAGTAACAGCTTTATTTGCAGGGCCAGAATTTTGTGGGAAATTCAGTGGATCAACTAACTATGTAGTACATGCATTTTTACAAGCAATGCAATTTGTAGTTGGTATATATGTATTAATGTCAGGGGTTCGTTTATTACTTGCTGAGATAGTTCCAGCATTTAGAGGTATAGCAATGAAGTTAGTTCCAGATGCAATACCAGCTCTAGACTGTCCAGTATTATTCCCATATGCTCCAAATGCAGTTATATTAGGATTTATAAGTACTACTATAGGTTCTATATTAGGTATGTTCCTATTCCCAATGTTTGGGTTACCAATGATATTACCGGGTATGTTAACTAACTTCTTTGCAGGAGGTTGTGCAGGTATATTTGGTAATGCAGCAGGTGGTAGAAGAGGTTGTATTATATCAGGTATAGCACATGGTTTATTTATAACACTATTACCAGCAATACTTGCACCGATGTTAGGTGATATAGGGTTTATAAATACTACGTGTACAGATGTTGATACAATAGCAGCAGGATTATTCTATGGTTGGTTATTAAAACCATTATTTTCAATATTTATGTAGGTGATATGAATGGGTTGGTTTAGTAGAAAAAAAGAGAAAAAGGCTTCTGAGGTGAATGTTAAAGCAGAGGCATTAAATATAGATGAATTAAGAGAAAATGCAGAAAAATTAAAAGTAGGATTACAAAATAGTGAAGGAAATGAAAGAGTAAATATTCTTAATGAAATAGGTGATATTTATTATAAAATTTCTGACTATGATGAAGCTGCCAAATATTATGAAGAAAGTTTAAGTTTACATAAAGCTATAGGTAAGGCATATACAAATCTTCTTAACATTTATAATGCAAAAAGAAAAGAAGCGGCAGTAAACAAGGATGATGATCAAATACAATATTATTTAGTAAAAATAGATGAAATGATGAAAATCTCGAAAGATGTTGTCAGAGGTAATGTATAAGGGGGATAGAATTATGTATAAAAATTTAACAGATTTATTTAAACAAAATGAAGGTAAAGGAGCAATAGGAGCATTTAACTTACATTGTTTTGAAATGCTTCCATCAATGGTAAAAGCAGCTGAAGAAATAAATGTTCCTATAATAATACAAACATCACTAGGTACAGCTGAGTATATAGGATTTGAAACTTTAATAGCAGCAGTTAAATCTTTAGCAGAAAGATCTAGCATAGATGTGTGCTTACATATGGATCACTGTAAAGATATAGATGCTATAAAAAGAGCGATTGATTGTGGATATACATCAGTAATGTATGATGGATCATCACTTCCAATTGATGAAAATATAAAAAATACTAAAGAAGTTGTTGAATATGCTCATGCAAGAAATGTATCAGTAGAAGGTGAAGTAGGGTCTATTGGTGGAGCAGAAGAAGGTGTAGTGGTAGCACAAAGTGATGCAGCTTATACAAAGCTAGAAGATGCTTGTAAATTTGTAGAAAGTACAGGAGTAGATGCTTTAGCAGTAGCAATAGGGACTACTCATGGACAATATAAGTCAAAAGCAAAAATAAACTTTGAATTAATGCATGAATTAAGAGATAATCTAAAAGGAGTTGGATTAGTACTACATGGTGGAACAGGAGTATCTGATGAAGATATGAAGCGTTGTGCATCAGATGGAATGAAAAAAATAAATGTAGGAACTGAGCTAAACAAGTCTTATATAGAAGAAGTAAACAAAACATTCCCAGATGCAACACCTTTAACATCTTTAAGAGGATTATTAGGTCCAGCAAATGATAGAATTAAAGATATAATTATAGATAAAGCTTCATTATTTAAAGTAGAAAAAGAATTAGCTTTATAAGATTGTTAAAAAAGGCTTCACATAACATTTAAGAGGAAATGTTATGTGAAGCCTTTTGATATTTAAATTATATATGAGTTATGATTGAGTAAAAAGTAAATAGATATACAGTTATTAATGTAAAAATCTTTAATTAAACAATGCTTTTAGAGAGATTTTTTTTATTTAAAATTTCATATTTGTCATAAAAGTTAAAAATGATATACTTAGATAAATAATAACTTACAACAAAATTTGGGGGACATTATGAAAAAAATTTCCATAATATCAATGAGTGAAGATACTGGACAAAGCATAAAACAACAATTAGAAACAATATTTGCAAAAGAGTTTTATATAGAGTGCTTAAATTTGATTAATTATAAAGAAAAATACTTGGAATGTGATTTATTAATTTTCTCTAGCGAGGAAGTTAAGGATATTTGTAATTGTATTATTGACGAAAATATAAACTACATAGTATCAAAAAGAGTAATAAAACACGAATATATTGATGAGATACTAAATATCCCTAGAGGTACAGAAGTACTTTTAGTAAATGATGCAAGAAGTTCTTGTGAAGAAGTAGTTACACAGTTAAGGAGCCAGGGGCTTAATCATATAAAATACAATCAATATTACCCAGGAATTGAGTCTTATAAAACAGCGGATATTGCAATAACACCTGGAGAAGCTCACTTAGTGCCAAAAGAAATCTCAAGTGTGATAGATATAAAATCAAGACATTTAGACGTATCTACTTTAATAGAGATCTTAATCAAATTAAATTGTATGGATAAATACGGAAGCATAGTATCTTCTTATTTTTATAGAGATATGATAAATGTATCTATAAAATATATCAAAAAGTCTCAAGAATCAACTAGATTAAAAGACTTACTTACTAATTTGTTAGATAATCAAAAGAACGGAATTATTTATACAAATATAAATAACAAGGTTATTGTTCTAAATGAAGAATCATTAAGATTGCTATGCGTAAACAAAGAGAACATATTATCAAAAGATATTTATGAAATTTTTCCTGATTTAAAGGATGATATTATCAATATAAATAACAAGAAAATTTTAGTTTCAAAAGAAAAGATACAAGATAATAATATTTATACAGGTAATATGATTATTTTAAATGAAGTGAAACATATTCATAAAATTGATGAGGAAGTAAGAAGAAGAGAAAAAATAAAAGAAAATCAAGCCAAGTATACTTTTGATGACATGGTAGGAAATTGCAGTTCTATAGTGAAAAATGTTAAATTGGCTAAAAAAGTAGCAAAAACAAACTCAACTGTACTGATCCAAGGAGAAACAGGTACAGGGAAAGAGGTATTAGCTCAAGCTATACACAATGAGTCTGAAAGAAAAGATTATCCTTTTGTAGCCATAAATTTTGCTGCAATACCAGAAAACCTAATAGAAAGTGAACTTTTTGGGTATGAAGATGGAGCTTTTACAGGAGCGAGAAAAGGTGGAAAAGAAGGGTTATTTAAAAAAGCTCATAAAGGTACTATATTTTTAGATGAAATAGGTGATGCATCTTTATACTTACAATCTAGATTACTTAGAGTACTTCAAGAAAGGGAAATTACACCTGTCGGTAGTACAGAAAATATTCCTATTGATATTAGAGTAATTGCAGCTACAAACAAAGAGCTGCTACAAGAAGTAAAGCTTAAGAATTTTAGAGAAGATTTATATTATAGATTAAATGTTATGCCAATGTATTCTATTCCACTGAGAGAAAGAAAGACAGACATTAAGCTATTACTACAATACTATTTATTTAAAATTACAAAAGTTGAAAATATAGAAGAATTTTTTACTAAAGAAGCTATTGAAATGTTGATTAGCTATAATTGGCCGGGAAATATAAGAGAACTTGTCAATGTTGTAGAGTATGTATCAACTATAAAAGAAAGTGGAATAAAAATAGATATTACATATTTACCTAAATATATAATTGAAAATTGTAAATCATCTAATTTATTGATTGAAAAAGAACATCATAAATCACTAAATGAATCAGAAATTTGGGTATTAAAGAAGATTTATAAATACGAAGGGATTGGTAGGAGAACATTATCACTGTTGGCAAAAGAAGAAGATGTTCATTTGACAGAAGGAAAAATAAGAACAATAATGGCCAAATTAAAAAAAGAAGGATATATAGAAATTCATAAGGGATTAAAAGGAACGAAAATATTGGAAAAGGGGCTAGAAATCATATAAAAGGGATGAAAAATGGTTATAAATGGGATTAAAAAGGGATGAAAATTTATTTATTTATCCCTTTTTCTTTTTTTGATAAAAATTAAGCTTGTTTAATATTAAAGCAATAAAATGAGTTTATCCTTAAATAAAAATTCAGAAAATTCTATATGCCTTATGTTTTAAAGTATAAAAATATTTTTGTGGGAAAATTAAGTTTTGGCATGGTAATTGCTTAATATTTAAAATAACAAATTTAAGTTTCCGTGTACTATTGTTTTAAATAAGATTTATAAGTCATTATATGAGGAAATTTAACTAAATTTTAAATATTTATGGGGATGGTGAAGTTAATTATGAAAGAAGTACAAAGAAAAAAGCCTACTTTGGCACAATCATTAACACCAATAGTTTTTATGGTTGTTGCTCTAGCTTTAGGTTATGGAGTTTTAGGTATAAAAGCAGAGCCTATAATAATATGTTCAGCATTTATAGCAGGAATAATTGCTCTTAAATTGGGATATAAATGGGATGATATGCAAAATGCTATAGTAGAAAAAATAGCTAGTGCACTTCCAGCTACATTAATTTTATGGAGTGTTGGATTATTAATAGGAGCATTAATGTTCTCAGGAGCAGTTCCAATGATTATATACTATGGTGTTCAAATGATAAATCCTAAGTTTATATTAGTTACAGCATTTTTATCATCAGCAATACTTGCAATAGTTACAGGGACATCGTGGGGTGCAGCAGGTACTATAGGTGTGGCAATGATGGGAATTGCAGGAGGATTAGGAATATCATTACCAGCAACAGCAGGTGCTGTAGTTTCTGGGGCATTCTTTGGAGATAAATTGTCACCACTTTCAGATACAACTAACTTAGCACCAATGGCAGCAGGCAGTGAGTTATACGAACATATAAAACACATGCTTTATACAACTGTACCAGCATCATTATTAGCAATGGTTGTATATTTATTTGTCGGATTTAGTGCGTCAGGTGATTTAGTAAGACCAGAATCAGTTCAATTAATGATGGACCAGTTAGACACAATGTTTAACTTTAATATAGTATTACTTTTACCATTTGTATTAGTAATTTTAGGCTCAGTAAAAAAATGGCCTACAATACCTACAATGCTAGGAACAAGTTTATTAACTGTAGTTTTAGGAGCTGCAGTTCAAGGATTTAATATAGTAGATGGATTTACATCTTTAATATCAGGATTTGATATAACAATGACTGGATTTACAGGAACTCCTACAGAAGAAGTAATTAAACTTATAAACAGAGGTGGAGTTGCATCAGTAACAAGTACTACAGTTCTTATATTCTGTGCTATGGGATTTGCAGGTATAGTAAGTGTTTCAGGTATGTTAGATGTGGTTTTAGATTTATTAATGTCAAAAGTAAAATCAACTGCAGGAATAATAATATCTACAATCGTATCATGTTTCACAGTTGCATTCGTAACAGGAAGTTCATATTTATCAATACTTGTACCAGGGGAGTTATTTAAAGATGTTTACCCTAAGAAAAACTTACATCCTAAAAACTTATCTAGAACTTTAGAAGATTCAGGAACAGTTTTAGTTCCATTAATACCATGGTCAGCAGCAGGGGCATATATGACAGCAACGCTGGGAGTAGATACACTACAATATTTACCATGGGCAATACTTAACTATTCAGGAATAGTATTTGCAGTTATATTTGCTATTACAGGATTTGGTATAGCTAAATTAGATAAAAATGAAATTAAAGACGATAATAATGTTGTTTAAATAAGGAGTATAAGACTTATGATATTAATAAAAAATGTGGAAGTATATTCGCCAGAGTATAAGGGAAAAAAAGACGTTTTTGTAAGTGGTGGAAAAATCTCTTTAATAGAAGATAATATAAATTTTGAAAATGAAAAAATAAAGATAATAGATGGTAGTGGTAAAAAACTTACACCAGGTTTTATAGATCAACATGTTCATATAACTGGTGGAGGTGGTGAAGGAAGTTTTAAAACTAGAGCACCAGAAATAACTTTAAGCAAATTAACTACTGCTGGAATAACAACTGTTGTTGGACTTTTGGGGACAGATGGAACTACTAGAAGTGTGGAAAACTTAGTATCAAAAGCAAAAGCTTTGAAGGAAGAAGGAATAACAGTTTTTGCTCACACAGGTTCTTATGAGTATCCTTCTGTAACAGTTACAGGTTCTATAAAAAAAGATATATGTTTTATAGAGGAAATAATAGGTGTAAAATTGGCACTTTCAGACCATAGAGCACCAAATGTAAGTAATTTAGAATTACAAAGAGTGGCTTCTGATGCTAGAGTTGCAGGGATGTTAAGTGGAAAACCAGGTATAGTAGTACTTCATATGGGAGATGGAAAAAAAGGCCTTCAACCAGTTAGAGAAATTTTAGAAGAAACAGAAATACCAATGAAGACAATAAGACCTACTCATGTTAATAGGAGAGAAGAGTTGTTAAAAGAAGCTTTTGATTATGCAAAAGCAGGAGGAAAAATAGATTTAACTTGTGGTATAAAAGATCATTTC
>ERZ781272.599-NODE-599-length-20850-cov-3.698293_pt1 | contig 20850 bp, 20 predicted proteins | sample MGYA00375850_ERZ781272 | MGnify/ENA primary metagenome ERZ781272 (study PRJEB29790, sample SAMN06051246) | human gut metagenome | host: Homo sapiens | place: USA: Cincinnati, Ohio | collected 2013-06-21 | study: EMG produced TPA metagenomics assembly of the Gut...
ACCACCTGCCCGTTTTGCTGGAAAATCAGAGGACCGGGCTGTACGCCTTTCATAATCAGCGCACCCAGCAGAAGGGCGGCGGTGGAGTCTCCGGGAATGCCAAGGCACAGCAGGGGAATCACCGTGCCGCCGATGGTCGCGTTGTTGGCGGATTCCGAGGCCACAACGCCGTCAATGATGCCGGTACCAAATTTTTCGGGATGCTTGGACTGGCTCCGGGCCACGGAGTAGGAGAGCATATTGGAGGTGCCGCTTCCGATGCCGGGCAGAATGCCAAGGCCGATGCCGATGGCGGAGGACCGGATCAGGTTGCCGATCTGGGATTTGAACTCCTTGAAGGAGAAGCCGAAGCCCTTGATCTTGAAATCTGTGGTGGCTGCGATGTTCTTTTTGCTTCCTGTGCGGCTGGCCTCTGCGGCCAGAAGAATTTCAGAAATGGCAAACACGCCTACCAGCACGGTCAGTATGTCAAAGCCACTCTTTAAGGCGGGGGACCCGAAGGTATATCGCTGCACGGAGTCAATGGGGGCCATTCCCACCGTGGCAAAGATCAGGCCCAGTACGCCGGTCATCAATCCCTTGATAATGTTTTTGCTGGACAGGGTGATAATCAAGGTAAGTGAAAAAATGGTGATGGAAAAATATTCGAACGGTCCAAATTTAATGGCGATGGCAGCCAGTGGGGGCGAGATCAGCACAAGCGCCAGAAGGCTGAGAATGGTGCCCAGAAACGAAAACACAATGCCCACGCCAAGGGCCTTCCCCGCTTCCCCTTTCAGCGCCAGAGGACGACCGTCCAAGCAGGTGGCGATGGAGGCGGGGGGACCGGGGAAGGTCCAGAGGAAGGGGGGAAAACGAACGCCGGGGGAAACACCGCACAAAAAGGGGGGCGCACGGGAAATGTTGGGAAGAGGGGCGAAAACCAGCCCGCGGGAGATACCGCCGATATAAAGGGCGATCAAAACAGAAATGCCCTGCGTGGAGGCCATGCTGTATGTAACCGGAAGAAACATTGCGATGGCCATGGTGGCTGTCAAACCGGGAATGCAGCCGAAAATAATGCCTACGGTGGTGCCGATGAACGTCCAAATCAAACAGCTGGGACTCAGCAAAACGGAGGAAATACCTTCCCAAATCATTTTTTATTGCCCCCTCTCTCAGCCTAAAATTCCGGCTGGAAGCGTCAACGCAAACGCTTTTACAAAAAGTAGATATACCCCGGTGGAGAACGCCACAGCGATGACGGCCACCCAGACCAGCTGCTTGGCGGTTCGCTGATCCTTGGGATAGAGCATCAGCGTCATCAGGAAAATAAAAACGCTGGACATGATGATGAAACCAACGGTTTTCAATAAACCCACATAGCCGATCAGGAGAACGAAGGTCAAAGTGACAGAGAGCAAAGATTGTTTCAGAGAGGGGGCGGCTTCCGAATCATCCTCTGCCGCGTGGCTCTTTTTGGATTTTAGCATACTGATTATAATCTGGCAGATACTTAAACCGATTAAAATAATGCCGTAAACTTTGGGGATAAAATCCGAGCTGAGAAAACCGTCGCTATATTGCTTGATACCAAATGCCATGACAAAGTACGTGGCGGAAAACAAAAAAAACACGCTGCCACCAACGACTTCCCGGTATTTTTTCAAATCCGAAACCTCCTCACAAAAGACATCTTCAGCACGGGTGTTTTCACCTGAATTTATCCCCCCTAACCAACAAATCAAGCCTGTCCCAGTAAAAACCACCATCATTTTCGAAGACGCGGCGTACAAGCTTTTTGCATAAATGGCTGAAACATTTATTGTAGTCTTAGTATAACAGGACTCAATTGACAAAATCTATTAGAAGTTTTGCTTTTTTGTTGCGCAAATTGCCAAAATGAATTATACTGAAAACACACATATTTTGCTGGAGGAAGTAATATGCAGTTGGATTTTGATATCAAACGCAACTTACATAAATTCCAGGACTTGACCGAACCCCACTGCCACGACCTGTTGGAAATTCTCGTCTGCCTGGCGGACGGCGGCAAGTTTATATCCGGCGACGAGAAACTCCCTTTATACTGCGGGACGGTCCATATTGTGAAAAAGGGGGTTTTGCACCATTGTTTGGTCGAAGTATCCTCCTATGAGCGCTACATTATCCACATTTCCTATGAAACGCTGTGGCTGCTATCCAGCCAGCAGACGGATTTGATTTCCATATTCAATCATGCAAATCCATATATTATTTTAAACGAAGAGGAATTGGGCGAACTCAGTGAACTGATTGAGCAGAGTCTCCACCAAGCCCCGGAACTCGGCATGGATTTTGAGCAGAATATTCTGTTGATGCGAATAATCCTCTATATTGTGCGACATCTCTGCTCCCATGAGGCAGAGGTGAAAGAGGGAAGCTCAAGGGAATTTTTGAAAATCATGCCCATCATCAATTACATCCACGACAATTACAGTGAAGAAATCTCTCTGGATCAAATCAGCCGCGAATTCTTTATCAGCAAGTACTATCTGTGCCGCCTGTTCAAGGGAACCACCGGTTTCAGCGTGGGTGGATACATCATCAACTATCGGGTGCGTCAGGCGTGCCTGCTGCTCCGAGAAGGAGCCTCGGTTCAGGAGGCCGGAGAAAACGTAGGCTTTGGCAACAATGCAAACTTTATTCGAACGTTTAAGCGGATCATTGGCGTCACGCCGGGGAAATATGCCCAGCATTAAAAGCGGCGACACGCGTTTAAACAACAGATAAACGAAAATTGTCATTTGTTGTATAATATTGCTTTTTTGCATAAGATATTGCCTGCAAAAGTTCAAGCTGGGACAATGGGCAAAATAGCGTGAGAGGCTGGAATCAAAAATACAATTCTTTTTGTGCAAGGCCGCCATTTTTTCTCGAAATGAGGAAGCCACTGCCCATTGTCTGGTAAATGGGCAGTGGCTTCCTTTTTGAGCAATACGAGTTGCAAAGAGAAAAATTGTTGGGAATATAAGGAAATGCGCAAAATGGAGACTGGGAAAAAATTTGTATAGAATGTTTGCTTTGAAGCTGCATTTTGATTGAAAATTCCAAAAAATTCAGTTCACGGCTAAACGGAATTTTTATGCCAGCTGTCGGAAACAACGTATGCGTAAAAGCCCCGCTGGCAAGCAGGCTATGTATCTGAAATGATACAATTAATTCGTTTTTGATAGATTAACAGTTGCGGAAAACTTGTGGAAAAGAACGAGAGAAGTCCGCCCGGAAAGAAAGGAAAATTGCGGCTGTGTCTTGCCAAGAGGCGGATGGTGTGTTATATAAATAATTTATAAGACTGCTTGCACGGGGAGTCGCAAGTGTGTGCAAAATAAGAAAACGGCCGATTTTGAACGGGGAACGGCTCCCCAAAAAATGGAGAAAGAGCGGAAAGTCATGCTGGAAAAACAGTTGCCGTACAAGCACAGGGTGTACGATGCCCTGAAAAAAGAGATTTTAAGCGGGCATTACAAACCCGGCGATGTGTTGAACGAGCGCAAGCTGTCCGAGGATTTGGGCATCAGCCGCACCCCCGTAAGGGAGGCGCTGCAAATGCTGGAGCAGGACGGATGGCTGCAAATCGAAACCTATAAGGGCGCGGTGGTGCGGGAGTTCGACTGGCGCTATATGCAGGAGACTGCCCGCATCCGCTCCGCGCTGGAAGCCTGCGCCATCGAGGACGCTGCGGAGCACATCACCGAGAGCGATCTTGCTCTGCTGGAGCAGATTCAGGAGGAACAGCAGAAAATGCTGGAGAACTTTGATGTGGAGGCGTTCATTGTACAGGATCGGCGGTTTCACACCTGCCTGTATGAGCGCAGCGGCAACCACCAGCTCATTCGTCTGCTGGAGAATTATTACGATATTTTCCGCTTTTTGGGGACGCAGGCCGTCATGAATTCCGAAGAGCGGCGGCTCACCACACTGCTGGAGCATCAGGCGATTTTGGATGCGCTGAAGCGCCGGGATACTGCCGGAGCGGTGGAGGCGATGAAGGCGCACATGCACTATACGGAGGAGAATATGCGCAGCCACCGGGTGAGTGCGCTGGCGGAGGGACAGGAAGCGCCCGCTAAAGTTTGACTGAATTTTGAGCAGGCGGCTGGACCGGAAACAGCGCAAAACCCGAATAGTTTTCCCGGATAACGGGATCGAGGAAAAAAGCTGCAAGGAGGCCGCGCAAAGCTGGCGCGGCCTCCTTGCAGCTTTTTTCATGGTAATGCTTTGTGCGAAATGTGAAATGCAAGCGTGTTTTTTGTCAAATAGGATGATTTTCACAAATGGGACGGAAATTTCCTGTCCTTTATTGACAGGTTTCCGCCTGTATGCTATATTTTTGACAAGCAAGTGGTATATGGTATACCAAATACCAAGTATGTGTGCAAGCCGCCGATTTCTGTTTTCGGCGGAGTAAGGAGGATTTTCATGAAAGTCAGCATGATCCAGATGGACATGAAGCTGGGCAAACCCGAGGAGAACTTTGCCCACGCCGTGGAGCTAGTTCGTCAGGCGGCGCAGGCGAAGCCGGACGTTATTACGCTGCCGGAGACTTGGAATGTGGGCTTTTTCCCCAAGGAAGGCTTGGAAGAGCTGGCGGATCAGAACTGCGAGCGGGTGAAGGAAACCTTCTCCGCGCTGGCGGCAGAGTACGGCGTCAACATCATCGCCGGTTCCGTGGCAAACCGGAAACCGGACGGCAAGGTGTACAACACCGCGTGCGTCTTTGACCGCACGGGAACGCTGATTGCGCAGTACGACAAGGTGCATCTGTTCAGCCCCTCTGGGGAGCATACGTATTTCCAGCACGGAGATTCGGCCTGTAATTTTGAACTGGATGGAATCCCTTGCAGTCTGGTCATCTGCTATGACATTCGTTTCCCGGAGTTGATTCGCACGGAAATGCTGCGCGGCTCCAAGGTGCAGTTTGTGGTGTCCCAGTGGCCGGAGGCCCGGACGCTGCACTGGGATACACTGAATCGTGCGCGGGCCATTGAAAGCCAGTGCTTCCTGTCCTGCACCAACTCCGTGGGAACTGCCGGGAGCGTCAAGTGCTGCGGACACTCCGCTGTTTACGCCCCCATGGGCGAGTGCCTGATTCTGGGCGGCGGCGACGAGCAGATTCTCACCGCCGAAATGGACCTTTCCACCGTGGAGCAGGTGCGCGGCAGCATCAACGTCTACCGTGACCGCATCCCCGAGGTCTATCACGTCTAAGCACTTTACGTTTGTATGGAAACATGCCGCGGGCATGTATCTGAAAGCTGTTTGAAAAAAAGGAGAAACTACATGAGCAATCTGACCTTTACCGTGCAGGCGGGCGGCAAGGAAACGCCCCTGTCTCTGAACTACGAGCGCGTGTTTGCCATCGGCTACGCAGGCCGGAATCTGGAAAAGACCATGGAGCACATCAAGGAGCTGGAGCGCGATTTGGGCGTTCCCGCACCGAAAAAGATTCCCACCATCTTTCAGTGCGGCAACTATGTTTTGACGCAGGAAAAGGATTTGGTCTTTGTGGGGGAGAAAACCTGCGGCGAGGTGGAGTACGTCATCGTGCTGAAGGACGGAAAAATCTACATCGGTCTTGGCAGCGACCATACCGACCGGGAGCTGGAGGCCCAGAGCGTGCCCAAGGCGAAGCAGATCTGCGCAAAGCCCATCTGCCCCATGCTGTGGGATTACGAGGAAGTGAAAGATCACTGGGACGACATCGCCCTGAACTCCTGGCAGACCGTGGACGGGGAAGAAGTCCCCTATCAGCAGGGCAAGCTGGCGGACATCCTGCCGGTGGAGACGATTCTCAAGGAGCTGAACGAGCGCGTGGGCGGTATCGACAACTGCGTTATTTTCTCCGGCACGGTGCCGGTGCTCAACGGCTTCCGGTACGGCTCCAATTTCCGCTATGAGATGGCGGATGCGGTGCTGGGTCGGAAACTTACGTCCGATTACAATGTGATTTCAATTAGTGAAGAGGAGAGATAATGATGAAAAAGTTTTTAAGTCTGGTACTCAGTCTGGCCATGACCGCCACGCTGCTGGCGGGCTGCGGCTCCCCCCCCGCCGCATCCGGCTCCGCTCCCGCAGCGTCGGGTTCTGCCGTCGGCTCTGCCGTCAACCTGAAAATTGCCACCACGGGCAATGAAAAGCACCAGTCCACCATTGCCGCGCAGGCGTTTGCCGACAAGATCGCGGAGCTGTCCGGCGGGCAGATCACCGCCACCGTCTATCCCAACAGCCAGCTCGGCAGCGAACGCGAGGCTGTGGAGGGCGTGCAGCTCGGCTCCCTCGAAATGACGGTGGTCACCAGCGACGGCGCGCTGCCCAACTTCGTCCCCGAGACGCAGGTGCTGTCCATCCCCTATATGTTCGAGACGAAGGACGAGGCCTATTACGTGCTGGATAACTTCCTGCAGGACGAGCTGGAGCCCAAGTTTGAGGCGCAGGGCATCAAGCATCTGGCATTCTGCGAGCTGGGCTTCCGCAATTTCACTAACAACAAGAAGGAAATCAAAAGCGCGGCCGATTTGTCCGGCCTGTCCATCCGTGTGCAGGAGGCCACCATCTGGTTTGCACTGGCGGACAGCCTGAACTTCATTGCTACCCCCATCGCCTTCAACGAGCGGTACACCGCGTTGCAGCAGGGCACTGTGGACGGTCAGGAGAACCCTATTACCTCCATTGCTACCTCTGCCTTTGACGAGGTGCAGAAGTATATGTGCATGGATAACCACACCTATGGTGCGGAGAGCATTATCATGAACCTGAACCTGTACAACGGCCTGACCGCCGAGCAGCAGGGCTGGGTGGATGAGGCTTCCGCCTACGCCAGAGATTATCAGCGCGAGACGGTCAGCTCCATGGAAGCCGAATATCTCCAGCAGATTAAGGACAGCGGCGTTATCGTGTGCGAAGACCCCGATATCCAGTCCTTTAAGGACGCCACCGCCGACCTGTATACCCGCGACGATGTAGCGGCTCTGGTGGACCCCGCTTTGACCGAGGCCGTGATGGCGGCAGTCAAGGAATCCCACAACTAACGAAAGCAGCCCCGACCTGTTGAATCGGCCGCCTCCTGTGGGCGGTCGATTCTCACGGGTCCCTTTTAGAAGGAGAGAATATGAAAGCTTTGAACCAAATAGTCGACGGGCTGACCCGTTTCGTGATGGGACTCAGCGCCGCCACGGTGTTCGTTATCACCTTTGCGCAGGTTTTGTGCCGGTATGTCCTGAAATCCCCCCTCCCGTGGAGCACAGATATCCTGCGTCTGGCCTTCACGTATCTGGTGTTCTGGGGAGCGGCATGGTGCGTTCGGGAAAAGGGAAACCTGAACGTGGACGTTCTGCTGACGGCAATGCCGGTCAAACTGCGGAGACTGGTGGAAATTCTCATCAATGTGATTCTGTGCGGCTTTTTTGTGCTGCTGATGGTCTATGGCGGCCAGTTCGCCAAGAGCGGACTTTCCCAGACCACCTCGTATCTGCCCATCCCGATGACGGTCTATTATGCCAGCATTCCCTCTGCCGCGCTGGTGATGCTGTTTTACATGGTGCAGATTTTAGCAGCACAACTGCGTGATTTTACCAAAAAGGAGGCCGGTGAGGAATGATTTTTATTGTATTGCTGTTTGTCCTGTTTTTAGTGGGCATTCCCATCTGTTTCTCTCTGGGACTGGTCTCCGTGTTCGGCATCATGCAGGGGGGCTATCCCCTGACCGTGGTGGTGCAGCGGATGTTTACCGGTGCGGACAGTACGGCGCTCATCGCCATCCCCTTGTTCATTTTGGCGGGCGGACTGATGGTGCAGGGCGGTATTTCCAAGCGGATCGTGGATTTTGCGGACGCTTTGATTGGGCATCTGCCCAGCGGACTTGCCATGGTGAGCATTCTGGCGTGCATGTTCTTCGCGGCTATCACCGGTTCCGCCATCGCCGCCACGGCGGCTATCGGCGGCATCATGATTCCCATTATGGAGAAGAAGGGCTATGAAAACAACTTCTCCGCACCCCTGCTGGCTTGCGGTGGTTCCATCGGGCCGATTATCCCGCCGTCCATTCCGCTGCTGCTGTACGGAACCATGGCGAGCGTCAGCGTGGGCAAGTTGTTTATCGGAGGCTTTGTCCCCGGCATCATCATGGGTGCGGGTCTGATGATTTACAGCTATGTGGTGGGTAAAAAGCGCCATTATGTGGGTCGGGAAAAGCGGGCCACAACCCGCGAAATCTTCAAGACCGGCAAGGATGCGCTTCTGGCGCTGATTATGCCCATCATCATCATCGGCGGTATCCTTTCCGGTATTTTCACCGCCACCGAGTCCGGCGCGATTGCCTGCGCCTATGCGCTGATTCTGGGCTTGTTTGTCTACAAGGAATTGAAGCTGAAGGACCTGTACACACTGTTTATCGACTGCGCCAAGTCCACCGGACAGGTACTGATCGTGGTGGCCTGTGCCAGCCTTTTCACATGGGTTATCACGGTGGCGCAGGTGCCCCAGACGGTCAGCGCATTCCTCTCCGCCACCATCAGCAACAAGTATGTCATGCTGCTGGTCATCAACGTGGTACTGCTGATTGCCGGTACGTTTATCGACACCACCAGCGCGCTGGTGATTTTCACTCCGCTGTTCCTGCCGCTGGTGCAGGCTATGGGCATTGACCTCATTCATTTCGGCCTCGTCATGGCGGTGAACCTGACCATCGGCATGTGCACACCGCCTTTGGGTGTGTGCCTGTTCGTCTCCGGTTCCATCGCAAAGGTGAGTCTGAAAGAGCAGATGCGGGACCTCCTGCCCATGCTGGGCGTATTGCTGGTTGTGCTGGCAATCATCACCTATATCCCATGGACAGTGACGTTCCTGCCGAACCTGTTCGGCTGATTCCCGTCGGTACGCTTGCCCACCGGACGAAACCAATATTTCCAAGCAGACGAAGCGCCCGCGCACTGGATAAGTGCGCGGGCGCTGTTTGACTGGCCAAAACTGGTGGGAGCCGCTCGTCTAAAACGAACACCATATATAATACCCGCCGGAACTCACGGACAACCGGGCGCAGGGACGTAGTCAGAGCATATGACTCTCGGTATTGACAGGCGGGGGCGTGTCGCTGGCGACTGGCTCGGAGAACGATGCCGGGCGGGGCATGACGATTCCTTGCGGCGACGATCATCCTTCTGAGAGGAGGGACACAACGCAGATTGATAAGGATACTTCCTCTACAATTGCACAGCTTTTAAGCGGCTCCCATGCTTTTCGCAAACTTTACCAATCATTCCCCTCAATGTATTTCATATTCACATGGCTGCTATTCATTGTGATATCCATTTTATCAGACATTTCTCCATACTGAATGAATATCTGCCAGGCAGATCGGCTGTCGGCCTCTTCCTCAGTCGCATAAAGGACAAAGATTTGATTACTGCCGTTTCCTCCGGCGATCCCGCCAATGACTCCACTGATTGTTGCCCCAACAAGAGGAAAGACCGATGATCCCGCAGCGCTCCCAGCATAGCGCCGCCTTTTGCACCCAGTGTTGATCCGGCCCAACTGCCACCAATACTGGCCGCTGTGGAAAGCGTTTTTTGCCAAGTTGCGGATTCATTACTCCGGCAACTGGGAGCGATCCCGTTCCGAATGTTTTGATATATGTTTCCAACGCCGTCATCGTTTTCTTCCCGTAGACTCCGTCCTCGGCCAGATGTTCCCCGATACCCAACTGATTGAGTTTGCTCTGTAACTGCCGGATTTTCGCCAGGTCGCCGTTCACAAACCACGCCGGTTTTTCAATCTTGCTGCCCGTCGAGCTGGTGCTGATTCCACAGCGCTCCTGCTCGCTGACGGCGGATTTCAGATTCTTTGCGGTATCGTCGATGATATAGTTGTTCTCCCGCTCACTGCGCCCAAAGTCCCGCTCCAGCCGGTGGGCGATGGCGTCCAGCGCATCTTTCAGCAACCCGTGGTAATCGGGACTTCTCCAGCGGGCACGGTTCATCGTTGGAACATCCGGCCGAAAAACAGCTTACTACATGTAATTTAAATAGTCGCTGCTGCCCAAAACTGCGCCGTTTTCGCCTGCCGATTTCTAAAGTTATTCTTAATAAAAGGCGTACCGGTGAGAAAATGGTGCATATAATTGCACAATAGTCTTAAGAAATTTACAGCAAAAAAGAACGCAGACTGTTTTAACAGTCTGCGTTCTTGCTAATGGTGGACGATACAGGACTCGAACCTGTGACCCCCTGCACGTCAAGCAGGTGCTCTAGCCAGCTGAGCTAATCGTCCGAAACGAACAGGATTAGAATACACGATAATTTTGATCTTGTCAACCACTTTTGAAAAAAATGTTGGATTTTTATATTTTCAAGGGATTCCGCGCAATGAAGCGACGCGCGGTGCTTTTCAAATATTTAAAAATGGAAAGCGGACTTGACATTTTGCGTAAAAGTGCTATGATAGCTGTATGGAAAGCAAACTTTCCGTTTTGAGGAGGGTGACGGTGAAAAACAGACTGGAAGAATTGCGCAAGCAGCGCGGCGTTCGTCAGGAAGAACTGGCCGACGCACTGGAGGTTTCACGCCAAACCATCGGGTCGCTGGAAAACGGGCGGTATAACCCGTCCATTCTGCTGGCGTTTAAGATTGCCCGATATTTCGGAATGGCCATTGAGGACATCTTTATCTATGAGGAGGAGCAGGTATGAATCAATCCAAGGGGTTTGCCATGGCGGTATTGGGTGTGGTTGCCGCGGCTGTCGGCTTTGCGCTGATACGAACGCTGGATACACCGGCTGGAATTTTACGGGCGCTGCCCTATGTGCTGGTAGGGTTGGGCTGCGGCGCATTTGGGCATGGAGTCGGCGCCGTTGTCAGCCGACGAGCCGTGGAAAAGGACCCGGAGGCTCAAAGACGACTGGAAATTGATCAAAAAGACGAGCGGAACATTGCCATTGCAAACTGCGCCAAAGCTCGGGCATGGGAAGCAATGACCTATATCCAGTGCGCGCTGATGCTGGCCTTTGCCCTGATGGGGACAGACATGGCAGCTCTTTTGCTGCTGGTCTTTGCAGACCTTTTCGCGGAAGGCGTGGGGATATATTACCGTTTTAAATATGACCGCGAAATGTAAGAACAAAGAAAACCCCTGGTATCCAAAAATGGATACCGGGGGTTTGTTGCGTTAATATCGCCCTGCCAGATTATCCAGAAGGAAGACCGGCAGCGTCCATAAAAGGGAAAAGACCAGCAGCCGCAGAGGGTTCATCAGCGCATAGCTACCAAGGCCCGTCAGATAGAAGCTCAGCAACGCCCCGGAGACGGAACTCAGCAGCGCCAGAGTCGTACCTGCCCGCACGGCGCGGCACAGGCGGCGGCTTCCGGTGACCGTCTCCGCATAGGGAAGCAGACCTTCCCGCAGCAGCAGGGCGCGGGGACGACCCTGCGCGTTCTCCTGTTCGGAAAATGCCAGCCGATCTGAAAGGGAGGGGTAATCTACCTTCACCTTAGCGGAAAACTTCCGCTTCAAAAGTGCGGGATTCACGTTGGGGTCCCGGGAGGCAAGAATCGGAAGAATATGGTTCCGGTGCAAAAGGCGCAGCGCCCAGTCCACGTTGTCCGTGGGCTTATACTTCACCGCAAACACGGCTGCCAGCTGGCGGTCGATGGAGAGGAACACACCGGTGCGCAGATTCAGTCCGCTGGGCAGGCGAACCTCCATTTTTCGCATAAAGGACGCAGTGCCCAGCAGAACCGATTCCCCGCGAATATTGGCGGAAAAACCGCCTTCCTCGTAAAAGCTGAAATCGTCCAGCGATTCCAGCGAACCGCCCTCGGATACCAGCAGATTGTCGAACAGCCGCCGCAGCCCACAGCCGGAGGCCCGGGCAAGAGATGCGCCGTAAGACACGACCTTTGGCATTTCCTCGCCAAAGAGCTTCACGCCGTTCAGGCTCACGGCGCCGGGGGGGAACAAATCCTGATCCGTAACAATCATAGATTTTTTTCGGCTGATCCGATCCGCGCCCGCGCAGCCTGCCACGGCACACCCGGCCTTTTGCAGGCGCTTTGCCAACCGGGCGGTGGGAAGCGCATCCGCCATGGGCAGACACAGACTGGTGGACGCCACTAAGATCGCGGACCAATTCAAAAGAAAATCGGAGCCGCGGCCCTGACCTAAAGACCCAAGACCCGCGAACACAATGGTGGCGACAAAGACCACCGGCAGCAGCGCAGCCTGCCAAAGCTCCGACACTGATGGTTTTTCCGCGTCGGACCAGAAACCGGGGATGCGCCCCGGCTGTTTGCAGGCACCCTTATCAAGGTCCGTCACCAGGTACGGCGGCGCGGAGTCCAAAGCGGCGGTACGGTACGTGTCGCACCGGGCCTTTTCCCGCTGGGAATAGCCCCACTGACCAAACAGCAGTCCCACGCAGGCGGGGAGGGCATACAGCGGCGCGTCGCTGCGGGCGGGAAGCCAAATGCGGGCGGCGCAGTCCAGCAGCGCCGCAGCCGCAGCGACTGCCATCATCAGCTCACCGGTAAAAAATCTATGGGCCAGCCGGGAAAAACCGCGGATAAAAACATGGCGGCACAGAATGCACATCAGAATCAACGCTCCGGCGGAGACAATGGTTTGCAGATGCGTGTCCCCTGCCCAAAAGGGGATGGAATAGCCGGCGGCTTCCGCCGCCTGCGGAATCAGCAGCAAAAGGGAAATGACCGCAGCGGGCGCAAGAGGATGCCGGCTGCGGCGCCAAGCCTTCAGAGCGTTTTTCATGGCGGCATCCAGCGGTTCTTCCGGGCCGATGGGCGGTTCCTCCGGTTCCGGCTCCGGTTCCGGGCCGGGGGGCGCAAAAAGCTGCTCCGTATCCTCCAAAGGAAGTTTCTTTCGGGAGAACAGACCCCGCCGGGAGCCGCGCTCCGCCATGCGGGATTCTCGTTCTTCCATCACGTCTCCCACCGTTAGGCCCACAGCCTGCTCAATGGATACGGGCCGTGGCGGTGGTGGGAGAAATTCCTCAGGAATGGGCGGCTCCTCTGCGCGGGACGATGTCCCCGCCAGAAGGGTATCTTCCTCCGGCTCTTCCGGAACGAAGGGGAGGTCAGCGTCCTCTGCACCACCGGCGAGGGGGGCGGACTCCGCCAGCTCCACCGGCGCGGTCTTTTCCTCTACTTCCTCCAGAATCTGCTGGCGGCGGCTTCCGCCGTATTCCGCCAAAATCTCCTCCAGAGAAAAGTCGCCCTCTGCGGTCACATCGGTTCCGGCTGTCAAATCCTCCGCATCGGTGAGCGCGTCATATGTTTTTTTTCCTTCAACGATCTCTGCCATTTTTCTCTCCCACCCGCGTAGATGTTTTTATCTCAGCCCCTCTGACGCACAGCTTCGTACAGCAAAATTGCCGCCGCTGCGGAGGCGTTCAGAGAATTCAGCTTCCCCCGCAGGGGGATGCTGCCAAAAAGGTCCCAGTTTTCCGCCACAAGACGGGTCATTCCCTCGCCCTCGCTGCCGATGACGATGGCGGCGGCTCCCTTCAGGTCCGCGCTGTAAAGGGCGGTGGTTCCGTCCGCCGCCGTGCCGAAAATCCAAATGCCCTGTTTTTTCAAATCCTTCAGCAGAGCCGGGATGTTGGGAACCCGGGCCACCGGCATATGGGCCACCGCTCCGGCGGAGGTCTTGGCCACAATGGCGGTCAGTCCCGCGCTGCGGCGCTTGGGGATCACGATTCCGTGCGCCCCCGCGCATTCGGCGGTGCGGATGATGGCTCCCAGATTGTGGGGGTCGGAAATTTCGTCGCAGATGACAAGCAGGGGCTTTTCTCCCTTCTTTTCCGCGATGGCCAAAATATCCTCCACTGTGGCGTATTCCCGGACGGCGGCCAGAGCAATCACGCCCTGATGGGCGTGGGTCCGGCTCATGCCGTCCAGCTTGCGCCGGTCGGCCTCCACAACCACCACGCCTGCGGCCCGGGCCTTGGAGGCGATGTGGCCCAGAGTTTTGTCTCGCCCTTGGCGAGATAAATCTTGTCAATGGATTCCCCGGCGCGCAGAGCTTCGATCACCGCGTTGCGGCCTTCGATAATGCCGTCTGCCTCGGCGGTGAGCAGGTCTTTCTTTTCGCTGTCCATACGTTCTCCTTCAATGTCGTAAAAATCAGGTTCCCGCCGTCAGGCGGGACAAAGACGCCGTCTCCGTGAAAACGGCGCGGGGATTCAGAAATACAGCAACAGCTTTGCAGGGCCGAAAACATGGGTGACCGTCCGGCTGTATGCTTGAATTTCTGAGAGATGTCGATAATTATTATAATTGTATCATAGTTTTCGCATACAATAAAGTGAAATTCACAGAAATTTCATCGAAAAGGGGGACGGCTGTCCTTGTGGCCCTCCTCTTTTTATGGTATACTGCATGGTAATTTGAGCACAGCCTCTTATCAGGCAAAGAACCGAAGGAGTATTCATTGGATGAGTCAGAATAACGATCAAAAGAACCGCAAGGGTCCGAACCGAAACGGACAGAACGGCGGCAACAACTGGCGGGGAGTCGTCTCCCTGGTATGTTGGGCACTGCTGCTGACGATCCTGATCAGCTATGCCAGCGCTTGGATTTCCGGCTCGGAGGACAGCGCCTCCGCAGAGATCAGTTACAGTGAGTTTGTCACCCTGATTGAAGACGACAAGATCGCCAAAGTGCAATTTGATTCCAGCACGGGCTTGGCCCATATCACCCCTGTGGAGGGCTTTACCTATACCGACGAAAACGGCAAAACCTATGGTCCTATGCCGGCGCAGCCCAAGAAGGACGATTCCGCCGCCGGAACCGGCGACATCGCCGCGGCGGGAATCAACGGATTGCTGGGTAGAAAGAAGGCCGCCGCAAACGATGGCAGTTTCCAGCTTTACACCGTGGCGCTAAACGACGACGAGTTGATTTCCCGGATGTTGACCCACAATGTGGACTTCTCTTCGCCCTATACCCCGCCGATCAGCCCGGTGCTGGAAATGCTCATTACCTATATCCTGCCCTTTGCCATTATGATGCTGCTGCTGAGTCTGGTGTTCCGCATCATGGCAAAAAAGGGCGGCGGCATGGGCGGTATCGGCGGCATGGGCAGCGTGGGCAAAGCCAACGCCAAGGTTTATATGGAGAAATCCACCGGCGTCACGTTCCGGGATGTGGCGGGTCAGGATGAGGCCAAGGAATCCCTCACCGAGATTATTGACTTCCTCCACAACTCGCAAAAGTATACGGAAATCGGCGCAAAGCTACCCAAGGGCGCGTTGCTGGTCGGCCCTCCGGGAACCGGCAAAACGCTGCTGGCCAAGGCCGTGGCAGGTGAGGCCAACGTGCCGTTCTTTTCCATTTCCGGATCGGACTTTGTGGAGATGTTTGTGGGCGTGGGCGCAAGCCGTGTCCGGGACCTCTTTAAAGAGGCCAGCAAGGTGGCCCCTTGCATCGTGTTTATCGACGAAATCGACACCATCGGCAAATCCCGCGACAACCGCATGGGCGGCAACGACGAGCGGGAACAGACCTTGAACCAGCTGCTGGCGGAGATGGACGGGTTTGACCCCACCAAGGGCGTGATCCTGCTGGCGGCCACCAACCGGCCGGAGGTGCTGGATCAGGCGCTGCTCCGGCCCGGCCGGTTTGACCGGCGCATTACCATTGACCGGCCCAACCTTGCGGGCCGTATCGCCACGTTGGAGGTTCATACCCGCAACATCCGCCTCAGCGAGGACGTGAACCTGAAAAAGGTGGCGCTGGCCACCGCCGGATGCGTGGGCGCGGACCTTGCAAACTTGGTGAACGAGGCGGCGCTGCGGGCGGTGCGTTTGGGGCGCAAGGCCGTCAATCAGGCGGACCTTTTGGCCGCGTTTGAGCTGGTCATCGCCGGAACGGAGAAAAAGGGCAGCGTTCTGACGGAATTTGAGAAAAAACTGGTGGCGTACCACGAGGTGGGCCACGCCATGGTGGCTTTCAAGCAGAAAAACAGCGAGCCGGTGCAGAAGATCACCATCGTTCCCCATACGCAGGGGTCTTTGGGTTACACCCTGCTGATGCCGGAGGAGGACAAGACGGAGCTGCGCACCCGGGATGAGCTGATGGCGAAAATCAAGGTGTCCATGGGCGGCCGAGCCGCCGAGGAAGTGGTGATGAACACCATGACCAACGGCGCGTCTCAGGACATTCAGGACGCCACGCAGGTGGCCCGGAACATGGTCGCCATGTACGGCATGAGCGGCGAGTTCGGCATGATGGCGCTGGCCTCCCGCCGCAACCAGTATCTGGACGGCGGATACGGCATGGACTGTGCGCAGGATACCGCCGCCGCCATGGACAAGGCGGTTCGGGAGATTTTGAACGACTGCTATCTTCAGGCGGTAGAGGTCATTAAGGATTGCCGCGAGGATATGGACAAGGTGGTTGCCTATCTTCTGGAAAAGGAAACCATTACCGGCGCGGAGATGGTGGCCATTATTGAGGGCCGGGACCCGGCGCTGGTGGAGGATGAATATGCCTCTACCCGTCAGGAAACACCGGGCATCGAGGCTCCTGCCAAAAAGGTGCATATGATCTCCGAGAAGATCGAAGCACCCGCTCCTGCGGAAGAGCCGGCGGAGCCGTCCGCCGAAGGCGCTGAGACGCAGAATTCTGCGCAGAGCGTCGATTCGTCCCCAGCCGACATTTCCGGCGACGGGCCGGAGAATGACCCCCCGCACGGAAACTAAAGGAAACAGCACCCCAAAGTTACTAATAACTTTGGGGTGCTGTTTTGCACAGATGTTTTATGTGAATTACGAGTAGAAACGCTGTATCGGCGGAGGACGCAGTTGGGCGCCCCCCCCGGCAAGGACAACAACGATGCTGCGCAGAAAAAGACCGTCCAGACTTCAGTGGTTTTATTAGTAATCGGTATTTAGATAGCCGCACTTGAAAATGGGGGGCGTCTCCGCTGCTGTATGGGGCAGAGTTGTGGATCGGATTATCTGAGGAGGGAACACCAAATCAGCAGAGTCGGCATGGAAAGAAGTATCGTGACCACATGCTTTGCTGCAAAGAGGGAATCGTTTTCAACCATTACCAATAATTCTCCGTTTTTACAGCAGTGTGCCAACCTGTATCATGGCAAGCAAAGTGCCTTGTAAGCTGAATGAATTCAAGATGTTTGTGGCTGCCTCCGTTTTTCAAGGAAAGAGAGGAACAGGCGGTAGATGGGCAGCAGATAAAGAAAGACCGCCAGAAGGATGCTGACCGTGGGTGCGCCGACGGATGCAAGGGGAACCGCTCCGGCAATTGACCATGGGATCAGCGGCGCCACCACAACGGCGGTGTTTTCCAGCTGAATTGCCAAGGTCTGCGGATCTGACTCATCCTCTCTGCACAGCTGATGGGTCAGCAGAATGGTCAGTGTTTGGTTGCAGGCCACCAGACCGGTCAGAGCGGACGTACAGAGCATGGCGGCATAGGGTGTAAAGCGTTTTCCCAGCGCAAGAATTTTACAGTGGATACCGTCCAGCAGTCCGGTCTGATGGAAAATCCCGGAGTATGCGGACGAAAGGCACACGATGGCGGCAACCCGCAGCATGGAAATGATTCCTCCGCCGTTCAGCATGGCGGCTACCTCGGTATCCTGTGCGCTGTACCCAAATATGGCGAAAACGACACAATTGCGGATGGAAATTTGCTGCAACAGCAGGCAGATGGGAATTGCAGTCAGTATACTGAGGGACATAGACAACTTGACGCTGACCCGAAAAACCGATAAACCCAAAATCAGGACCGCAGGCAGCAACGCAATCCAGTGCAGTTGGAATTCTCGTCCAAACAGAGGAACAAGATCCATAACTGCACCGCCGTGGGGCGTGAAGAAGCCGATCAGCAGATAGACAAAGCAACTGGCTAGGAAAGGGAGCAGGGCGGTTTTCAGCATTTCCCGAATGTTTTCGAAAATGTTGGTATCCGTCAGCTCCGCAACCAGCAATGCGCTGGTGGATACCGGGGAACACCGGTCGCCAAAATAGACCCCGGAAAGAACCGTGCCGCCAACAAGCACAAGGGGAATGCCCATGGTCACCGCCATGGTCGCGCAGATCACGCCCATGGTTGCAGCCGTGCCAAAGGCTGTGCCGGTCAGCACCGATACCACGCAGTTGAGCAAAAAGGACATGAGAAGAAATAAAGAAGGCTGAAACAGGGAAGAAGCGTAGCAAACAATGGTTGGAATGGTTCCCGACGCCCTCCACAGAGCCGTTAGAATCCCGATCAGGAAGAAAGTGAGCAGAATATTTTTTGCTGTTTTGACTCCGGCAAAAGACATCCGAATCATTTGCCGCCATGTGAATCCTTTCCGTACCCCATAGAGCAGAAAGATACACAGACCGCCCACCAGTGCGTAGAGAATCGAAAAGTTCAGCAAAACGCACAAAAGCAGGGCAAAACAAAACAGCGATATCACAAGCAGTTCCATAGAAAACCCCGATCTATCATGATTCCCGCAAAGATTTTTGAGCGCTGCAATTTTCAAAAGCGCGGTTATGACCAAAACATGCAGCGTATGTTCCATCTCTTTTAAAAGAAGCATGGGACAGTGCAATTGGCAAGTACCTGTTCATTTTCTATTTTAGCAAATAATTCCGTAAAGTTTAAGAGTTTACCGGAAAATATTTTACAAATAGCGGTTGGCTTTCCCAAACCCGATATTAAAAATAAAATGCTGCAAGTCTCTAAAAGCTGCCGGAAAATCTGCCGATTGCCGATACCGATCTGTGTGCGCTGTTGGGAAATGCGCTGGATAACGCCATGGAGGCCGCCGCAAACGCGCAGGACAAGCGGGTGGAGATTCGCGTCCGGGCGGATCGGGGGATGCTGATGCTGCGGGTGGAAAACAGCTTTGAGGATGCGCCGACCGAAAAACGTGGAATGTTTGCCACAATGAAAGAGAACGCAGAAGCGCATGGGTTTGGTATCCGCGGAATGCACGAAATCGCCGCCCGATACGGCGGGACGCTGGATACAAAGGTGATCGGCAACCGCTTTGAACTTGTGGCCTGCCTGATGTTTCAAGTCCCTTCCGCAAGCGGAACATGATATCCATGGTCAGACGGGCCGGAGCCACCAGACTTGCGCTTCAAACAAGCCGCCTGCCGGGAAATCTGATACGCTGAAACAGCAACGGATTTGAGCAATTCCTATGTCTTCTGATTTTCCGATGAAACCCTTCATGCCGCTATGAAAATCGTGTGCGATTAACGGAAACATTGACGCAGGCGGACGGCAAGCAGTCATTATTTGCTTTTTAGAAATGAACATTCAAATTTCAGAACGGGCCGCCTGTATCAATTGCAGGCGGCCCGCTTATTTTACCTTAATCTCACAAGCTGTACTTTTTGCCCGCTTTTATCTCTCCTCTGTTATTCTGAATGCGCAAGGAGGAATGAGACGTGGCATGTATGATTCAGAAAATCAGGAAGTGGGAGAGCGCCTTTAACCAAGAAGCCGAACGGTTTCTTTTTAGGCATCCAGTCTTGGGTTTTTTGGGAATGTTTATAGGGGTGCCGATTTTTGTTCTGATCGCGGTCTGTGCCGGCACGACACTCATGATGCTTCCTGTTTCGTGGCTGCTTGACTGGCTGTGAATTTACGCAGACTTAATGCTGCTCCAGAACTGCTAATGCCTTTTTTACCAGTTGAAGGCTACAATTTGTTGCGATATGGAGGAAACAAACGATGCAAGTTCTTATTGGCATGATTGGCGTATGCGCCGCTGCGCTGCTGATCGATTACATCTACATTCTGATGAAGGGAGACAGGCAATAATGGGAACCTACTTTTTGTGGCGCATGGGTCTTGCGGTTATCACCATCGCAGCCTTCGCTCTGTTTACATTTATATATAAAAAAGTATCCAAACACACGCATGATGCGCGCAAACACAGCGCACGCGATTTATGAAGGAGGAAGGCGCCATGGCCGGGTCCATTATACAATATGTTCTTTATCTCGCAATTTTAGTTGCGTTGGCAATTCCGCTGGGCGCGTACATCAAGCGTGTCATGTATGGCGAGAAAACCACGTTCTCAAAAATAGTTACTCCCTGTGAGCGGGCCGTTTACAAAGTCCTCCGCATCAAGGGGGACGAGAATATGACGTGGAAGCAATACCTTGTTTCTGTTTTTATATTTTCCGGCATCGGATTTGTTTTTTTGTTTTTGCTTCAACTCCTGCAAGGAGTCCTGCCGGGAAATCCGCAGGGGCTTGGAGGAGTGAACTGGGATTTGTCTTTCAATACCGCTGCCAGCTTTGTGACCAATACCAACTGGCAGGCGTATTCCGGCGAAGCGTCTCTGAGCTATCTGACGCAGGCTCTGGGACTGACGGTGCAAAACTTTGTGTCTGCTGCCACCGGCATTGCGGTATTGTTTGCACTTATCCGCGGCTTTACGAAGGTCAAAGAAGAAGGACTGGGCAGTTTTTGGGTGGATATGACGCGGATCATTGTACAGATTTTGCTGCCGCTGAATCTTGCCATCACTTTGCTGCTGGTGGGCGGCGGCGTTGTGCAGAGCCTGAAGTCTGCTGAGACGGTGACGCTGCTTGAGCCTGTCGCCGTCAGCGCGGAGGGTGAAATACTCGAGGATGCGGTTATTGACCTTGCGGCCAGAACCGTCAGCGTGGACGGTAAAATTGTTCCCGACGCGGAGATTGTGACGGAGCAGTTTGTTCCCCTGGGCCCTGCGGCCAGTCAGATTGCAATCAAGCAGACCGGCACAAACGGCGGCGGTTTTTTTGGCGTCAACTCCGCGCATCCGCTGGAGAACCCCAGCGCCTTTGCCAAGCGGATTGAGAGGGTTTCC
>ERZ781272.601-NODE-601-length-20799-cov-3.229850_pt1 | contig 20799 bp, 20 predicted proteins | sample MGYA00375850_ERZ781272 | MGnify/ENA primary metagenome ERZ781272 (study PRJEB29790, sample SAMN06051246) | human gut metagenome | host: Homo sapiens | place: USA: Cincinnati, Ohio | collected 2013-06-21 | study: EMG produced TPA metagenomics assembly of the Gut...
AAAGTTAATTTACATGATTAGGAGGTTCATACGTGATGGATTCACAACCTTCTGGCAGTAATGAACTTATATGTATTGAAACACAAAATGTTATTTTTGTTCTTAAAGGTGAAAATTATGGACATGATAATGGAGAATTTAAGGCTGTATATGATGAAGATCACATTTCAAGTGATAATATTCAATATATAAAAGGGCTATATCTTAAGGAATATTCTGATTATGGGATAATAATACAAAGTAAGAATAAAGATAATAAAAATATAGAGTTCTATCATGATAATCTAAATATTAGAAAAAAAGTTACTAGAATAACCTCAAAAAGTCAGGATTTAAGTGGAATAATTAATTTTAAAGGTGATATTGGATATACTGATTTAATAGTAAAGGTGAATAATAAGGAAGAACTTAAAATTACACTAGAGGTATATCCAAGTAAGATAAGCTATAAAGAAGATTATCAAGCTATACTTAACGATGTAAATGAAGAAATATATAATTTAGCATATGGATTTTTATCTAGAACATATATGTCTACACAAATCATTAATAAGAAAAATAATAATGATAGTGAGTTTTCCAGTATATTAACATATGTTTTTGATAACCTAATACGCTCAATAGATATTATATTATGCAATCCAAATCATATGCTTCAAAAAGAGGAAAGTATAGTTAAATATCATAAAGTTAGAAATGTAAGTAATGAAAGTATTAAATATTTAGAAAAAAGACCTTATTTATTGAATAAAGTAAACAATTCATATGTTCCAGAAAAAGCTTTAGTAGTTAAAAAGATAGTTAGTGAAGATACAAAAGAAAATAGATTTACAAAATTTATGTTAATTAAGATTATTAAGAAAATTGATGCTTTTATAATAAAATATGATAAAAATAAAAAAGATGAAAATTCAGCAGAAAGATATAAAAATAATAAAGATACAGATGTTATAGAAAAATTAAGAAAATATAAAAGAGAAATAAGTAAAAGACTTAATACATCATTTTTAAGCAGAGTATCTCCACAATATAATGAAGCAAATTTATCACTTGTATTTTCTATGGCAAGTGGATATAAGGATTTGTATAAGTATTATTTGATGCTGCAAAAGGGATTGAGTATAAATTCTAATATATTTACATTATCAATGAAGGAACTTTCAGTATTGTATGAATATTGGTGTTTTATTAAGATAAACTCATTACTTAAGAAAAAGTATAAATTAATTTCTACTGATGTTTTAAAGCTAAATAAAGATGGGGTGTATGTTACTTTAAAGAAAGGAAAAGAAGCTTCCTTTAAATATTTAAATCCTAAAACAAATGAAGAGTTTATAGTATATTATAATGCAGGAAGAGATTCAAAAACTGTATCACAAAAGCCAGATAATATACTTTCTATTTGTAAAGATGGAACTTTAAAGGCATATGAGTTTATATTTGATGCAAAGTATAAGATTGATACATCATCTAAATATAAAGAAAAATATAATACACCAGGTCCAAAAGAAGAAGATATAAATACAATGCACAGGTATCGTGATGCTATAATTTATGATTATAAAAAAGATAAACTTTTTCATAAAAACTCATTAAAACCTAAAAATTCTAAAAATCTAGGTAAAGATGAAATTAGTAATATGGATACATATTCTTCAAAATATTCAAAAAATGAAAATTTAAAAGAAAATGTAAATTTATTAAAAGATGAATATTTATTGAAAAGTGAGGATTTACTAAAATATGAAGATTCATTAAAGAATGAAGAATTGTTAAAAAACGAAAGTTTATTAAATAACAATGATTTCTTTGGTAATCACAAAAACATAAATAACTGTATTTTTGGAGCATTTGTATTATTTCCATATGATAATGAAGAAGAATTTAAAAATCATAGATTTTATAAAAGTATAGAAGAGGTTAATGTTGGAGCATTTCCTTTTTTGCCTTCAACTACAGGTCTTATGGAAAATTTCTTAGATGAGCTTATTAATGAATCATCATATTCAACATTTGAAAGATCAATAGATAAAATAGGAAAAGACACATACTTAAAAGATGAATACTTTAATGAGCGAAATGTCCTTGTTGGAACATTAAAAGATAAAGAGCAGTATAATATAAATATTTCAAATAAGTTCTATCATATGCCAAAGAAAAATATTAACCTTGTAAAAAACAATATAAAATATATTGCATTATATAAATCAAAAAATTTCTTTGGTGAAGATTCAGGAATTACATGCTATGGGAAAGTAAAAGAAATCAATGTACTTAAAAGAAATGAAATAACTGAAATACCTAAAGCTTCAGATGAATTATATTGTAGATTTGAAATTGAAGAATGGATAGAACTTTCACATAAAATAATTTCAAATGGTTTTCCATTAAGAAGACCTATTTATACAACTTTCTATCTTTTAAATAATGCAAATACACTTGAAGAACTTTGCATTAAAAACAAAGAAGAATTTAGACTTTGGATGGAACTAAAAAGATTTACAAAGGATGATGTTATGGCGAAGGTAAATAAAGAAGCTGGAAATATTGAAGCATTTGATATTAATGGAGTTAATATTATTGTTACAGATATGGAGATAAAAAGCATTAGAGGGAATATGGTGGTTGAAGTTTCTAAGGATATGTTTAGAAGAAGGACTGTGAGAAGTTTGAGGAGACTTTTAGGTAGCCTTTAGGTGACTGTCACCTCCCGGAAAATGTCGATAAAAATACAAATAGTTATTATGCCTTGAGTTTTCAGGGCTTTTTATTTTAGCTTATTGAAGAATGTATAAGTCATAATATATAATAATGATAAGAAAAAGATTATATATTATAAATGCGAAAGATTATAATTTAATGTAATATGGCAATAATTTTACTAAAGATAAAAAAGAGACAAAGGAAAATTTAATATGAATAAAACTTTACAAGAACTGAATTTAGAAGATGATTTCCTTTTTGCAAAGGTTATGAGTGATAAGGAAATATGCAAAGAGTTTTTAGAAAAGCTTCTTAACATTGAGATAGACAGAATTGAAATGCCGGAAAATCAAAAGACAATAGATCTTCTTTTAGAATGTAAGGGAATAAGACTTGATGTTTATGTTAAAGACGAAAATGATACAGTATATAACATAGAGATGCAAAGAACTGATAATAAGAATCTTGGAAAGAGAATGAGATATTATCAAGGAAATATAGATATAGACTGTATCCAAAAAGGTCAAGATTATAGAGAACTCACAAAGTCATATGTTATATTTATATGTACTTTTGATTATTTCAATGAAGGGCGTCATAAGTATACTTTTGAAAATGTATGTTTGGAAGATAGTAATATAAAACTTAAAGATGATGCGCAAAAAATAATATTAAATACAAAAGGATGCATTAATGATCTAGATATAGAAATATTAGAATTTTTAAACTATGTTGAAGATTCAACTGATGCGGTAGCAGCTAATGCGAAAAGTGAACTTGTTAAGCATATACATGAAAGAGTAAATGCAGTTAAAAAAGATAAAAATATGGAGGTGGAGTTCATGACTTTATTAGAAAGAGATAGAGAGAAGATAGAAGAGGGAAAAACAGAACTTCTTCTAAAACAACTTAATAGAAAATTTAAAGAACTACCTAAAATTTATGAAGAAAAGATAATGAATTTATCTGAAGAAAAGGTTGAAGAAATTGGGCTAAACATTTTTGATTTGGAAAGTATTGAAGATTTGAAAAAGTTTTTTTAGATGAAAACTTTTAGTTAACAACTTTAAATGATTAATGAAGATGCTCATGAATTTTAATAATGATACATCTAAAAGGATAAACAAAAAAATGGCTCCAAATGAATTAAAAGGAAAAGCGATACAGATTAAGAAGTTTGTTTCTATTGAAGTGAAAAATGTTAGAGCTTATAGATGTGGAATTTAATGAAACTAAAGTCTTAGAATTTACTAAGGCTTTTTTTGCATATAATCTAAAATTTTATTCAGTAAATGATATAATAAAAGAAACAAATATGTAAAGATAGAGGTTTAATAAAATGCAAAAAACAATAGAAAGAATAAGAAAATTCAGAAATGACAGAGACTGGTCTCAGTTTCATACACCAGCAAATTTAAGTAAAGCAATATCAATAGAAGCTGCTGAGCTTTTAGAAGAATTTTTATGGGATGAAGAAAACTATAACAAAGAGCATGTATGTGAAGAACTTGCAGATGTTTTAGTTTATTGTGTACATATGGCAGATTGTCTTGGTGTTAATATTGAAGAAATAATAAATAACAAAATGGATAAGAATGAAAAGAAATATCCAGTTGAAAAAGCAAAAGGAAACAGTAAAAAATATACTGAGCTATAGTGAAGGTGACAGTCACCTCTCGAAGAATGTCGATATATAGACTTATAATATTTAATAACCATTAAAGGAGAGCTTAACATGATTGTATATGAAGCAAGGAAAAAGGATTTTATGAATCATGTTACAAACGATGAAATCAGTATATTAATTGATAGAGAATACAAAAGAAAAATAGGAAAATCTAGAGAAAATGAATTTAGGGCATGGGATAATTCTATGCTGTATATGTATAAGGCTCTTAATACTAATGATATCCCAGATGATTGTGGTGTAGCAATTGAATACAGAATACCTGCAACATCAAAACGAGTTGATTTCATTTTGACTGGACTTGATGAAAATGATAAGGAAAATGTTATAATTGTTGAACTTAAACAGTGGAATGAATTAGAATGCATAGACGATGAAGATGGAATTGTTAAAACTGTAATAAACAGATCTAAAAGAAGGGTATCTCATCCTTCATATCAGGCATGGTCATATGCAAGTCTTATTGAAGATTATAATGATTCTGTAGAAAAAGAAAATATTGTACTGCACCCTTGTGCTTATTTACATAACTATATAAAGAATATTGAAAATGATCCACTTGAAAATGAAGTTTATGATAATTATCTTAATAAGGCTCCAGCGTATACTAAAGGCGATGTTATAAAGCTCAGAGAGTTTATCTGTAAGTTTGTTAAAAAGCCAGATCAAGGTAAAGGTATTTATTATATTGAAGGTGGAAAAATAAGACCATCAAAATCACTTCAAGATGCACTTAAGATTATGATTGATGGAAATGAAGAATTCATAATGATTGATGATCAAAAGGTTGCTTTTGAAAGTATTATGAAAACTGTACGTAAATGTATTAAAGAAAACACAAAGAGAACAATAATTGTAAAAGGTGGACCTGGTACTGGAAAGTCAGTTTTAGCAATAAATCTTCTTGTTAAGATATGCAATATGAGTTTAAACTGTCAATATGTTACTAAGAATGCTGCACCTAGAAATGTATATGCAGAGAAACTTAGAGGAAATTATACGCAAAAATACATTAAAAATTTATTTAAAGGATCTGGAGTATATACTGATACAGATGAGAATGAAATTGATGTATTAATAGTAGATGAAGCACATAGACTTAATGCAAAATCAGGTATGTTTAAAAATATTGGTGAAAATCAAATTAAAGAAATTATAAATACTGCTAAGGTTTCAGTTTTCTTTGTAGATGATAATCAGAGAGTAACATTAGATGATATAGGAAGTGTACATGAAATTGAAAGATATGCTAAGTTATTAAATGTAAAAACAAGAGAGTTAGAATTAACATCACAATTTAGATGTAATGGATCAGATGGATATATATCATGGCTTAATGATGTATTAGAAATTGAAGATACAGGTAATTTTGATGGCTTTGAATTTGATTTTGATTTTAAAGTATTTGATAATCCAAAAGAAATGGAAGAAGCAATTAAAGAGAAAAATTTAATTAATAATAAAGCAAGGCTTTTGGCAGGATATTGCTATGAATGGAAAACTAAAAAGAATATAAATTCAAGTGAAAGTGATATAGAATTCCCAGAGTATGATTTTAAAATGAAGTGGAACCTGAATAATACGCAGACATGGGCAATTGATAAAGATTCGGTAAATGAATGTGGATGTATACATACATGCCAGGGACTTGAATTTGATTACGTTGGTGTAATAATTGGACAAGACTTGCGATTTGAAAATGGAAAAATAGTAACTGATTTTACTAAAAGAGCAAAAGGTGATAAAAGCTTAAATGGCATAAAGAAATTATATAAGGAAAATAAAGAAGAAGCCTTAAGAAGAAGTGATGAAATAATTAAAAATACCTATAGAATTCTTATGACAAGAGGAATTAAAGGCTGCTATATATGGTGTGAAGATGATGTACTTAGAAATTATTTTAAAGATAGATTGAATCACTTTAGTTCTCAGATAAAAGCTAAAGATATAATGGTTGGTGACAGTCACCTCTCGAAAAATGTCGATAGTCTTCCAATATAGTAAAGGGTAACATTGAAACGTTATGAATAATCAATTATAATAATGGCAATAATCAGAACAAAAGATAAACACATATGAAAATAGTGCGTAAACAGCTACTAAATTCATGCCTACAAAAAATATATAGCTTCTTGTTAAGCTGTAAATTTATTCAATAGATTACTATAATCAAGAAAAGCATAATTTAGTATCTAAGATTAACTTAGACACTTAAATTATGTTTTTTTGAACCATGTGAATTATTTAAGGATGTTAATCTGTAGAATTTTACATGATTATCAAAAAAGCCTTGAACAATTGAAACAGTTTTTCCAGTAGTAAATGCACATATAACTGTACCAATGCCAACACCAACTGCTTTATGAAGTATAAATAATGAAATTATAACAGTTGTAGTTAAGCAGCATAAATCAAAGGTTGTCTTAACATATTTGTAGGGTTTATTTAAAATAGCTGATAAATCTCTTGGAAATGTATCAGTTGGTATAATTGGAAGCATACTATTATTAGATAAGCATATTCCAAATGCTAATATGAAAAAGCTTAAAATAAAGTAAATAATATGATAAGTTAAAGAATCAGGTAAAAAGCAAACCCATAATTCATGAACATCTATCATTTTCCCAAAAGCAATACCCATTAAAAAAGAAAAACTATAACTTAAATTAATTTTTCTACTTAAAATCATTAAGGATATTACTAAAATTGTTTGAAAAGTATAATTCCATGTTCCAAAGCTTAATATTGTAAAAGCTTGACTAAATACATAAGGAACTGAAGAGATAGAAGATATACCAAAATTACTTTTGGTCATTAAGGCAATACCAAGGCTGTTAATAATTACTGCTGTAAATAGTGCTAGCTCTCCTGGAATTCTGATTTTTTTCATAAATAAAGCCTTCTTTCATTAAGATAAAAATAACTGTAATTAAGGCACATGAAAATAAATAATACATGTATACTGCTCTATTATTTTTTGATTGTGTCTAATACTAATTAATTATATGAGATATTTTTCATAAATTCTAATGATTTATTTTATAGAAATTCATTCATTTTATTTATGAATTAATATATAATAATAAGGCATTATCAAAAAAATAACAAGTCAATCCACCTGCCTATTTTCCATCATACTGCGTCACCAGATTACCCTAATAGACCCAGCTATGAGGGTAATCTACTTCCTTGTCTGATGAAAAATATCCTCGGCATATTTGGACTTGTTATTTTCTTTCATATGCCTAAATAATATTTTAGAAGGGACTTGGAAATATTGAATTTATATCATTTGCGATATTTTGTTACTTTAGCACAATTAGAGCATTATGGGAAAACAGCTGAAAAATTAAAAATAACTCAGCCAGGCTTAAGTCATGCTATAGCCTCTTTAGAAGAAGAATTAGGAGTAAAATTATTTGAAAAAGAAGGTCGAAATGTTGTATTAAATAAATATGGAAAAATGTTTTATAATGATGCTAGTAAAATCATCAGTATGTTAGATATAAGTGTGAATTCCTTTCAAAACATAAGTGAAGGTGGAGGAAACATAAGTTTATCTATGATAAAGCCACTTGCAATAAAGGATATTCCAAAAGTAGCTCATGATTTTTTAGACATAAATAAAGACAAAGAAATTGATTTTAAATTTTATACAGGAGTGACTAAAGATATTGTAGAAGGCTTAAAAAGTGGAATTTATGATATTGGTTTCTGCTCAAAAATGGAAAATGAAGCAGAGGTTGAGTTTGTACCAATTAAAAAGCAAGAAATGTGTGCAGTAGTGCCATATGACCATCCATTGGCTAAATACAAAGAACTAAACTTAAAAGATACAATACCATATAAACAAATCATATTTTCTAAAAGTAGTGGATTAAGACCTGTAATAGATGGATTGTTTGAAAAAATAGGAGAATACCCTAAAGTTTCATATGAAGTTGAAGAAGACAGCCTAATTGTAGGACTTATAGCTCAAAACTTTGGAATAGCAATCCTCCCTAAAATGTATTCAATTCAATACATAAATGTAAAAGCAATTCCAATAATTAAACCAGATTGGGAAAGCTATTTCTACATAGCTAGGATGAAAAACAGATACCACTCACCAGCAGCAGATTCTTTCTTTAAGTACGTCTGTGAGAAAGGATTATAATAATATAAATCATGATTATAATTAAGTAAATATTAAAGAAGAGAGTGAGAGATATTCAGACAGTTGTTTCAGGCTACCTTACTATTTCAGAAGGCCTTAAGCACTAAGTTAAGCGTATGCTAAAAGCTGTAGGATGTTACGTTATATATTTAAAATGTAAATATAATGAATTACGAATTATTAAATGCAGCAGCCCAATGTCTATATGGCAGACTCTGTTTCGCTTATTAACTTCATTACAGCAGGAATATCTGCAGGAGCCCATTTTAAAGAATCTAAATTTTCTTTTTTTAGCCATATAAGCTTTGAATGCTCATTTGCTGTAGGAGTACCAGACATTAGTTTACACTTTATAGTAATTAAGTTAACTATAAAATTATCATATTCATGAATATTATCATTAAAAATGCTTAGAGCTTCAATATTACAATTTAACTCTTCTTTGATTTCTCTTTCCATAGCTTCTTTTAATGTCTCATTATTTTCAACCTTTCCACCAGGAAATTCCCACATGTTTGGCGTAGACATAATTGGAGAGCGTAGAGCACAAAGTATTTCATTATTTTTATTTTCAATAATAGCCCCAACGACTTTTATAATTTTTTTCATTTCTATATCAAATCCTTTTTAAATAACTTTATACTAAAATTTTCATTTTAGACAAGTTTATCATAAGTAAAATGTGTAATGCAAATTTATTAAAAAGTGAGATTTGATAAAAAATGAATATTTATTGAAAAATAAGAATTTAATAGAATATGAATATTTATGAAAAAACAAAGATTTCTTTGAAAATCATAAAAACATAAATAACTGTATTTTGGGAGCATTTGTGTTATTTCTTTATGATTATGAAGATATAATAGAGTTTGATAATGTAAATGTATCGTTAATTTAATATGATTATGTTGATTTATTATAATTATGGACATTATTATAATAACAGCAGAATTTTTAAGTTTATTTAATAAGATAATTGAATCTAAAAGATAATATTATTATAGAGGAATGTACTTAAAAAAGTTATTAATATATCTTTTTTATGAAAAATAATGGTATACAATACAATAAAGGGAAATAAAGCTTTTAAATGATATAAAAATAAGCAAAAGCTCTAAAATATCCGTAATTTTTTTACGGATATTTATCACTTGTTATTGATTTCAAGTTTTAAAAATGTATAATTTATGATAGAGTGATATAATGCTCAAAAAGTTTGAAGTCAAAGGTTTTAAGAATTTTAACCAAAATATAGAACTAAATTTTTCGGATGTTAGAGATTATAAATTCAATGAATGGTGTATTCAAGATGATTTACTTAATAAAATAATTATATATGGGAAAAATGCTTCAGGAAAATCAAATATCGGGTTAGCTTTATTTGATATAACAACACATTTAACTGACAAAAATATAACACCAGGAGTGTATGATTATTATTTAAATGCTGATGAAGAAACAGAATATGCTGAATTTCATTATATATTTAAATTGGAAAGTGGAGAGGTTGACTACTTATATAGAAAAAAAGATATAAAAAATTTGTTATATGAGAGAATCTCAATAGATGGAGAGGTTTTGATATCATATAATTATGAAACGATGAGCGGGGATCTTGAAGGAATAAAAAAGCTAATGCCTTCATTAAATTACGAATTCCAAGATAATAGCGTTTCAATATTGAGATATATAGTCAATAATACACCATCTGACAGGGTGATGCCACTTAAGCAATTGATGCGCTTTGTAAATAATATGTTATGGTTTAGAAGTCTTGATGAAAATAGATATATTGGTTATAAAACAGAAAGCTCTAATTATACAAAATTTATGCAAATCATTATTTTTGATTCATAAGCAGGTTATAGAATATGAAGATGCATTAAGTTATTTAGATGCAGTTGATTTTAATATTATATTACAAGAACAGTTACATAATCTTAAAGAACAGGGATTTGTATATGTGGTTTGTACATGTATATTTTTTATAGCAGATTATGATAAAAAGCTTTTAAATTCATAATTATTAAGCTTTGAGTTTTCAAGGCTTTTAGGTGATCTTCTGGGTGACAGTCGTCTCCACCATTAAAATCCACGAAAACACATTGACAATTTTGTCGATGTGTTTTTTTTATTACAAGGATTTTATAATGCTTTCAAAACTGTGGAAAACTTGTTTATAATAGTGATATGAGTATATGCAGACAATACGAAAGTGACAAAATCATAAATAAAATATTAGTAAATCACTTCGATGAATTTAGAAAATTGAAGTGGCATAGAGTTAGAAAAGAAATGCGTGAGCATATAATAGATATCGTAGAACGAGCTTTAGATTGTGGAAATATAGAGAAGGGATATTTTAAACATAAATGTCTAGAATGTAATGAAGAATACATTCTGGTATGAAAATAAAAAGCCTAAAGAAAAAATAACAGTAACTATAAGATGTATAAATTATAGGCAAAAAGGAACAATATTAATATTCTAAGGAGCTGATTAAATGTCTAATAAGATTAAGTATGTATTGGTAAGGGGGTTACTATCAATAAACCCAAAACCTGGTATCTGTTAGGTTTCGGCGCAAAGCCTGCTGTATATTTATAAAGAATGTATTCGGCAATCATATCTACGACAATTTTGTTAAGAGTTTCATGTGATTAATATAATCACATGATGGACATTCCAATTTAATAATAGTGTATTGTCAACACTTTTTAATACAACTTTTATTCGGTCATATTAGCGAGTATATACTCAATTGGTGACATGTAATTCAAAGCACTAGGTATACGTTTGTTGTTATACCACAAAATATAGCTTCTTAGGTCTAATTGTAATTCTTCTAAGCTATTAAACACTTTGTTGAATGAAAATTCTGTTTTTATTATTTTATAACCAGCTTCCGCCACGGCGTTGTCATAAGGACATCCATTTTTACTTAAAGAACGCTTAATTTCAAACACATCTAAAACTTCATCTATAATTTTATTTTTAAATTCATTACCCCTATCAGTATGAAATATTTTTATTTTCTTTAAGTTTATATTTGAATTCATGAAAGCTTGATAAACTAGCTTAGCATCTTTATTAGGGCCTGCTGAATATCCGACTATCTCTCTGTTAAAAAGATTTATTAATAAGCATATATAATGCCATTTTCCAGCTACATTGACATACGTTAAATCGCTGACTACAATTTCTAGATCTTCTCTATCATCAAATTCTCTATTAAGTATATTATCCACTTTTTCATTATTACATTTTGATTTGGGAACTTTATATTGTTTAACAGTATAATTAGATATTAATCTATATTTGTTCATAATTTCTCTTATTTTTTTCTTGAAGCTATTATATTTTGTTTTTTCAATTCTACCTTGATTTTTCTTGTTCTGTAATTATTTTTACTTTCTTTAAATATTGTTATAACTGCATTCTCAAGCTCAGTATTATATACCTTTATTTTTCTTTTATAATAAACCAAGCTCCTAGGAATATTTAAAACTCTGCACATTGCGCTGATACTGTACTTTTCTTTATTACATAAAATCAATTCTATTTTCGTGCCATTATCAGCGCTGCTTGCTTTAAAATATCATTTTCCATTAACAGCTGCTTATTTTCCTTACGGAGGCGGAGCAGTTCATTTTCTTCATCGGTACGATTATCTTTGGCCTTGAAAGAGCCTGACTGGTTATAATCATTTACCCATTCTACAATTGTAGATTTGGCTATTCCATATTCTTCTGATAGTTCTACAGTTTTTTTACCATTCTGTTTAAGGGCTACTATTTGCTTTTTAAATTCATCTGTGTAATTCTTTGTTTTTCTTGCCATGATCTTTTCTCCTCTTACATTTTTTCATATTATATCATGACCGAATATTTATTGTACAATTAATTATAGCCAATCCATCTATTCTTCTCACATTATGATCCACAAACAGTTGAATATTTAACAAGTCTAGCAAGATAAATCTAATTATTAACATATATAGTAAAAACTTTCTTAGATTATAGAGAGTTTTTACTCTATTTTTAAAATTTATTTAGTCTACTCTTTTTTAACTCTCCTTGACAAAGGGTACAATTTAGATAGTATGGGTATTTTAAATTTATAAGTACTCATATGGATATTCATATAATTATAATAGTTGATTTTAATGCAAGGCAGTTGTATTTCTATAATATAAATGAATGAATAAGCAAAGCATTATATAAATTAAGTTTTGTAAATGAATCTGACAATGATACATTTAAAATGTCTTCAATACGGTTTATTCTATATTTTATTGTGTTTCTATGTATATTTAATGCTTTAGAAGTATTAATAATATTGCAATCATTCTTAAGATAAACTTTTAATGTTTGTATTAAATCAATTTTGTTTTTCTTATCATGAATAATAAGAGGATTAAGCATTTCATTTCTATAATTTTTTAATAAATCCTGTCTTTCAATTTCAGAGAAGACTTGAAGAATTCCAATTTCATTATAAGAAAGGATTTTGCCCTTGTGTTTAAGTTTTGTGCATAGAGAAATACACTTTGAGGCTTCATTAAAGCTTTTTTGTATTTGATCTATTGAAAAATAGCATTTTCCAATTCCTATATTCATGTTTATATAAGGATATTTATTTAATGTCTCTGTAATAAATTTATTTAGAATATCATGACATGTATTGGGGACGTTGAGGTTTTTAAAGTAAGTATTATCAGCTATATTAATTTTATTATTTTCATTAAAAAGATTGTGGCTGAAATCATCATTACTTTTAAATTGGCTGTCATTATTCATAGGTAGATTATACTTTGAGCTTGTATAAAGTCCTACAATATTATTACCATAGTTAGATAGAACAACATTAAAGTTTTCTTCATTAAATAGAGATAAAAGAAAGTTTTTTAAGTCTCCTATTTTAAATTCATCAAGAGATGGTTTTGATTGCTCATTTTCTGAATTATTAAAGAAGTTTATTAAAAAAACACTTTGACTAAGATTTAAAGGATAGTCAAGCTCTTCAGCCTTAAGTAATAGTCTTTCTTTATTTAAATCATTCCCAAAGATTATACTGGATACCAAATCATCTCGACTTTGGCTTATGCTGCTGCTAAGAACAATGGCATGTCCTAACTCTTCGAAAATATTAACAAGTGGTGTGTTCCAGCTTATTAGAAATATTGGAAAGCCCTTTTTATCACAAAGCTTTATTATAGTCTTCGGGATGGATTTAATATAATTATCTCCAACTAATAGAAGTGCTCCAGAAAGATTTAATTCTATAGCTTCAGAAATGAGATTTGATATATTAAAATCTTTTTTATCAATAATTGCACCACTTATTATTAAAAGCTCATGACCTTTTACCCAGTTTTTAAGGCTTAGGCTTTCAGCTTTGTATGCCCATCTAATTACATTATTTAATCCTTCGCTGCCACATAAAAGTTTTACATTAGTAAGTGAAGGAAGAGTGAATAAATCTTTGCATTGAAACATAAAAAGACCTCCTAACATTTGTTATTATTCTAATTTATTAGTATATACTTGTCTAGACTTTTACCATATATTTTGTTTATTATTAACAATAAGATTTTAATATTTTTGTTCTTAGTGCATAAAAATTTAATAAAATTTGACTGAAAAATTCTATTAGATTAATATTTAGGTAAGGAAAATTTAATATAAACAATGGCGTTTAAATAGATAGAGCAATGAGGTTCTAAGTAGAGTAGTTAACTTTACTTAGGGCCTCTTTTTTTACTTGTAGGAGATTGTAGATTTTAGCAGCTAAAAATAGTTTGGTACAGCTATTAATGCTGAATGAATTAATATTCAAAGTAGAATTTATAAAATATTATTACAATTGTGAAAGGGAGGGCATATTAATGAAAACATGGGAAATAATGATTGGATTTCAGGCTTTGACAGCACTGATTTCTCTAGTGTCAGTATTAATATTTATGTTTAAAAAGGATGAGATTGTATAAAAGTCAACTCAATATATGAGATTAAGCGTAAGGTGGGGAATTAATAGATAAAGACTATGGTATAAATTATGTATTTTAGAGAGTAATGAAATTGTTGATATATGGAATTTAATTAAAGCAAATAATCATTATATTGAAAAAAGTAAAGGAGGAAATAATATGAGTTTACAAACAATATCAATTATATTTTTCGTTGGATTTTTAACATTTGTTGCTATTGTAGCATTTGTTTCAAGTAGAAATAATGGAGGTCAAAGTGAGAGTGCTGATGTTGAATATTATTTAGGAGGCAGAAGTACACCTACAGTTGTTCTTGCATTTTCATATGTGACATCATCAATAAGTGCAGCGTGTTTTATGGGTGATCCAGGAATAATGTCAACTATGGGATGGCCTTACTACTGGGTTGTTATTGCAATTGTTCCAGGACTTATAATTCCAGCAGTTTTTCTTATGAGAAAGATGAGACTTCAGGCTGAAGCTTTAGGTTCACTTACAATCCCAGAATACCTTGGGCAAAGATACAATAGTGATACTTTGAGGCTAATAATTGCAGGAGTTATTTCAGTATTTTATATATTCCCATTAGTAGCTCAGTTTAAAGGTGCGGCAATACTTTTAGAGAGCTTTACTGGAATCTCATTTAATACAGGACTTGTAATTATAACATGTGTTTTGATTTTTTACGTTATTGTTGGTGGTCTTCGATCTGTAGCATGGACAGATTTTGTTCAGGGACTTCCAATGCTTGTTATAACAATTGTGTTATTAATTGTTTCATTAAAAGCAGTAGGTGGATTTGATGGACTTGAAGCAGGACTTGCAGCAATTGATCCATCAATGTTAAATGTTGTTCAGCCGAGTGTAAAAGGTGCTGAAATGCCTCTTACAGGAGTTATTGGAAACTTTGCATTCTGGGGGATTACATTTATAAGTCAGCCATACCTTTGTTCAAGATTTTTAGCTATACCAAATGTAAATAGAAAAACAATAGGAACCTTTCTTATTACAGCATTGGTTTTAAGTGTAATTTACAACAGTTTTTATATTGCAGGATTAACAGGAAGAGTTTTATTTCCAGATGCAGCAGCTGATTATTTAACAGTAACAATGGCAATTAACCTACTTCCTAAAGCAGGAGCAGCATTTATGATGGTTGGAATATTTGCAGCTATGATGTCAACAGCAACTTCAGTATTATTAGTAATTGGGCAAGCAATAGGAAGGGATTTTTATTCTAAAACAATAAATAAGAATGCAAGTCCTGAACTTGAAGTAAAAGTAACAAGAATAGCTGTTGTGGCAGTTTCTTTAATATGTATGATATTTAATTATATTAATCCTCCAGAATTCTTATCAGTAGTTTTGTATCTTGGATTAAGTGGTATTGGTTCATGCATAGGTGTTCCTTTATTTTCAGCAATAGTGTCAAAGAAATCTACTAAAGAAGGTGCAATAGTATCATCAATACTTGGACCTATAGCATATATGATTATCACATATGTAATTGGACTAAACTTTTGGTTCTCATGCCTTCTTGCAATAGCTATTTCAGGGGCATCAATGATTATAATTTCAGCATATGTAAACAAAAAAGCATTAGAAATCGAAAAAGGAAAATTTGATATTGCTTAATTATAAAGATAAATAAAAAATAGAAAAGAGGATTTAAAATGAGTTATTTTATGCATGATATGACATGGAAAGAATTTAATGATTGTAAAGAGAAAATTGTAATACTTCCAATAGGAGCAACAGAGCAACATGCAATGCATCTGCCATTATGTACAGATGCAGCAATTGCAGAAAACTTTGCATTAAAGCTTGCAGAGGCTGTAGATGGAGTTATTATGCCAACACTAACATATGGATATAAATCAAAACCTCTAAGTGGTGGAGGACCACTGTTTCCAGGAACTATTGATTTAAATGGAGAAACTGTTATAAAGCTTGTTTATGACATACTAATGGAAATAGTAAAGGATGGTTTTACAAAGATATTTATAATGAATGCACATTTTGAAAATGAGGCATTCATTATAGAAGCTATGGATTTGGTAAATAGAGATATAAATGGAAAAGCAGTAATAATAGAATCTAACTGGTGGGATCCTATGTTTCAAGATGTAATAGATGAAGTATTTAATGAAGTACCATTTCCAGGATGGGCATTTGAACACGCAGCAGTAACTGAAACATCTCTTATGATGTATTTTAAACCAGAGCTTGTTCATTTTGAGAAAAATGTTGAAGTAGGAGAAACAGAAGCACTTCCTTATTTCAGATATCCATTATATAAAGGGGATGTACCAGAAACAGGTGCACTTGCAAGTGCAAAATCATCATGTGCAGAAAAAGGAAAAGTAATTGTTGATAGTGTTATACCTGAATTAGTGAAAATATGTAACAAAGAATTTAAGTAAAAGTTTAATATACAAGAGTTACAATAAAACATATAAAATATGTAAAATTTAAAAATATTCAAGGTTTATAAAAATATTTAAGAATTATAAAATAAAGAAATACATTATTTTAAGTTGTAGTCTACTAAGATTAGTATTTATTAAATTAAAAGCTTTAAAGGCTCAGGGGGAATTTAAAATGGTAATACTATATAAAAATGCAAGATTAAAAGAAAAAAAAGAATTAACTGATATATTAGTTGAAGATGGAGTAATAAAAGAAATTGGTAATGATTTAATAAGCAACAATTTAAATAATGATAAAGTTAAGGAAATTTATGATTTAGAGGGAAATTTAGTTTTGCCTCCATATGTAGATCCTCATATTCATCTTGACTATGTATTTACAGCTAAAAAAGAAGGAGCTTTAAATGATACTGGTACTCTTTTTGAAGGAATTCAAAGATGGAGTGAAACAAAATCAGATTTAAATATTGAGGAAATAAAAGAGAGAGCAAGACTTGGAATAAAAAAAGAAGTACTTCAAGGAGTTCAGTTTATAAGAACTCATGCCGATGTCACAGATCCAAATCTTACGTCTTTAAAAGCACTTTTAGAACTTAAAGAGGAGCTTAAAGAATTTGTTACAATACAAGTTGTATCATTTCCACAAGAAGGTATGTATGCATATAAGGGGGGAGATGAACTTGTAGAAGAAGGTTTAAAGATGGGGGCTGACTGTGTTGGTGCAATTCCACATTTTGAACTTGCAAGGGAATTTGGCGAAAAATCAATTCATAAGACAGTAGAACTTGCAGTGAAATATAACAAACTTATTGATGTTCACTGTGATGAAACAGATGATGATCAATCAAGGTTTGTAGAACTTTTATCTGCACTTTCTTATATGGAGGGAATTGGACATTTAACAACAGCAAGTCATACATGCTCATTTGGATCATCAAATAACGCATATGCCTTTAAAATTATGAAAGACCTTAAAAAATCAAAATTAAACTTTATAGCATGTCCAACTGAAAATATATATCTTCAAGGAAGACAAGATACATATCCAAAGAGAAGAGGGTTAACAAGAGTAAAAGAGCTAAACGATGCAGGAATAAATGTATGCTTTGCTCAAGATTCAATGTCTGATCCATGGTATCCTTTAGGAAATGGAAATATGATGATGATATTAGATCATGGAATTCATATAGCACAAATGATGTCATTTGAAGAAATTGATAATGCCCTTGATCTTATTACAACCAATGGAGCCATAACTATGAATATTCAAGATATGTATGGTATAGAAGTAAATAAGCCAGCTAATTTTATAGTTCTGAATGCAAAATCTGAATTTGAAGCAATATGTGAACGTGCAGAAGCTTTAAGCTCGGTTAGAAATGGTAAGTTCTTATTTAAGAAACAGCCTAGAGTTATAGATTCTTATATGAATATAGTATAAATCATTTAACAGTATTATTTAATTAGATAGGGTAGTATTAATAATTAAAACAAAAGCCATGTGTAAGAATAATAAATATTCAAGCATGGCTTTTTTGATTTTCTACTTATGCTCAGTTATCTATTGGTTAAATCACTTGAATATCCATACAGTTTATGAAATTAGCTAATATTCCATATGATTTCAGCAACAATAGTAATATTATGTTGAAGTTTGTTGAAATAAATTAATAAAATATATATTTAATTCAACAAAGTTCAACAGGATAAATATGTTAAATCAAAGTAAAGATACTGATAAAGGCCTGTAAAGATTGTGTAAATACTACGTAAATAGTATTGATAAACGATTACATTAAATTGACTTTGATTTTGCGTGGTGATAAGATTCAAATTGTTGGAAGGAAAATTTTTTTAAAAAAAAGTTCAACAAAGTTTACTAAAGAAATTTATTACAATCAAGTTTTATGAGGAGGTAAATTAAGTGCCGAAACTATTGCTTAAAAATATATGTAAAAAATATGATGAGGAGTCATATGCAGTTAAAAACGTTAATTTAGAAGTTGATGATAAAGATTTTGTGATTTTAGTTGGACCATCAGGATGCGGTAAGTCAACAACACTTAGAATGATAGCTGGTCTTGAAGAAATAAGTGAAGGTGAAATGTGGCTGGATGGACAGTTTGCAAACTATCTCACTCACAAAGAAAGAGATCTAAGCATGGTATTTCAAAATTATGCATTATATCCAACCATGTCTGTTTATGATAATGTAGCATTTTCTTTAAAGGTAAGAAAAGTTTCTAGAAATACTATAAAAGAAAAAGTAAATGAAGTTGCAGAAATTTTAGGGATTCAGCAGCTATTAAAAAGAATGCCAAAAGAATTATCTGGAGGACAAAAGCAGAGAGTTGCAATTGCTAGTGCAATAATAAGAAACCCAAAGATTTTGCTTATGGACGAGCCTTTATCAAATTTAGATGCAAAATTAAGAAATCATATGAGAGTTGAAATGTCAAAGCTTCATAAAAAATTAAACAATACAATTATATATGTAACTCATGATCAGACAGAAGCTATGACACTTGGTACAAAGATAGTTGTATTAAAAAATGGAGAGGTACATCAAGTAGATACGCCAGAGGCATTATATGATAATCCAGTTAATAAATTTGTTGCAGGATTTATAGGTCTTCCATCAATGAACTTTATAAAATGTCAATTGAAAAATGAAAATCAATTAATGTACTTTAATCTTGGCAATGAAAAAGTATATTTACCCAAAAGTAAAAGTGATTTGTTAATTAAAAAAGGGTATGAAAACAAAAATGTAATTATAGGAATACGACCAGAGCATATTACAAACAACATTGATATGACAGAAAGAGATAAAGAATATATATCTTCGCCAATTAGTGTAAAAGTAGATTTAAGTGAAATGCTTGGAGATAAAACAAATATTTATTTTAAAATTGGTGATAATGATTTAACAGCAATTTTTAAAGATAATTGTAATTTGGGGATAGGAGATAAGGCGGAGGTTTTAATATATACAAAAAATATATGCATTTTTGATGAAAAAAGCGAGAAGAATATCTTACATGACGAAGTTAAAGGAGGTTTATGTGATGAATAAAACAAAAAGATTTAAAATCGAACCATATTCATTTATTATGCCGAGTCTTATAATATTTTCATTATTTCTATTTTATCCATTTTTTAAAACATTATATTTAAGCTTATACAAAACAGATAAAATGGGACAACCAAAATTATTTGTAGGATTTGAAAATTATACAGATTTATTTTCATCACCTTCCTTTTATAACAGTTTAGTTGTTACGTTTGTTTTTGTAGCTATAGTTGTTTTAGGAAGCATGGCAATTGGACTTTTAACTGCTGTATTATGTAATAAATCCTTCCCTGGAATAAGAGCATTCAGCACAGCTTATGCACTTCCAATGGCAATTGCATCTTCGTCAGCTGCAATGATATTTAAGATCATTCTTCATCCGTCAGTAGGAATTGCAAATAAAGTTTTAAATTCTAATATAAATTGGCTGACAGACCCTAAGTATGCATTAATTTGTGTTGCAGTACTAACTGCATGGCTTAATAGCGGTATTAATTTCTTGTATTTTTCAGCTGGATTAAGCAATATTGATGAATCCATATATGAAAGAGCATCAATTGATGGTGCAAATTCAATTCATCAGTTTTTCAAATTAACGCTTCCTGGGCTTAGTCCAATTCTATTCTATACTTTCGTAGTAAATATAATACAAGCGTTCCAGGCTTTTGGACAAGTTAAGATATTAACACAAGGTGGTCCGGGAGAGTCTACAAACCTTCTTGTATATTCAATTCATAGAGATGCACTTTTCACTTATCGCTT
>ERZ781272.604-NODE-604-length-20727-cov-4.492260_pt1 | contig 20727 bp, 22 predicted proteins | sample MGYA00375850_ERZ781272 | MGnify/ENA primary metagenome ERZ781272 (study PRJEB29790, sample SAMN06051246) | human gut metagenome | host: Homo sapiens | place: USA: Cincinnati, Ohio | collected 2013-06-21 | study: EMG produced TPA metagenomics assembly of the Gut...
GGGTAGCACGACAGACTCTGACTCTGTTTGTCTGGGTTCAAATCCTAGTTCCGCAACCACCGATGTTTACGCCAATGTTGACCTCGTATGAGCCGTCAGGATTGGCGTAAATTTTTATCAAATCTGGAATAATACTTTTAATCATCCCATCTTTTCAGCGACTCCTATAGCAGTCTTACGATTGCCCAGGGGTCTATTTTTTTGCCCGTCTTTAGCTTTCCGGCAATGACATTCTCCAATATTATTTCCTTACCTGCAATATGGAGATTTCTTCTTTCATCCGGAAAATCCGGATCTAATAAAATTGTGTTCATACCGTTTCTGGTTCTTCTGATACCTGCGAGAACTCTTTTTCTCAACAGATCAATCTGCATTCGAACCTTTGAACTGTTCTGAGATAGCAGGACATATAGGAGGGAGGGATTTTCTTGGGATTGTTTTCTCCGAGAGAACGAGTTTTACCCATTTCTAGGAATAAACCTGTATTCAGCCTATCCTGAGTTGTGCTTCCTAACAGGAAATTCCGGAAAATAAGAAGAGAATATTGTATTCTTTTTATAATAGGAAGTCCACTTCGTTTATTCTTTTCAATTAATAAGTTAAAATCTCTCTTAGGAGGGATTTTATGTCTATAAATGGAATTTTTTCTTCCACTTTGTACCATAGACGTATTGGTTTAGGCTATACCCAAAAAAGAGTTGCGGATGATTGTAATATATCACTTCGTCAATATCAATCCCTGGAGACGGGACATTCCCTGCCAACCTTAGTCACAGCTCTCCGTTTATCTATCGTCTTAGATTTCTCCTTAGAAACTTTTAAAAGTGAGGTGGCAATGCTTGTATTACCAGTATCGCATTCTTGAAGAAGTCCTCTTTCATCCGGATATCGGTACTTATCTTACGTTCGGTATTCAGTGTTATCTCCAAAATCCCGAAAAATTAGTAGCTGCTCTATCAGATATCTCAACAGATAAAGCCTTTGTGCAAAATTTGGCACAAAAATTTACAGACGGCCAGCTTTATCCAATCCACCTGTTGGATGTCATCGAAGATGCACTATTGATGGTCTGATGAAAGCTGCTACTTCACACATTGGAAATCGGATTGAAATATTTTTTGGTTAAACCGGTGATATGTCACATCATCGTCCCGCCTAATTACCTGGACTAATTCAGGGCAAATGGCGGACGGTAAGCCTACTTGAGTATCGATTAGATGCTCTGCACACCACGGTACGGAAGAAATCAGAAGATCAAATGTCAGCGAAACACACACGAGCGAAACTTTAAACAGCCAAAGCGGGCAGGATTATTATTCTGCCCGCTTATACTCTACTTTCGTAAGTTTCAGGTGTGAAGAGCGCCTGAAATGAAAAGCAACCCGTAAAGCGGGTGAGATTGCCAAGTAATCAGCCCAATGGCTTGAACAAAGTAAAAACCAGCGTCACGCTGGCTTCGGGTCAAGTGCAAAACTGAATTTCCGCTGCACAAAAGCAGTGCAAGAGCAGTCTTTCGCAGTGAAAAGTTTACAGATTGTAATTTGTATGATATAATATTTAAAATGGTGTTTTAAAATTGTATATAATGAAGGTTCAATATTTGTTTATAGCGCATTTCATACCCTGTTTTTATTCGTCTCAGTAACGCTAAACTGTAAACGGATTGTCTCCCTGGGTATTTGTCAATAATATCAGAAAAATAGGCCGTTTCGATGCGGCTACATCGAAACGGCCTCACCATACCAGGTAGGTCCGATGCCTTCCCTCTGACAATATTATATCGGGATATTCGGTCGATTTCCGTCGAACATCCTAGAAAGAGGGAAGAACTATGAAATGTCCAAAGTGTGGAACAGAATATCAGGGGAAATTCTGTCCGAAGTGCAACCTATCTGTAAAAAAGCCGTCAAAAAACGGAAAATCATTTAAAATTGCCGCCAGTATTATCGGCGGAATCTTGGTCTTATCCTTAGTGTCCTCAATTTTTGGTCAATCGGAAAGTACGGATACTCTGCTCAGTGTTTCTTCCAACATATCGTCTACTATGCCTTTTTCTTCGTCTGTCAGCGCCAAAGAAAGCTCCAGTACTCCGGTAATTGAGTACACAACTCCGCCGGAAACGCAGCAGGAATCCTCCGCCGCTCCAGTTGAGCCCACACCGGAGCCGGTAACAGAGCCGCAACCAGAACCAAGGCACGAACCGCAGCAGACAACCATGGTGTGGATTTCTCGATCTGGAAAAAAATATCACAGCAATCCCAATTGCAGCGGCATGAAAAGCCCCTCCCAAGTGTCGATAGAGCAGGCACAATCCAGTGGATATACTCCCTGCAAAAAATGTTACAGTTAAAAAATACTCCATCTAAAGTCAAAACCACGCGTGCTACGCGTGGTTTTGACTTTTTTAAAATTTATCCTGGAATTGGCGGACGTAATAAAAGGATAGAAATTCATACACATGCAAGAACAAAGCCAATCCATATGCGTGAAGAATCTGGAGGATTTGATTTTGAAACTCTTGTGATCGGAAGAGGAAAAGTCCTCATGTCAATTTCATGATATTCCATAAAAAGCCCGGGAGATAATTCACTATTAGGCATTTTTTACAGTTGAAAAAACTGCACAAGAAGAATGGGAATAATTGTGAGAATAGGAAAATATCTGTCGAAAACTGTCGATATTATGAAAAATAAAGAAAATAATGTTTACAAATAAGTGGAAATATTGTATTATTTTAAATAAAATGCTGGAAAAGATAACTTAGATTATAATATTCTCTACTTTCAAACATGAAGCAAGTTTTTCATGAAATATAGACAAATAGAGAGGAAAAGTGCAGTGGGATGAATATTTTAGGAGTGGATATTGGCGGAACAAAAATGTATTTGTGTATTGCGGTGGATGGAAAATACATAGAACATACGGTCCCGACGGGGAAGACTTGTACAGCGGATTATCTGAAAAAAGAAATTTATCACTTTATTTCCCGGCTTCCGATACCGGTGGACGCTTTGGGAATCGGAATCAGCGGAATGATTTCCAGAGATCTTTATGTAGTGCGATCAGATACATTGCCAAATCTCAATGGGCTTACTTCCTATTTTTTCTCGGAAAATGGGCTTGAAGTCAGATTGCTCAATGATTTACGCTGTGCAACCTATGCCGAGGTGGCAAATTATCCGAATGACGAGGTTTTAGCAGTGGTGTTGGTGGGCTCGGGAACAGCTGCCGGCATTGCAATCCACGGGGAGGTACTTAACGGCAGCACCGGATTTGCAGGGGAAGTTGGATATCTACCGGTCATGACAGATACAGGAATCCAGTATGGGGACGATATGAGCGGTGGAAATGCCTTGCGGAGAAGATCAGGCTGGACACCACAGGAATTACTTGAAAAACTAAAAGACAGCGACCCGGATGCTCTGAAATTGATAGAGGATGCGGGTACTTATTTAGGAATGGCTTTGGCAAGCCTGATTAACCTTCTTAATCCGAGTAAGTTGATTCTGGGAGGCAGGACAACGACCTATCCGGGATACCTAAAACAGGCGATGAAAATCTGCAATACATACAGTCTTCCGCCTGCCAGAAAATCGTGCAATATTGTTCCGCCTACTGACACAGTACGGGCTGTGGCACTCGGCGCAATTGAATATGTCAAGAGGCAGTGCCATGACAGATAAAATCATGCAGGAAAAGAAAGAGGTCCAGCTTAAGACAAGCGAGATGATACAGGGTGTTCATTGCCATTGGTCTTCGATCACTAATGTGTTTAAAACATTGGTGCCGGAATTTCTCCCTTCGGTCGTCTTTTTATCCGAACACGGACTGCAAACACAATACCAGGTGAAAAAAGCACATGATTTTTCGGATCTTGTGTTAACAAACCATTTGAGTAGACTCTATTTACAGTTTTTTCAAAGAAATGGAGTGGAGTTTCACTGCCATGATGCGGATATCTCTTTCTCCGAGCTTTTGCAGAGGATTAAAAAAGAAAATGATAGGGGCTTTCCTGTGGTAATTTCTCTTTTTTCCAAGGAAATCCCCTATCATGCCGTGTACAACAGCACCAGCTCCAATATGCATTTTGTGATCGTTCGTGCAGTAAAAGTAGATAAGCTGTTCGTACAGGATAGCTTTATTCCAACCCATCCGGAATCCATTTTTTGCGGATGGGTGAAACAAAGCCAAATGGAATTGAGCTGGGAGAAATCTGTAAAGAAAGCATACTTTTTTAATGAATCCCAAGTCTCTCTTATTCGGGAAATGTGTTGTGCCGGTTTGGAAAAAGATTGCCTGAATGCGGAAATTGAGCGATACCTGGATTCCGGACGAGAGGGGATCGATTGGTTTTTACGGGATTTTAGCGAATGTGCAGAGAATTTTCCGCAGACGATTCGAAATAATGCAAGATTGATTTGTTTTAGGCTTCTATTCGATTCGGTTGTCCCGTCACGAAAGCTTCTGGCAAATGCTTTGCGAGAAATTCGAGACGGGCTGTGTGTAGAAACCCGCCGCCTGGAAGAGGTTATTCAGGAATGGTACAAGATTACCTTTTCCTTGATGAAATACAGTTATGGGCACTCCAATGCGGGATTTATCAAAACGGCCCAGCGTATGGGACGGGTCATGGAACAGGAAAGAGAACTTTTGCGGGAAATTCTGCACAAACAATAAAGAAGAGGTTGATAACATGGCCGTATTTGATATTACCAATGCCTGTAATTTACGGTGTATCTACTGCTGCAGAGGGGAATACGACAGGAAAAAAATCAAGGAACCCAGCCAGCAGGAGGTTTTGGATACCATCCGGCAGTTTATACAAAATCGGGCGACCTTTGTTGTACTTCAGGGTGGGGAGCCTCTCATTCGAAAGGATATTGTCCCGATTTTAAAAAGTGTGGGGGAGCTGAAACGAAAACCGGGCAGCCATATCCTGGAGGATTTAAAAGAGTTACTGAAACTCCGTGCAGAACCGGAGGAGTTTCGGCTGAAATACAAAAAAATCCTGATAAAAAACGGACTCCCTGTCTTTTATGTAACGACAAACGGGATGATTGACTCGGAGGAAATCAAACAGGCGCTGATTGACGGCGGATTTTCTGTGGATATCTCCCTGGATTCCGTAGACCCGGAGGTGAACCGGCAAACAAGGCTTGGGATTGATTTTGGCAAGGTGGTATCCACCATCGGTCATTTTTCAAAAGAACTCCCTGTTCATCTTTCCTGTACGGTTACGGAATATAACGTGGATCATCTGACAGAGATGCTTCCCTTTGCCAAGCAGCACTCCTGTCTGTCGGTAAAATATTCTCCAGTAATTATGGTGGGAAGCCGAAAAGAAAACGATGAGAGGTTCCGTAACAAGTATTTTGAACAGCTGAATCGGATCCTCGACGATTTTGAGCAGTATCAGGACGACTTATTCTTAAATGTCAAGCTCTATCCGCATTATCTACAGTACGAGGAGGGGAGAAGGGTTTTCAAACGCCTGGCCAATACTACGAATATTGTTTTAGAGATGCACGAATGCGCTGCACTCCAAATGATTAAAGAAATCTATGTGGACACAAATTTGGATGTTTATGGCTGCGCTTCCATGAAGGGGACAAAAGAGGCGGTGATTGGGAACCTCCATGACAGCACTCTTTATAACATCTGGCACAGTAAGACGCGAAAGGAAATGTGGGAAGATATGCAGAAGACCCACGATCTTCTGTGCGAATACGGAGGCTGTGCAGGGGCTGCTTTTTGCCAGCAGTTTAGAAAGTAGGAGGCTCCAGGATGAAAGTAAGCGTTATCGTGCCGACTTTTAACAAGGCACCTCGTTTGAACCTGATGTTGGCCTCGGCCGTCTGTCAGAATTTCGATTTGCACGAGGTAGAAATTTTACTCATTGATGACGGTTCGATTGACGAAACCGAGCAAGTCGTGGAAAAATACCGGAACAGGCTGAATCTTCAGTATCTAAGAAAAAATCATGGCGGCAGGTCTTTTGCAAGAAATGAAGGGATACGCGCTGCAAAGGGAGAAATCGTAATTTTCTCTGACGACGACGTCATCTGGGGCAAGTCTTTTTTGATATCCCATTATCAGCGGCAAAAAGAGCAGGGCCCCTGTGTTGTCCATGGACAAATCCGTTCCCTGCCGTTTGTAAAATTTTTTGAGAATCCAACCACAGGAAGCCTGTATGCGGGTATGGGGAGCAAGCTGTCGCTGAACAGGCTGCGAAGCAGGTGTATCAGCGAAGAGGATATCTCCCACTATTTTGAGCAAAAGGTACATCAAAATTCCAACCTGTCTACGACGGAACAAATGATATTCTCGATATTCGAACAGGATGTAAAATCCTTGCAGTGGTTAGGATGTACCGGCGCCAATTTTTCCGCACCGCTCGAAGATTTAAAGGCTATCCATGGCTTTGACGAGGGGTTTGGGCTAACTTGGGGCTTTGAGGATTTTGAACTGGGTTATCGGTTGCAGGCACTCGGCAGGGAGTTTTTGTACAGTGTAGATGCCGTCAATTACCATCTGGTACATTTTCGTCAAACGCTGGAAGATGAGCTTGAAACATCCTTTCATTATTTTTATTCCCTGCATCCGGATGAAAGTTTGAAAAATATCTACGAGTTTCTTTCTGGGAAAATAGACGAAAAATTTTTCTTACAGAGGAGTGGTTACTGATGCCAAACCATGTTTGGGTGGATTGTACAAAGCTGAGCGAAGAGCAGATTGGCCGAGTACTGTCCTGCGGATATGAACGGTTTTTATTTGCCCCGGTTCAATATCAAAAAGTGAAAGAGTTTGTAACAGAGGATAATGCTGTTTTCCGGTGTGACACGCCGGAGGAACTTCAACAGATTCTAGCAGCCAACGTAGGCTGCATCGTTATGTCTAATTCTGCTGAGATACTCAAAGAGGTGAAAGCCGCAGGGCTGCGTACAGCTTATTTTAACCAAGTTACAGATTATGAAAGGCTCAGACACACTGCCGAGATCGGGGACAATTATGACCATGTGGTCGTCCAGTTCTTTGATGAGACCAATATCCCATTGGAACTGCTAATCGCCACATTCCAAAAAAATCAGTCTTTGCAGTTGCTCAAATACGTCAGCAATTATGAGGAGATGAAAGTTGTTCTGCATGTTATGGAGCATGGAAGCGACGGAGTGGTTGTCCAGACAGAAGACGTGGAGGAGCTTATTAAATGCAGCAAGCTTCTGGAAAAGACCTGCGATAAAATTGATCTATTAGAGGGAGAAGTCGTCTCGATTGAACACTTGGGCGCCGGACACAGGGCTTGTATCGATACGACTAGCATTTTACATGAAAATGAGGGAATGCTGATTGGCTCCACTGCCAAGGGTGGAATTCTCGTGAGTTCCGAGACGCATTTTCTCCCGTATATGGAGCTGCGGCCTTTTCGTGTCAATGCCGGAGCAATTCATTCCTATGTCTGGAACAATGACAAGACCTCCTATTTGAGCGAACTGAAAGCCGGCAGTCCGCTTTGGACAGTGGCTACCGAGGGCAATGCACGCAAGGTTTATGTCGGAAGAGTGAAAATTGAAACGCGCCCACTTTTAAAAATCAATGTACAGGTAGAAGGGGAAATGATAAACACAATCGTCCAGGATGACTGGCATATCCGTGTGCTGGGGCCGGGTGGTACAGTGCTTAACGCTTCGTCTCTGAAAAAAGGGGACAAGGTCATGGCCTACAAAATGTCTGGAGGACGCCATGTGGGAATCCAGATTGATGAGTATCTGGAAGAGAAATAGAGGGAACAATCATGAGCTCGAAAAAAATCAGGCTGGACAGAATGTTTGCAAACGGCACGCTTGCCATTATGCCGATTGACCACGGGATTACGATGGGAATGCTCCCGGGAATTGACGATTATCAGGGCCTGGTGAAAGAAGTGCTGCTAAGCGGCCTGGACGGGATTGTCGCGCACAAGGGAATCGTAAACAGGTTGCTTCATCTGGACAAAATCCAACAGCTGACGATTTTTCAGCATCTTTCTGCGTCGACAAACTTTTATAATCCGAGCCATAAGGTCATCGTCAGTTCAGTGGAGGAGGCGCTGCGTAACGGGATTGACCAGGTTTCCATCCACATGAACTTGAACGTATCAGAGGAACGGGAGATGATGCGGGACTTTGCCCGGATTTCCGATGCCTGTGAACGCTGGGGTGTTCCGCTGATGGCAATGGTTTATGTACAAAACCATGTGTTAGACGCGGTGACACTTCGTCACTCCATCCGGGTAGCGGAGGAACTCGGCGCAGACCTCGTGAAGATCCCGATGCCGGATCAGATCGAGAGTTTGGAAAACCTGCTGTGTCATGTAAATATTCCGGTTTTGGTAGCGGGAGGGGAACGCTCCTCAAATCAAAAAGACTTTTTACATCAGATTGATACAGCGCTCTCCTGTGGAATTTCCGGTATCGCGGTTGGGAGAAATATCTTTGAACATGAGAATCCGCGGTTTTTTGCACAAATTCTTGCAGATCTTATTCACCGGAAGATTGATGTGAAGCAGGCAGAGGACATGCTGGAAGCATGATAAGAAACCCTGAAAGGGGGATGGGAAACAATGATCCATGAATTTCTGACGATATGTGAGAAATACAGTGAGAAAACAGCGGTTGTCGATCGAAATTCAACTTTAACTTATGCTCAGCTGCAAAATGCGGTCTTGAATCTGGCCGCTTATCTTCGTGAAACCTGCGGCATGAGAAAACGCATTCTGCTGTACTGCGAGAACAGTGCGGAATTTGTCGTGGGATATTTTGCTGTGATTCTATCCGGTAATACGGCGGTACTCTGTGATATTAATTTTAAGCAGGAGCTTGGGACTATTATCCGGAATTGCTCTGTTGACGCAGTGCTGACGACCCGCTATCAAAAAGAGAGTTTTCTGCAAAAACAAGGGGATTGTGTCCCGCTCCACGTGGTGCAGTTGATTCCGTCTAAGCCGGCAGTGCAGGAGAAATTTAGCTACTCCCCGGATGATATTTGTGTTATTCTCTACACTTCCGGGACCACAGGTTCTCCAAAAGGAACGCTTAACACGGGAAGGACGCTTCTAAACGCAGCGAAAAACTATATTTCCACATTGGAGATATCCTCATCAGACCGCTTTTTGGCGACGATTCCCCTGTACCACTCCTATGCCATGGGCTCAGCCATGCTGGCTTCTCTTTTGACTGGGGCTACACTGGTAATCGACCGCCGATTTGATGCCAAACGGATGCTTGCGGATATGAAACGGCATCATATTACGATTTTTCATGGCGTCCCCTACATGTATGATATTTTGGCAAAACATCTTTCCCTGTTTCCAAGTAAAATGGAAGGCGTGAGATATTTTGTCTCAGCCGGCATGAAACTGCCTGCTGAGACATTTGATGCGTTTTTCACAGCTTCCGGATATGTGATTCATCAGGAATATGGAAGTTCAGAAACCGGAACAATTGCATTTAATCGCAGCCGGGATATCGGAATCCTTAAATCCTCGGTAGGACAGCCTTTAGATGGCGTGGAGGTTCGTCTTGCACAAGAGGAACACTCCAAGGAGGATGAGGGGATTCTCGAGATGCATAGCAGGGGCGCTTCTTGCGGGTATTTTGGGGAAAGACGCTTTTCTCTCTGGTACCGGATGGCGGACCGGGTGAGGATTGATAAAGAGCAGAATATCTTTATTTTGGGAAGGCAGGACAGAATCCTCAACATCGCCGGGAAAAAGGTGGATCCGGCGGAGATTGAAGCTTTGATACTGACGCTGGATGGAATTAAAGAGGTGCATGTCGGCCCTAAAGAAGAACAGGGCGCTTCCGTGTCCCTTCAGGCAGATATTGTGATGGAGGAAGGCTCGGGTGCAACCAAAACTGCGGTGAGAAAATTGTGTGCAGAGCATCTGTCCGGTTACAAAATTCCTAAGTACATCAATTTTGTACCAAGCCTTTTGAAGAGCTCACTCGGGAAACCGATCTCCGGAAAGGAGGAGCAAAAGGGATGACGCTAAAAAAGGCATTTTTATACCCAACGCTTTCCTGCAATCTCAATTGCATTATGTGTTATTCCAGGCCGGAGTGTCCGGGACAAACGAAAGAGCTGACCCTTGCCCAATACCGTGAGTTAATAGCCTGGCTTTATGATGCTGGAGTCCGTCACTTTGATATCAGCGGGGGAGAACCCTTTTTATGTCGGGATTTAGAGGCGTTGGTGGACACGATCAAAGCGTACCCGGAAACTAAAATTGATTTGGTGAGCAATGGTACTCTGATCGCGGCGCGCTATGAAAGGGACATTAAGCGAATCCTCAGTAAGGTGGACCAGATATTTCTCTCGCTGGACTCGATGGATGCACAGCAGCATGATCGCATCCGGAGAGGCAATGGATCATTTGACAAGACGATGGAGGCCATCCGACTGGTTCAGCGGGATTTTAAAGGCAAAATTGGGATAAACTGTGTTGTCTCCCGGGAGAATCACGAACAGGTGGAACCGTTACTCACATTTGTACAAAAAGAGAAAATCGCATACATCAGTTTACTGCGCTATATTGATGTATCGGTCAGCAAAGAAAATTTGAATTTATGTGTTCAGGAAAACATAGAGTTGTATCAAAAGATACTTTCCTGGGTGACCAGGCAGGAGGAAAATTCTTTTCTTCCGAACATTGAAATCGGAATGCCGGGATATATGGTGCCGATTTTAAAAGAGCATATTGTCCGGCATCCGGCGATTACCGTATACTATGACCCGATACGAGGCTGCCATGCGTTTGAAGGGAATGTGGCTGTTACTGTGGACGGAAAAGTGACAGGATGTACAGCCATGGTAAAATATCCGGAGCTTTCGTGCGGGGATGTCACGGCCAACGGCATGGATGAGATTTTGGAAGGCTTGAAGCAGAAAAAAGAGCTGCTGAAAAAAAGGGAAACCCTGCTCAAAAGCAGGGAACCATGTTGCAGCTGCGAATATTTTTCCTATTGCAGAGGTGGCTGCCCTGCGGCGGCTATGCAAAAATATTCGACTCTCATGATGCCCGATCCCTCCTGTATCAAGCAGGTCGGTAAACAGTGAGGAGGATGACATGCAGCAAGTATCATTGACACTTCCCACCTACTTGTTTCAAGGCGGCTTAAAGGGAGAACGTTCGATTCGGGAGATTGCATCTATCTGTAAGGATGGATGTGTGCAGGAGTTGTCGGCAAATTTCACCGAGCAGGGCGAAATCAGTCTACAGTCCGATTTTTCTCAGCTGGAAATCCTGAAAAAAGACCTGGATGGGATGGGAGTTTGCATCAACAACATAACAACGCTTCTGACAAACGGAATAAGCTATCTGACGGCGGGACTGGAGGAGCAAAAGCGTTATCATGAAATTGTAAAGAAAATGCTTGACATATGCAGGGTTTTGGAGATTGGCACTCTTTCCATGCACATCAGCACAAGCCGTGTACTCTCTTCTTATTCCTATGAAGAAGCGGTGCGGCTGGAAGGGGAGAGGGTGCAGGAATTATCCGAAATCTGCCGGCAGGCAGGCGTGCAGCTTTTGCTGGAAAATGTCATGGACGGCCTGATATCCACGGGAGAAGGGTATCTCGAGTTTTTAAAACACTACGCTCCAAGGGCGGGGCTTTGCTATGACATTGCCAACAGCTATTTTGTCTGTCCGCCTGAGCACTGGTTTGAGATTCTTGGGCCGTCTATCCGTTATATCCATTTGACGGATATCCGGATAAAGTCGCTGCGGGGCATGCTGCTGGAATTTGTTGACCCTGGAGAGGGACAGATTAACTATTCCTCGGTGATCGAGCGGATCGAATCGACAGGCTATCAAGGGCCGGTCCTAATCGAAAGCTTTGAAAAGCGGGGACAGGATGACTCTAAGCGGGTCGCAGAACTTGTCCGGTGGTGGGAAAAGAAGGGAGTGCATTAATCATGATGGCAAAAGAAACAGTCTACGAAAAGGTGAAACAGATTGTTACCGAAATTTTAAACTTGGATTTGGACGACATCCAAGACGGAGAAATTGACAAGGTTTCCTTGGAAGAATACGGGTACAGTTCGATTGATGCGCTGGAAGTCCTGGTTGCCCTTGAGGAAGAATTTCACATAGAAATCGATGATGAAAATCTGAATTTTGAATTTTTGCAGTCCATCGCATCCATAACTGACTACATTGAGACACAGCTGCAACAAGCGCAAACAGATTGTGAGAAGGAAAACAAAGGGAAACGCACAATTATCATTGGGATTGCAGGCGGCTCCGGCAGCGGTAAATCCACATTTTGTCAAAAGCTGTACGAAAAGCTGGAAAAGGACCGGAAGGTAAAAATGATTACAACCGATCAATTCTTTGCGAGCGAGCTTCCAAAAATGATTTCTCCCGCTACCGGTAAGGAATATGATGACTGGAACGCACCAGCTGCTGTCAACGATGAGGCGGTCGAGCATGCAGTCAAAGAAGCGCAGGGAGAATTTGATGTCGTGCTGGTCGAGGGATCCAGTGTTCTATATTTTGACAATCTGAGAAAACTCTTTGATGTGAAGATTTTCATTGATTTGGATTCTGATGAGCGGATGTACCGCCGCATCAAACGTAATATGGCCATGTGGAATGCGTCGATGGAGGAAGTTGCAGATTATTATCTGGAGTCCGCAAAATTCAGTGAGAAGAAGAACTATCTGGATACCAAAATCTACGCGGACCTGGTGCTCAATGGTAACAGTGACCACGAGCTGAGTATTGCTATGATTTCCGCATGGGTCGCGAGCAGGCAAAAGGGTGAATAAAATATGAGCATGATAGAGGTAGACCATTTATCGAAAACCTTTGAATACTATGAGAAGGCCCCCGGGCTAAAGGGGGCCGTCAAAAATCTGTTCCATCGAAAAAAATTAAAGAAACAGGCAGTCAACAACGTCTCTTTTCGGGTGGAAAAAGGGGAGATTGTGGGATTCCTTGGCCCCAATGGGGCAGGAAAGACCACGACGCTGAAAATGCTCAGCGGGATTTTGTATCCAACAGATGGAGCGGCCACCGTCAATGGGTTTGTTCCCTGGAAAAGAGAAAACGAATACAAAAAAAGTTTTGCACTCGTTTCCGGTCAGAAAAGTCAGCTTTGGCCGGATTTGCCTGCCATTGACACTTTTGAGCTCAACCGTAATATTTATGAGCTCGAAGAGGAGAAGTACAGCAGCTTTTTAAAGGAAATCACTGAGCTTTTAGATGTTGAAAAGCTGCTGAAAGTACAGGTCAGAAGGCTTTCCCTGGGGGAACGAATGAAAATGGAATTGATTGCAGCTCTACTGCACCAGCCAAGTGTCATGTTTTTGGACGAGCCGACGATTGGATTGGATTTGACGGCGCAGTCCAACATTCGCAGTTTCCTCAAAGAATATAACCGGAGGTACCATACGACTATTATTATCACCTCCCACTACATGAAGGATATCGAAGATTTGTGCAGCAGGGTAATTGTGATTAATCAGGGGAAAAACGTGTTTGACGGAAATCTGGATGATGTCTCCGATTTGTTTGAACAGCGTAAAGTCGTACAGCTTAAATCCGCCGCGGCACTTGATGCCGATGGACTCAAGGCCTTCGGTACGCTCAAATCCTCCACGGCGCATGAATCGACCCTGCTGATTGATAAACAGCGGGTGAACGAGAGCTTGAAGAAACTGGTGGAGTTGTATCCATTTGCTGATATCAGCGTGGAGAACATCCCACTAGAAGAAGGGATTCGGCTGCTTTATGAAAGGAAATAATCATAAATACCTGCGTTGTTTTTCCATGAGCGTGGAGCAGACGTTTGTTTATCGGACTGACTTTTTCATCAAGATCCTTGCTACGTTTATCCCTGTTGCAGTCCAGCTGTTTTTGTGGACGGCTGTTTACGGCAGCTCCGGCATGGAAACCATTTATGGGCGCACCTACTATGAGATGATGTTTTACTTGACGATTTCGTTCGTCATCACCTTTTTTCTCACCTGTGACGAAGCAAACGAGGTATCTACAGATATTAAGTCGGGCAATCTCAACCAGTTTTTGATTCGTCCCATCAGCTACATCGGCCAGAAAATTTCCTGCTTTTTAGGTAGTAAGGTGATTGTCCTGGTATTTGTCGGTGTGATGTTTGCGGCAGCGCTCCTGTTGTTCAACTTCCACCTGGGTTATCAGATTGAGCTTGTCAATCTGTTATTATTTTTACTGATTATTTTACTGGCACTGGTGCTTCAATTTTTGATGTTTTTGTGCCTTGGCACCTGTGCATTTTGGATTACTGATGCCTGGGGAATCTTTTTTGGAGGCAGGTATATTATCAATATCCTCAGCGGTTCTCTTTTCCCGCTGGAAGTGTTTGGCGATAAGCTCAACAGGGTTTTCTCCTTCCTGCCGTTTCAGTATACGACTTACTTTCCCATCAATGTCCTTCAGGGCAGAATGGGAGGGCCGGAGATTCTTAAATGCCTGGCGATCCAAATCATCTGGATTATACTGCTATATGGACTGTACCGTCTGCTTTGGAGCAGGGGCCAGAAGCAGTACATGGCGATAGGGGGATAGGAAATGAGAGCGGCGTTTCAAAGTTTTAAAAAGCATCTTATCATCCTGAAGATGTTTACCAAAAACTATCTGATCTCTCAGATGGAGTACAAGTGCAGCTTCTTTACCTACCTGATTGTGGAAACCATTGTACTGCTTTCCAAGCTTTTGTATGTCGGAGTCACTTACAACACAGGAATTACGGTAAACGGATTGAAACCAGAGGAAATCCTGTTGTTTAACGGTACCTTCTTTATTGTGTCCGGGGTGTACGGCGGCTTTTTTATGCTTAACTTTTCTAACTTCCGGACAAAGGTGAAAAATGGGGATTTGGATTTGTTGATGGTTAAGCCGGTCTCCCTCCAGTTTATGTGCACACTTTCCACCGTTGAGTTCGCAGTTTTAATCCCCAATGTTGCAACGGGAATTGCGATGGTTGTCTATGTCTGGAATGTGTGTCAATTGGAAGTAAGTATATTGAATATTGTGGGATATCTCTTTTTAGTGTTATGCGGTATTGTGATTGTTTACAACATTCTGTTTTTGCCGCAGCTACTGTCCTTTAAACTGATTGAGACAAATTCCCTGTTCAAAATCACATCTTCCCTGTCAAACTTCAATATGATGCCGATGCACATTTATCCCGAAATCATGCGGAGAGTCGGTACTTTCATCTTCCCGATTTTTGTCGTTACGAACTTCCCGTCGATGTTTATTTTAGGGAAGCTCAACAGCTGGTATGTGTTGTGGGCGCTTTTTGCTGCCATAGCGCTGACGGTGATGGTCAGGCTTTTATGGAAAAAATCTATCAAAGGATACTCGAGCGCGATGAACTAAGCGAAAGGACGTCTTGCCATGATTGAAATAAAAAGGGGAAACAATCTGAACGTGCAGCAATACATCAGAGAATACACACAGGCAAAGGGCCCTGACTGCGGAAAAACTGCGGCAGTCATGTTGGGACGGTCACAGATGCTTCTCGATGTACTGATGGCATTAATTTCCCTTCAAATTACCTACATTCCGATTGATCCTCAGCTGCCTGATAACCGTGTGGCAGAAATTCTTGCGGACAGCCGGCCGGATTTTATGATAACAGAGGAACAGCATCGGGATCGCATACACGGTACTCCGGTGCTTTGTATTCCGGAAGAAATGGAAAACAGTGAGGAACGGGTACCATTCCGGTTTGCCGATACGTTGGAGGATTATATCGTATATATCCTGTATACCTCCGGTTCTACCGGAAAACCGAAAGGCGTGAAGGTGAAAAAGAGCTCGCTTCAAAACCTGAGTGCGGGATGGTACCGGCAGTTTTCAGAGTATCACAGCATTGTTTGCCTGGCGAGCCTGAGCTTTGACATGTTTTTCTCGGAGACGATTCTACCGCTACTGCACGATTATCAGGTGTATTTGGGAAATGAGTCGGAGATGAACAATCCAAAACTGTTGGAAAAGAAATTCGCTCGGACTCCGGCAGAGGTCGCCCAATTTACTCCATCCAGGCTCAAGCAGCTTCTCCTGATTGATCCGGAACTCAGCTGTCTTAAGCATGTCAAACTTCTGTTCCTCGGCGGGGAAAATTTGCATCCCTCGCTGCTGAAACTGGTGAAAAGCAAGCTTACCTGTAAGGTTTATAATATTTACGGCCCGACAGAAACGACGATTTATGCCACCTGCAGCGATTTGACAGAAAAAGATGAAGTGGTCATCGGCAAGCCGTTTGACAATTACCTGATTGATATTGTGGATGAAAATTTTTGCCGGCTTCCAAAAGGAAGGGTTGGAGAAATCGTGATTTCCGGGATTTCTGTTGCGGACGGCTATCTCCATCAGAAGGAACTGACAGAACGTTCTTTCCGGAAAAACCTGCTGTATGATGATACGGTCACATACCTGACTGGGGATTTGGGATATGTCCAACAGGAAGGGGAAATCCATTATGTGGGGCGCAAGGACCATCAAGTCAAGCTCAGAGGATTCCGCATTGAACTGGAGGAGATTGAGAAAAAAGCAGAGGCATATCCGGGTGTATCTGCTGCTGTCTGTGTTGTTTATCAAGAAAGAGTGCTGGCGCTCTGTTATACGGCAGCAGAAGACGTGGAAGAAATTGGTCTGCGCGCCTATCTTCAAGATATCCTGCCAAATTACATGGTGCCCTCCTATCTCATTCGGCTTGAGACCTTTGCATATACTGTGACGGGAAAAATCGATAGAAATCAGGTGGAACAGGAGATCGAAAGTTTGCTTGCGGCAAGTTCACAGCCTCAAAATGACCAGTTGTTTGATGATGAGATTTCCAGGAAGATTGTTGCAGCGGTATCCGAACAGGTTCCTCAGCCAATCACAAAGAAATTATGCAGTGTCCCGTTGATGGAGCTTGGCATTGATTCGATTCTTTACATTGAATTGGTCGTAGCGCTGGAAGAGGAATTTGACATTGAGTTTGACGAGAATGATCTGATGGAGGGAAATCAAAAAGATATCCTTACCATGATTCGTCAGGTGAAGGATATGCTGGGAGACATGGATTGTGATGCGAAAGATTGATAGTATTTATGACAGGCTGCCTTATCCGACCGAGCAGTTTTACTCCTGTATCGGCGGACGGCTGCTCTGCGCCTTTTGGTATTTTCAAAAGGATCAGACAAGTTTGGAACTCTTTCCATTTTTACTATTATGTAAACTAAAAGCAACTTCGCTTTTGGAAGGTGGCCAGATAAAAGGGCGATTTTTGGAGGACCCTTCCTATTTCCGGGCGGTTGAGCTGACAACTCCGGATGGGAAAAAAATATTTTCGTTGGAGGGAATTCCATTTCTCAACAAGTACCTGGAAAAGTATTCTATGACATTTCGGGCACAAAGAGAGATACCGGCAAACAGCCTGATGGAACAGGTGAGAAGGGAATTTGAACTCGGACATGTAGTGATTCTTGGAATTGACCAATACTATCACACCAAAAGTGAAAAATATCACAAACAGAAAAATGCCTACCACGCCCTTTTGCTTAAGGGGATTCAAGACAGCAGAGAGTGTGTTATCGCCTCCGATTCGCTTTATCATCATGAGTATGAGATTTCCTATGAAGATTTACAGCGGATGTCAATCGGCACTATGTATACGGTTGCCTGTGAGGAAGCGGAGCCTGCCAAGACAGCAGACATGCCAATGATATTTCATAAATTGCTGGGACAATACAATATGCAATCAGTACTGGATTTCTGCTTTTCTGAGATGAAGATGTGCTTTGCTACCTATCAAGGGGATATCTTAAAGTGGATATTGTACGGATATGTACATAATTTGAAGTATGTCCTGCTTCCGTACTTAAAAGCAAGAAAATATCTGTTTCAGGAGCTGGGCCGGAATATGCAGGGGGTTGGAAAATTGCTGGAACTTTGTGAGGAGTCCCAGGCCCTTTGGGACCGATTTCTGGTTTTATTGATTCGAACAGCAAATACCGGTAAGGGGGTGGACAAACTCACGCAGAGAATAAATGCGATTATCGAGCTGGAGACAATCATTCAAAGCGGGATTTTGTCTGAAAAACTCTCCGTCTGATTAAATTAATTCAGGAAGGTTTGGATTTTCTGTTGGTGGATACATTCCGTTTTGCGCATGGAACAGAGATTTTCCGCCAAGGCATTGTCGTAAGGGTTTCCGCGTCTTGACATGGAAAGCATCATGCGATATTCTTGAGTTAGGTTGAAATATGCTTGGGATGTGTATGGAACCCCCTGGTCGCTGTGGAGCTGTAATCTCCCGGCGACCTTTTCTTTTGCTACCGCAAGTCGTATGGTGTCTAAAACGAGGTATCACTAAAGAAACTGTGTTACTTGAAGCTACTCCAAGATGTTTTTACCCAAAAAACTGGTCAATCTTTATTTAATAAATCCAGATTTGCAGTCTTGTAATCTTTTCCTTAATTGGTCTGCGTTGCTTATTCACCAGGGTTTTGCGTGGATCAAGCCGATACGATCGTAATAATGCAGTGTATCCGGTGCTCTACTCACCTGTGTAATTGTCATAAGGGATTCCTCTAAATGTAAATGATGTGGTCCGGTTAGATAACTGATTGTGAACACAAAGTCTACCATTTAGAATCAACTCTCTAAGTCAAAAGGTTTTATAGATTTTTGTCAGGGAATGACAGGAAATTGGTTAGTAAGGAGTTAGATTTTTAGAGTATACACCTTTTGTTTTGGCACATATAATGATAAGGAGTCGCGGAATGTGGGGTGGGAGAATGAGAATTGCGGTGATTTGCCTGTCTGGAATACTACTGATGTTGGTAGTCTTGTTTGATTATTGTGCGCTAGTAATTTCCAAAGGAGAAATACATAGAAGGCATAAGAAAAAAATGATTTTATCAAAAGCAAAAAATAAGAGGTTGTAATTTTAGAAAAGATTTGCTATAATATAACCGTTGTCCCGGAGGCATAGCTCAGTTGGTCAGAGCGCACGGTTCACATCCGTGAGGTCGTGGGTTCGAGCCCCTCTGTCTCCACCAGAAAAAAAGAGCCATAAGTCTGCTTATTTAGCGGTCTCATGGCTCTTTTTGTTTTGCTGTTTTTTTATATCAAAAGGCTACTACGACACTACTACGACATTTGTACCTATTCTTTTGACAAACCGAGAGCCTTTTTCAGTGCAGTGGCGTTGCTGTGTCCATATCGTTTCATAAGCATTTTTAGATCGGAATGCCCGAGAAGTTTCGCAACGTAAAATAAATTTACACCCTGTTCTACCCACAATGTTGCACGAGTATGTCTAATTCATGGAACTCGATTTTTGGCTTTTATTGCACTATTTCTTGATTTTATGAGATAAATCTAGAAATAGTGCTTTCCTATTCCCTCTACCAATGATATACTGAAAACGACTCTTAGTTGTTGAGGTATCTGCGATGCTTCCCTATACAGGCGATTATGTTGAGCATATTGATCATGGTAAGAATAGCCTCATATTCTATTCTTTTACCCCACGTCCTCTTATGCGCGGAGATATGTATCAGATGGATGACGAATTAGCTGCTTTACTGATTGAAGCCAACAGGAACATTGGCTTTCTGGAAGGGCTTGTTAAGTATGCTCCGAATAAAGAAGCATTTGCGGAGCTGATGCTTTTGAAAGAGTGTACCTATTCCCATATGATCGACTACGACGGTCCCGATTTTAAAGAAATACTCACTATCCGCGGCACCGGCAAAGGTGATATAACGCCGATCACTAACCTGGAAATGGCATTTAAGGCGGCAAAAAGTATGGAAGTCGCAGCTCCTCACTTGAGCCGGATTTGCGGTATCGCACTTAACGGAGAATCACAGAATAACCGGATAGATGTTAGGGATCATCAAACCTTTTGGCTAGGTGCAAAGACGAATCTCAAAGGATACAACCCTACAGCACCGGATGCTGTGCTCCCGGCACTGGCTGATATTTCTGCGTATCTCTATAACGACCATAATACTGATCCGCTAATTAAGGCAGCACTGGTACATTACCAATTTGAAATGATCCATCCATTTGAACGGTATAACGGTATTATCGGACGAATCCTTGTGCCAATGGTATTACGAGATACCATTGGAGAGGCAATGCCGCTAATATGCTTGTCCGAGTATTTGTATCACAATAAGAATGAGTATTTCGACTTGCTTCGGACCACACAGTACAGCGGAGGATATGTCCGATGGATCAAGTTCTTTGTGAACGCTATAGGTGAAGTAGCCAAAAAATCTGCCGAGTTAATGACACAATACGAGCGCATCGTTGCGCTGGATGAACATCGACTTATGGAGATTAGCAAATCACCTAAAAGTATATTAGAGATTTATAATTATCTCAAGCGTGTTCCTGTTACAACAATAACAGTTACCGAAAGAAAACTGGGATTCTCTTTTAATACAGTATCTAAATTGTTTCATTCATTACAAGGCTATGGAATTGTTGAATGCCATGAACCTTCCTACAGAAATAGAGTTTTTCGATATTCTGAACTGGATGATTTGATGAGTACTGATTAGCCGCACTTGTAGAGATAATGCGAGGACGAAAGGTGAGAAATATGGGAAAAGGCACAAAGAAGAAAAACAAGAAAGTAGCTGTGAGCCCTTCCCGAAAAAATAGACAGAAAAAAGCGCAGAAAAACGGAATGAATC
>ERZ781272.606-NODE-606-length-20686-cov-29.562309_pt1 | contig 20686 bp, 20 predicted proteins | sample MGYA00375850_ERZ781272 | MGnify/ENA primary metagenome ERZ781272 (study PRJEB29790, sample SAMN06051246) | human gut metagenome | host: Homo sapiens | place: USA: Cincinnati, Ohio | collected 2013-06-21 | study: EMG produced TPA metagenomics assembly of the Gut...
ATACCCCCATATAGGACTATTATATTTTATTGTCCTATATAGGGGTAGCATATCAATCTTTACAAGGATTGTCTTTTTATTATTCCTTAATTATTCACGTTTTTTAACTGGATTACTTTGCTGTTATATATCCTTGTGCTTTTAATAACTCTGCTATTAATACAGCACCACCTGCTGCTCCACGTATTGTGTTATGTGATAAACCAACAAATTTGTAATCAAATACAGTATCTTCTCTAAGACGGCCAATAGATACTCCCATACCGTTTTCATAATCAACATCTATATTAATTTGAGGTCTATTCTCTTCTTCAAGATATTGAATAAATTGTTTTGGTGCACTTGGAAGTTCTAACTCCTGTGGAAGTCCCTTGAAGTTTCTCCATGCTTCAATCATCTGGTCTTTCGTTGGTTTCTTATCAAAGCTAACGAATACAGCTGCTGTATGACCGTTTAAAACTGGTACACGAATACATTGTGTTGTAATTACAGTTCCAGTCGCTTTAACGATCTGACCGTCTTCAACTTTACCCCAGATTCTTAGAGGTTCTTGCTCACTCTTCTCTTCTTCTCCACCGATGAAAGGAATGATATTCTCAACCATCTCTGGCCATTCTTTAAATGTTTTACCTGCACCAGAGATTGCTTGATATGTTGTAGCAACAACAACTTTTGGTCCGAACTCTTTTAGAGCATGTAATGCTGGAGTGTAACTTTGAATTGAACAGTTAGGTTTAACAACTATGAAACCTTTTGTTGTTCCTAAACGCTTTCTTTGGTCAGTGATTACTTCTAAATGTTCAGGGTTTAATTCTGGAACTACCATCGGTACATCTGGAGTCCATCTGTGTGCACTGTTGTTTGAAACAACTGGGGTTTCTGCTTTCGCATATGCTTCTTCAATTGCTTTGATCTCATCTTTTGTCATATCAACAGCACTGAATACGAAATCTACCATACTAGATACTTCTTCTACTTCATTAACATTTAAAACAACTAATTTCTTAACTGCTTCAGGCATTGGTGTTGTCATCTTCCAACGACTTCCTACTGCTTCTTCATAAGATTTACCTGCACTTCTTGGACTAGCTGCAACTGCAACTACTTCAAACCAAGGGTGATTCTCTAATAAAGAGATAAATCTTTGACCTACCATTCCTGTCGCACCAAGAATACCTACACGTAATTTACTGCTCATCATAAACCCTCCATATTTTTATGTACTGACGTTTTTTAGCCGTTTAGCGATTTATGTCTTTCTGCTACGTACATTTGTCTTTTCTAATAAGTATAGTACACTGTTTTACATAAAAAAGCAACCATTTTTTCCATTCAATACTTTTTTCGTTACTTTGTTGAATTGACTATTTAGTTTCCCTTTTTATTTGGTAATAATTTATTAGTCTATATTAATTAACAGCTAATCCCATATTACCTCGTCATAATACAAAAAACACCATACAGGATTCTCTTCCTTATACATCTAACTACTGTGTACAGGTCATAATCATATATGGTAATTACTCGTCTTTACTATGTTATTCTATTCCTAATTAATTTCATTCAATCAAATTAATATCAATCATTAAAATTTATTTTGTTCATCAACCACTTGTACTCGGTCTTCTCTTACAAATTGCATAATCACTTTCAAACTAACTCCTGTTTCTTGTGAAACTTCGAAAACAGTAGTATTGGCATGAGATTGTATGTATTCCTTAACTATACGATAATCATCTTTATCTTTATCAATACATTCTGGACAAAGGGATAATAAACCTCCATAACCATAAGTTAATAATTTATGACATCTTTGACATGTTCTAATCGTGGGAAAATTATCATTTGGTAATGTAGAATTCAAAAAATCACTCCTTTTCACATGATCTCATACGGTAATATTATGCACCAATTCTCTAAAATTTGCAATACATCTATTGACCTAATTGGATTATTCACTCAAACAAGTGCTGACGTGTTCAGATAGTTTTTCTTATGAATATAGCAGTTATCTACTCTAAATGAAGATTTTATGTGCGAAGTACGAGTTAATGAAATTAATTTAGTTACTAAATTAATTTCATTATATTGAAAAGCCTTTGTCTTTCTGCTATTATAAGTCTGCTTACAGAATAATTCAGGAGGTTTTTGAACATTATGTCGTTAAAGATAAATTGTCTCATCGCACAATCTGGAGGACCGACTACAGCTATAAACTCCAGTCTTGCAGGTGTGATTCATCAAGCTATACATTCTACAAACGTTGATAAAATATATGGTTCTATAAATGGTATACAAGGAGTTTTAAAAGACGACCTTATTGATTTAACGGAACCTTTTAATACAGATTCAAATAACCTATCAACTCTAATCAATACGCCATCTATGTTTCTTGGCTCTTGCAGATATAAATTATCAGATCCACTTGTTGATGATTCTGATTATCATTCCATCTTTCAACAATTCTCTACTTATAATATAAAATATTTCTTCTATATTGGTGGAAATGACTCCATGGATACCGTCAATAAATTATCTTCCTTTGCATTAAAACATAACATTGATGTTAACGTTATTGGTATTCCTAAAACTATCGATAATGATCTTACTTGTATTGATCATACTCCCGGTTTTGGTTCAGCTGCCAAATACATTGCATCTTCTATTCTTGAGATTTCCCACGATGCTTATATCTATAATACCAAAAGTGTCTCCATCGTAGAGATTATGGGAAGAAATGCTGGTTGGTTAACTGCTGCCTCTGCTCTAGCTAGAACGAAATACAGTAGCGCACCACATCTAATCTACCTACCTGAACGCCCATTCTCTACTGCCACTTTTGTAAATGACGTTCGTAAACAGTTAGAAAAACGCAATCACGTAATTATCGCTGTATCAGAGGGGATTAAGGATCCAGCTGGAAAATATATCTCAGCAAATTCAACCGGAACAGACCAGTTCGGACATGTTATGTTAAGCGGTGCTGGCAAATACCTTGAAAACCTAGTAAAAAATACTATTGGCTGTAAAGTACGTTCCATCGAGTTAAATGTACTTCAACGTTGTGCTTCCCACATATCTTCAAAAACAGATCTTGACGAAGCATACGAACTTGGCAAGAAAGCTTTCGACCTTGCCGTTCAAGGTGAAACTGCGAAGATGGCTACTTTGACTCGTACAAGCAATACACCATATACCGTTACTTATGGTAGCACTGATGTATCCAATGTGGCTAATGTGGAGAAATGCGTTCCCCTGGAATGGATTAATGAAGCTGGCAACGATATTAACGAGGAATTAATTGATTATATCTATCCATTAATCCAAGGAGAAATCCCAGTAACTTACCACAATGGAGTTCCATCTTATTTACCTGTAAAACATCTACTACGCTAGTTTAGATACAACGAAAAAACAATCTTAAAATTAATTTTAAGATTGTTTTTTCGTGTATAGTTATATTTATTTATTCAACGGCTAGCCAGTACTTGTGTATCGTTAACATAAATATGCAAAACTTCTAGTCAAAGACAGTTGCTTCTTTGCTGATGTACTATGGCAACAAAAAATACTTTTTTATTCTTCTATCATGCTTTTATATTGTTGCATTAATGCTTCAAGTTCTTCTAAGCTTGCAATCTCATTAACCGCATTACGTAACTTAGCCGATTTTGGATACCCTGTTGTGTACCATGCAACATGCTTGCGCATCTCTCGAATACCAACATATTCTCCCTTGAACGCAATCTGTAACTTAGCATGTCTGATTATCATCTCAATCACTTCATCTACGTGTGGCTTTTCTGGTATAATGCCAGTAGCAAAGTATTCTTTGATCTGAGAGAATAGCCAAGGATTTCCTTGAATACCTCTAGCAATCATAATACCATCGCAACCAGTTTCTTCTGTAATTCTCTTTGCATCTTCTGCCGTAACGACATCACCATTTCCTATAACAGGTATAGAAACTGCTTCTTTTACTTGTCTGATAACATCCCAATTAGCCTTACCACTATAGTATTGAGCTCTTGTACGTCCATGAACAGCAACTGCTGCTGCCCCATTTTGTTCAATAATCTTAGCAATCTCAACAGCGTTGATACATGTCTCATCAAATCCTGTACGAATCTTTACCGTAAGTGGCTTTTTAATTGCACGTGATACTTTATAAACAATATCACCAACTAACTTAGGATCCTTTAACAGAGCTGATCCCTCACCGTTGTTTACAACTTTCGGTACTGGACACCCCATATTAATATCTAAGATATCAAAATTACGATGTTCAATTCTTTTGGCCATTTCACTTAAAATATCAGGATCTGCACCAAACAATTGTAACGCGACAGGACGCTCCTCTTCCTTCACTTCAAGAAGTATCTCTGTATTCTTGTTGTTATACATAATTCCCTTGGCACTTACCATTTCTGTATAGATTAGGTCTGCCCCTTGTTCCTTACATAACAAACGAAATGGCAGGTCAGTTACTCCCGCCATTGGTCCTACTATTAAATTGCCATTAATATTAACATTACCTATTCTTAAACTCATAACACGTTCCGTGCCTTTCTAAATAGCTCTAGTTCTTTCTAGCTCTACATTTTTCGTAGATTAGTCGAAGCCCATTCATCGTAAGTGCTGAATCATATATTTGAATCTCTTCCGTTGCATCAGCAATAATCTTACCTAATCCTCCTGTTGCAACAACCTTGATATCTTTAATTCCACTTTCTTCTTTCATCTTCTTAATGATGTATTCCGTCTGTCCGATATAGCCATATACAAGTCCCGCTTGCATACTTGTAACAGTATCCTTCGCTAAAATTGAATCAGGTTTCTTAATCTCAACCTTTGGAAGCGCTGCTGTATCTGACCACAACGCATTGGCACAGATTCGAATCCCTGGACTTGTAAGACCCGCCACAAAAGAACCATCTTCTAAGATTAAATCATATGTGGTAGCTGTTCCAAAGTCTATAACAATTAATGGACCACCATACGTCTCATATGCCGCTACTAAATCAACAATTCGATCTGGACCTACTTCTCTAGGATTTGCAATCGCAATCTTAATTCCTGTCTTCGTACCAGCTCCAACAATAATTGGAGTTACATTCAGATATTTGATAATACCATTCTTAAACGAGTGCATAATATTAGGCACTACAGATGATACAATAACATCATCAATATTCTCAGGTTGAATTCCCCTTGTAAGTAATAATTCTCGTATTAACAATCCATATTCATCGGAAGTACGAGCAATCTTAGTCATCATTCGGAATGTCCCAATTAACTCTTTTTCCTTAAATATGCCTAACGTTATATTCGTATTCCCTACGTCTACTACAAGTAACATATCTTTTATCCTTCCTAGGTCAATAACAATATAAACCTATAACTCGTAATCAACACAAGCACGGCTTAGTTTCACCATACCTATAAACGACGCCACTCTTAAATGTTCTGGATGTACTGCATAACGATTCAAATCTTCGAAAGAATCAAAATCGCAAGTAAGACATAAAGTATAATTAGTGCTGTCTGCATCTGAATCGTTAATGCCAACTTCCATACGTCTGATAAAATCTAACTTCTGCGCCAACTCCAATAACTGATTCTTAGCTACAACTGCGTTCTCAATAGCTGTTTTTCCTTCTGCCTCTTTCGCAAATTCAAACATTACAATATGTCTAACCATTCCACTTCATCCTTTCGATATCTATAACAATGCAACTATCCCTTGTTAATTATTCATTGTCAATTAGATCTGATACATCTTCATTTAAGAAAAATACCTTATAGTAAAGTTCTAATGCCTCTAATAATTCTGCTTTTGTTCTTTGTAATTCTTTAATCTTGAGTACACTACCAACTTCATCAAATAATAAATCGCCTTCATCAGATTCAACATTGAACACTAACGTACCATCTTCTTCATATTGAAGTGTAAGAATACCACCGATATCCTCGGTGTATAATACACACATGATTTGAAGCTCCTCTTTGATTGTATCTGGTAATGCTTTAAAATCTTCATTTAAATAATATTTCTGCTCATATGCACTAGATGCACATAAGATAACGTTATCTTGATACATAATTTCTCCTATAGATATCGTACACATAGTTACGATTATACTGACTTATCAGTTGCGAAACTATTTTATATCAACTCCACCAAAAATACAAGCACCATTTACATAAATTGTTGGCATGTTCATACCTTCTGTCATGGAAGGAGTAACCGTTTTATTATCTACACCACCAAAGATTGCTGTACAATTTGAAACAACTCTTACATTTGATGGTACATAGATATCAATACCGCCGAATATAGCAGTTACATCAATAATTACATCTTTATCAATAATAGCATTACGCAGATTAATATCAATTCCACCAAATATGGCAGAAACGGCAACTCCGCCAAAATATTGGCCATTATAGTTCAAATTCTTTCCCGAAAAGATAGCCGTTACATTGGTGTCATTAATTGTATTGTATGACTGACTACCGCTGCCTGAATTGAAATTTGCGTTATTATTATCTGAATACGTATTTTTGCTGCTATTCGTATCTGTATTATTTGTGTTAGTTGAATCATAAGTATATGTGTAAGTATTCTCAGTTCCATTGTTATTTTGATAAAACTCTCTATCTTTGTTTCTTCTACCTTCATCAAAAATCAATCTAAAGCCAACAATAACAAAGATAAATGCAATAATTAATTTGCCAAACATATGCCACGCAATAAAATCTTGCGCTGCCAATAATAACATAACACCAACCGCAAATCCAATAGCGCTTCCGGTTCTGTTACCTTTTTCAAATAAACCAATTGCACTTGGAATGATGATAAATAAAGTCCACCAGCCATCAAAGAAAATCTCGAAATCTGCTCCAAATGCTTTTGCACCAATTAATACACCAAGTGCAATAATAATTAATCCCCATATAAATCCTGTTGTAGAACGTTTCATACTTTGCCTCCTATTCTTATACCCCACACCGAGATATCTGTTATTATTCTATCCCTTGTAAGTTACCCTACTACTGAGTCAATACGTTCAAATCAGCGTCATTAACCTACCATTAATATACTTCATTATCAGTAATTGTGCAATGGATATAAGGCAAGAAAACAAAGTCGTGACAATTGTCATGTGACAAATGTTAACTACGTATATGAGTATAAACCACGAACGGATACTTCACCAGAATACACTTCAACTAGTTCATGATTATCCTTTTCCACGATCAAATGTCCTTCACTCGTTATTCCTCTGGCAATCCCTGTATAAGAATCCTCCTCGTAAAGAATCCTTACTACTTGATCTCTATTAATTAAAGCCTTCGAATACGCTTCTTTCAATTGACTTAGATCGTGAGTTTTAAGAAATCGTTCATAATAATCTTCAAGATATCCCATCGTCTTAGCGATTAACTGCGCACGACTAATGGATTTTCCCGATTCCAACAATAAAGAAGTAGCCTTGTCCTTTAGTTCTTCGGGAAAGTCTTTCATACTAACATTAACGCCAATACCAACAACTATATAATTGATATAATCAACTTCTGCACTTAATTCTGTTAGAATACCTGATACTTTCCTTTTATTAACCACAATATCATTTGGCCACTTTATTCTAGATTCTAAGCCAGTTAAATCCATAATGGCATCGTTTAATGCTAAAGCGGCAACCAAAGTCAACATTGAGGCATATTCAGGTTTCATCTGAGGTTTTAAGATAACCGTCATAAAGACTCCTGTGCCTTTTGGTGATTCCCAGTAACGACCTCTTCTACCTTTTCCTTGGTTCTGTTTATCAGAGATAATTAATGTTCCCTCTACTTCTCCTTCTTCCGCTAATTGCTTGGCAACCGTATTGGTAGAAGTAACTTCATCATATGAAAAAATATACCTTCCCATATAGTTTGTCTGTATTTTACTAAGAATAGCTTCCTTGGTAACAACATCCGGCTGATTAAGTAATCGATATCCTTTGTTTGATACAGAATCGATTAAATACCCTTCCTCCTTCAAACGATTAATTACTTTCCATACCGCAGTTCTTGAAACTCCTAGCTGTTCACATAGTTGTTGACCTGATACATAGCTATCACTATTGCTCAAAATTGTTAGTATTTTCGTCTTCATTTTCAACCACTTCTTTCTATGCTAATGCAAGTCGTAGATAATATAAACCAAATGCAATAATAACAAATCCTACAATACCAAAGAACATTCCTATTCCTTTTTGTCCATTTACCCTAGCTTTTCTAAAGCCATTGCTCAAATTCATTACACCAGCCACAATCATCAGCGCTGCCATTATCGCATAGTTATCTGGTATTAGAATAACCAGTACAAATAATACAATAACAGCAATACCCAGAATTACATTAATTAAATCTGGTAACAACTTGTTATCTTTAATAATTTTATTCCAATTCATCTTATCCTCCATATATCTTTATAACGATTTTTTCATAAAAGGTCTGTTAATTCACGTACAGTATACCATATTTCAAAAACTGCTGCACTATATACTATCAAGAAGTCCTTGAATGCATCAATGCAACAGCCTTAAATTCTTATCATATATTTATTATCTATGCTAATCGAATGTCTTCGTTTACTTCCTCAGCTACACGCTCTTCCATCGTCTTGTATTTCTTATGTTTTGCAACACTCTTATACCCAGGTCGAATAATTTTACCATCATTGATGATTTCTTCAATACGATGTGCTGACCAACCTGCAATACGTGCAATTGCAAAAATCGGAGTATATAATTCAATTGGTAAACCTAACATGCTATATACAAAACCACTATAGAAATCTACATTGGCACTAACACCCTTGTAGATCTTTCTCTCCTTCGCAATAACTTCAGGAGCTAATCTCTCAACCATATTATATAGGGCATATTCTTTCTCTAATCCCTTCTCTTCTGAAAGGTTCTTAACGAATCCCTTCAAGATATCTGCACGAGGATCTGAGATTGAATACACAGCATGACCCATTCCATAGATTAGACCTGCCTTATCAAAAGCCCTTCTATTCAACAAATCAACTAAATACTCACGTACTGCGTTCTCATCTTCCCAATCCTTGATTGTTTCCTTCATATCTTCAAACATCTTAACTACTTTGATATTGGCACCACCGTGTCTAGGTCCCTTTAACGAGCCAAGTGATGCAGCAATAGCTGAATACGTATCGGTTCCTGATGAAGTAACAACATGGGTTGTAAATGTGGAATTATTACCTCCACCATGTTCCGCATGTAATACTAACGCAAGATCTAATATAGTTGCTTCCAGATGAGTGAATTTACTATCTGGTCGTAAGATATGTAATATGTTTTCCGCTGTTGATAGTTCTGGCTGTGGTGAATGAATAAACAAGCTATTGCCATCATGATAATGACTAAATGCTTGATAGCCATATACAGATAGTAACGGGAACAAAGCTATTAATTGCAGACATTGTCTTAAAACATTCTCAACCGATGTATCATCTGCCATCTCATCATAAGAATACAGTGTTAATACACTTCTAGCTAGTGTATTCATCATATCTCTACTCGGAGCCTTCATGATGATATCTCTAACAAAACTAGTTGGTAATTCCTCTCTGTACTTCGCTAATAAATCATTGAAACCAGCTAATTGCTCTTTATCTGGTAACTCACCAAATAATAATAAGTATACGGTTTCTTCAAATCCGAATCTCTTCTCTTTAATAAACCCATTAACTAGGTCTTTTACGTTAATACCTTGATAATAAAGTTTTCCTTCACAAGGAACTAAATCGCTATCCACAATAGAGTAGGATAAGATTTCAGAAATCTCCGTTAGTCCTGTTATAACACCTTTACCACTAATGTCACGAAGACCTCTTTTAACTTCATATTTGCCATATAACTCTGGGGGTATTTTGCTGTTTTTCTTACATAGTTTGGCTAAATCTCTTACCTCATTCGTAATATCAGCATACTCAAATTCTTTCATAGTCCTTCTCCTTTCAAAATGGGTGACGGGTTACCGAAATCATTTCACGAATTTTAAATGCGAAGTCATTCCTATAAAGCTCATTAATATTAGTATAGCATAGAAATTTCCGTTTGTATGTCATTTTTATTAAAAATTAATATTTATCCATCTTATGTAATTCTTTACAAGTATAATTTAAGAACATTTAATATTTAATATATATACTTTTCTTATCTTATATTCACAATTTCGGCTTAGTTATAACATAAATCTTAACTCAATTGACAAAACAAGACTCTTCTTATAAAATTTCAACAATCAATTTTATAAAAAGAGTCTTATTAAATTTCATATTTTCCTAATAATTATTCACCCAAAGTCGCTACCATAACTGCTTTAATAGTATGCATACGATTTTCCGCTTCATCAAATACCACTTCTGCAAACTGCTCAAACAATTCTTCTGTTACTTCATTTCCCTTTACTGCTGGTAGGCAGTGTAATAAGATTGTTGTATCTTTCTTTGTCTTAGCAAATAAATCATGATTTACTTGATATGGTGATAGCATTGCAATACGTTCAGCAGCCTTATCTTCTTCGCCCATAGAACACCATACATCTGTATAGATTGCATCGGCTCCTTCTACTGTTTCAAGATCATCTGTAATCGTCAGTGTTGCACCTGACTCTTTCGCATATCCCTTACAGGTATCAACTAATTCACCTGTTGGCCACAACTCTTTTGGTGCAAGAATTGTGAAGTCGATTCCTATCTTAGCTGAGCCTATCATTAAACTATTCGCCATATTATTTCTTCCATCACCAGCGTATACTAACTTTAATCCTTTAAGATGTCCGAATTGCTCCTTTAATGTTAAGAAATCAGCTAATATTTGTGTTGGATGATAATCGTCTGTTAGACCATTCCATACGGGTACACCACTGTATTTTGCTAATTTCTCAACCGTATCTTGTTTGAAACCACGGAATTCAATACCATCAAACATTCTACCAAGTACACGAGCGGTATCTTCTACACTCTCTTTATGGCCAAGTTGAATATCATCTTTTCCTAGATATTCTGGATGTCCACCTTCATCAATACAACCAATTGTAAAGGCACATCTTGTTCTAGTAGAAGGTTTCTCGAATATTAAAGCAATGTTCTTACCTTTTAAACTATTTCCTGTTATACCTTGTTTTTTCTTTGCTTTTAAATCTGCTGCTAAATCAATAAAATATGTAATCTCTTCTGGAGTGAAATCTTTTAATGTTAGAAAACTACGTCCTTTTAGGTTCATAATAATTCACTTGCTCCTTTCAAAAGTCACTTATTAATAATTATTCATCTACAATATTTTTTTTCTGCATATCTTGATGAAATAAGCATTACCGAGACAACTTTATTCAAATAATATGTATATTTATACATTATATATTATACCTGATTATATCTTTTGTCAAGTGGTGATTTATCCGAACCGATAACCCTCTATACAGAAAAAAGAACCTGTAACTCTTTATAATTAGAGCAGTTACAGGTTCCTATTTTCTGTATAGAGATACGTTATCTTATTGTTACATCGATATCTCCCGAACTTACCTTAAGATGTAATTGTTTATCCATAACGGTATCACTTTTATATTTCTTACCATAATCCTCCCCATTAATCTCTATATCACTTCCATCTATTTCAAATGAATACTCGTCTATATCGCCCTCAAGATTTAAATCAATATCACCACTACCACAAGTAAACTCTGAAACACCTGTTAATGCTCCCTTTAGGTAGATATCACCTGAACCTGTCTGTGCTAACATATTCAAAACATGCATATTCTTTCCTTCTATATCCCCAGATCCAACTTCTAATTCACAGTCTCTTGCCTCTAAACTCTTAAATGTAAAATCTCCTGATCCAACTACCATACTCATCTTGTCAACTTCCACATAGCCAAAGTCCACATCACCAGATCCCACCCATGCATCTATGTTATCCGCTGTTAAATCCTTCACTTCCAGGTCACCAGAACCAACGGCTACTATCAAATGTTTCTGCTTGTATTACCTCCGCATCTACTCTGCCTGAAGCTACTGTAATGCTACATTGCTCCGTGATCAAATTAGTAGCTAGAAAAGAATCTCTACTACCATTATTAATTTGGAGAGAGTGTATCGTCTACACGTTTACCAATTGAATCTGATGCTAGTATCAATATACCAATTATTACAAATACAATGATAACTAATTTTCTTGGACGCCCATATGTATTCATTCTTTTCTAATCTTTCCTTTCTATCTTAGTCTGCACATTCATCCTTAATCTATTAATCCAAAAGAAACGAGCGTGCAACTCGTTACAATGCAGGCTCGTTTCTTTTGGTTTTCTATATTATTATTTATCTAAATTCTTCATTGTTGGGAAATTATACCGATTTGTTTATAGCTCTTTGTATCTCTTCACATCTCTATTTATAGATGTTCTATATTTACCATTATTTTATTATTCTTCACAACTAGTTATAAGTAGTCGTAAGTCAGTCGTATAATGGTCGTAACCTAGATAATACCAATCTGTTTCTCTTTTTGAGCCTTGAAATAAACTTCAAAATTAATAAGTTCAGAACGTTTCAAATCCTTTGTGGCTTCTGCATATATATCCATTGTTGTCTCTGCATCTGCATGACCTAAAATATCCTGCATAGCCTTAATATTAACACCTGCTTCACACATACGAGTTGTAAAAGTATGCCTAAGTGAATGATTGCTAAAGCGTGGAAGAATTGTAACATCTTTTTTCTTGTTCTGATCTAACACTTGATAATTACAATCACGAATTATTCTTCTAAGTGCTTTATTCAATGTGCCTTGATGCTGAACACCGCCAAAGCGATTGATAAAAATAAAATCTGTATACCCATCAACTACAGCGTTGCATTTTAATCCGCATTCTTTCTGATACTCTTTTTCTAACAAAAATGCTTCTTTGACCTTTGGCAACATAGGGACAATTCTTTTTCCTGCTTCTGTCTTAGGTGTATTTACTGCAAATGTACACCCCTCAACTTTCCCCTTGTTATAATACACTAAGGTATGGTTAATATTAATTGCTTCTTCTTCCAGATCAATATCGCACCAACGCAGTCCAGTTATTTCCCCAACTCTTAAACCAGTCCACAACATTACAATAAATATTGGGTACCATCTATTATATTGCCCCTTTTGATCTAAGAATTTTTCAAATAGTTCCTGCTCTGGAAGTGTTAATGCTCTTCTTTTTTCTGAATCATTATTATGTGCCTTTTTCAATTCCTTCAACGCATTATCAGATGGATTATATCTCAAATAATCATCTTCAACACCTAATTCTAAAACTTGATGCAATACTGTATGTACACTATCAACTGTTGAAGTTTTCAAATGTCTTTCATCTGCAAGCATATTATAAAATGCCCTTACATCAGTTCTCTTGATCTCTGTAATCTTCATCTTGCCAAAATCATCTTGTACAAACTGTGTATACATATATTTATAGTTTTGAAAAGTATTGTCTTTCAAACCTCTTTTTAACTGCACCCACAAATCATACAGATCATTAACAATAAGATCATTTTTATCTGCTCTTATGCCATCTAAAACATCTCTAAGTACATCAATTTCTTTTTCTCGAAGTTCTTCAAGTGATTTTGAATATATGGAATGTCTTTTTCCAATCTTGTCACGCCATTTATATTCATAACTTCCGTTTGCTCTCTGGTATTCTCCTTCTTTCAAAACTCTATTTTTATTGTCTTTGCGTCTCTCTACTGCCATGATAATTCTCCTCTCATAACGATAAAGAGAACACGCTCAAGCACATTATAACTCTAGCGTGTTCCAATTGTCCACATCAATATAACATCGCTGTGAAATTATATTGAGTACATCTTTTCCAAATATTCATCAAACATCTTACGCTTAATCAGTCTCTTACTACCGCACCAGATCACAAAACGACAATTTTTATCGTTAGTAAGTTCTCTTAATTTATTGATACCAATACCAAAATATGCAGATGCCTCGTCTAATGTAAGATTAGATTTTTCCCATATTGGAACTTCCTTAGCCATAAAATCACCCCTTACCATCAGATTATTCATCAAAAGGAATCTCTTCCAATTCATCAATACTCATAAATCCATCTTCATTTGCTAATGCTCTTTGTTTCAAATTCTCGTAATCTATATATTCATTTGCAGGAATTGAAAATGTTTTATATTCATTCCCCTCTTTGTAGTGATATACAATTACATCCAATCTCCTTAATAACTGATCTATCTTATCTCGACTTCTTCTATCATTTTCAACCATAGAAGTATATACTTCATCTGGCGGAAATATTGAAGTTATCACGCAGGTCGTCCATAAATTATATGTATTCGCATATCTACAATGTGTTTGTGTCCTACTGTATTTATCCAAGATTGTTAATAACTGTCCATATCGCATGTTCCCTTTAAATTCATCGAGAAATATGATTGGCGGTGCACCTTGTTCAATATAGAAGTCGAAACCACCATTTTCAAAATCTGTAGTCATATATACTTTTTCTGGCGAATATTTTTCACACAATTGATAATAATAGTATGTTTTTCCACTACCCGAATTTCCAACATGCCATTCATTATGGATTTCCTTTATTAACGGAGTTTCTTTTATTCGTCTATCTATATATGCCGCTTTTATCATTTTATCATATTTGCGATAGCGAAAAAACATTTCAAATATTTCTTCTGGCGTCAGTCCATCATTCAATAATTCTTCAATTTCATCCAGATCATTTCTTCATTATGGTAAAACAAAAGCGATTAGACTTCCTATGAAATCCAACCGCTTCTTTGAACGTGCTCTCTTTATTTGGTCGTATATCGGTCGTAATTTTTACCTTTAGCACTTCTAAAGTCTTGTTTTTACAAAGTTTATTTATCTAAATTCTTCATTGTTGGGAATAACAATACGTCACGAATAGCAGATGAATCAGTAAGTAACATGATTAAACGATCAATACCGATTCCAATACCGCCTGTAGGTGGCATACCATATTCAAGAGCACATAAGAAGTCTTCATCAAGGTGATCTGCTTCATCATCACCTGCAATACGATTTGCTTCTTGCGCTTCAAAACGTCCACGTTGATCGATTGGATCATTTAACTCAGAGAATGCATTTGCCATCTCTCTCTTTGTTACAAACAACTCAAAACGTTCTGTATAATTTGGATCACTTGGTTTTCTCTTAGCAAGTGGAGAAATCTCAACTGGATGATCCATTACAAATGTAGGTTGAACTAATTTCTCTTCTACGAATTCTTCAAAGAATAAGTTAAGGATATCACCTTTCTTATGTCTAGCCTCGAATTCTACATGATGTTCTTTCGCAAGAGCTTTTGCTTGGTCATCATTTTCAACTTCATTAAAGTCAACGCCAGCGTATTTCTTAACAGCATCAACCATTGTTAAACGTTCAAAAGGTTTTGATAAATCAATTTCAACACCATCATATGAGATTACAGTAGTTCCAAGTACTTTTTGTGCTACTGTACGGAATAGTTCTTCTACTAAATCCATCATTCCAAAGTAATCTGTGTATGCTTGGTATAATTCAAGTAAAGTAAACTCTGGGTTATGACGTACTGATAAACCTTCGTTACGGAACACTCGTCCAATTTCATATACTCGCTCTAAGCCACCAACAATTAGTCTCTTAAGATATAATTCAAGAGAGATTCTTAAGTTCATATCTTGATCAAGAGAATTGTGATGTGTTATAAATGGTCTTGCAGATGCACCGCCTGCGATTGGAACTAATACTGGAGTTTCTACTTCAATAAAGCTCTTACTATCAAGATAATTACGAATCTCACGAATAATTAAAGAACGTTTAATAAAAGTATCTTTAACATCTGGATTCACAATTAAATCGATATATCTTTGACGATATCTAACATCTGTATCTTTTAAGCCATGGAACTTCTCAGGAAGTACTTGTAAGCTCTTAGTTAATAATGTTACTTTAGTTGCGTGGATAGAGATTTCGCCAGTTTTTGTTTTGAATACAGTACCAGCTAAACCTACAATATCACCGATATCAAATTTCTTGAATTCTGCGTAATCTTCTTCTCCAACACTGTCTCTTGCAACGTAGGATTGAATATTACCTTGAACATCAGCTATATTACAGAAAGAAGCTTTACCCATAACACGCTTTGACATAATACGTCCAGCAAGTGTTACTTCTTTGCCTTCTAATTCTTCAAAATTATTCTTAACTTCCATACTATGATGTGTTACATCATATTTCATTATTTGAAAAGGATCTTTTCCTCTTTCTTGAAGGTCAGCAAGTTTTGCTCTTCTCACCTTAAGGATTTCATTAATGTCCTGTTCTACTACATTCTTTTCTTCAGCCAATTTATTCACTCCTTTATGTAACCTAACTGGCCTAGTTAGATCTTTGAATTTCTAGTATTTTATACTTAATAGCACCTGATTGCGTTTCTACTTCAATAGTATCGCCAATTTTCTTACCAATTAACGCTTGACCTACTGGTGATTCATTAGATATTTTACCTTTTAAAGTATTAGCTTCTGTTGAACCAACTAATTTATAATCTAAGATATCATCATATTCCATATCCATGATTCTTACACGACAACCAATGTTGATTTTATTAAGATCAACTTCGTCTTCAACAACAACTTCCGCATTCTTTAAGATTTTGTCGATTTCTTCAATTCTAGCTTCGATGTCTCTTTGTTCATCTTTTGCAGCATCATATTCAGCATTTTCAGATAAGTCACCTTGTTCTCTTGCTTCCTTGATCTTTTGTGCTACTTCTCTTCTTTTATTAACTTTTAATTCTTGAAGTTCTCCCTCAAGCGACTTTAGACCTTCGTAAGTTAAAATATTTTTCTTGTCTGCCATGTCAAACCCAACCTCCAAAATAATTATTACTGAAACTATTCTTTATATTACGCCCATCTGCACCAGGCCGATAAGCCTATATGCGAATAAACACTAACATGAGTGCATCTTTCTTTTACACTTTTACCAGACTATAACTTCTGATACTTTCTCCTTGTACATTCCTTGTATTATAACGTATGGATAGTACAATGTCAAGATTATCAGCACCCAACCCACCGGCTAATGCAAATAGTTATATAACAATTACCATTATTTTTATCTTACACTCTTCTAATAATTCAAGTATTTCATTTTGATTTATATTTCTATAATATTCCCCATAAATCGCCTCAATATTTATACTTTTTGCTCTTAAATAATTTACCATCATATTCTTTTTAATGATATTTCCCTGATACAACAGATTCACATCATAAATAATGGTTAAATCTTTCCTTCTTTCTTGTAAATATTGCCGCTTCTTCGCAGAACTATTTACATCAATAACACAGCTGCCATACGAAAAGAAATTATAGCTCTTATAACAATCACTATCTAAGTCTATAATAATATTCCCATCGATATGGTTTTTAAGTGGTAGCTCTTCAAATTCTACAACTAATCCTGTGGTATCATATATCATATCTCTAAAGCCAGTAAAATATTCTTCACGATTCGTAATAATTGTTAAATAATTTAAATTATTAACAAACAGTTCTAGCACATGTTCAACTCGTTTATCCCCGGAATCGATGATGACCAGTTTCATATCTTTTTCTTTAATATGCAATTTGTCTCTGGCAACTCCAACAAGCTGTCTAAGATATAGGAATTTAATCAAAGACCGCTCCCTTTCGGCTCTTTCATTATCCCTCTCCTGAAGCTCTTCCATACAGTATGCTCGGTTAATATTCAGACGTTTCATGACTTCTTCGATGTACTGATCAAGATATTGACTAGGCAAATTGGACTTTTCTTCCTTGGTAAATGGTAACATAGCACAAGGAATACTATCACCTAGAAATGTTAATTTACCAAGCTTCATAGGCAGTCTCTTCATTAAGTTCTTGTAATACCAATCGACTGAAATTCGTTTTATTAATTTATCATAGGATTTCTCAACCATTTCCTCTTTTTCGATAATAAAATCTTCATTCTGATCTGTATCCATCAGTTTAATAAATATAAAATCTTTAGACATAAGCATCCCTTATACTTTTTATTAAGTATATTTATACGACTAGGAACTTATGACCTATTAGCTGACTCTATTTATCCTTCTTTTCCTACATTGATACTTATTTGCTTTCCATCTGTTTTTGTTATTGTAAAGATAACGGCTTGCCCATTATAATAACTCCTGCACCATCTTATATCAAAACTACAGTTCACTAATATACTTTATATTAGCCTCTTCAGGTAGAGCATTCATAACAAATTTCTCATAGGCTTTCCCATATACCGATTCCATAATTACTATTTTCCCATGGTCATCCTCTTTACGAATTAATCTGCCACAGCCCTGTTTTAATTTGAGCCCCATAGCAGGATAATCAATTGTTAATACTTCATCTAATCCTTCTTCCTTTGCCTCTAATCGTTGTACTTCAATCAGAGGATCACGTGCTGGAAATGGTAATTGCCATATGATTACCATGGATAATGATTCTCCCGGAACATCAATCCCCTCCCAGAAATCAGAAGCAACCAAAACGGTAGAGATATCTTCCTTAAATTCTCGTATAAGGTATCCCCTCTCCGCTTTATCTTCCCATAAAATTTCAAAAGGCAGTTGGTAGTGTTTTATTCCCTCTCTTATTCTTCTTACTTCCTTAGAGGAGTTTGTAAGTACAAGCGCTCGTCCCTCATTAAGCTTTAATAGATAAGCCAATTTCTCAATATCTTTTGTAAACTCTATATTAACCTTGTCTTTAGATAATGGATCTGGTAAATAAACTTCTACCTGTTCCTCCATCTCAAAGGAATTACCAACCGTTGAGCAAGACGAATTCTTTAGCCCTAGCGTACGCATTAGATAATCAAAATCCCCATCATTGCTTAACGTCGCAGATGTAAGTATTACAGGTATATTCTTCTTATACAGATGCTTATTCAATCGTGTATCTATATTCCTTGGTACAACAAAAAAGCTTTCACCCTCCGGGTCTATCCAAGAGATAATATCCTTACCTTTATTTTTGCAGAAATTGTGGACTGCTAACATGGAATTGTCAATTAGCATTTCATATGCATATATCAGATTTGGGGGAAGTGATTCCGTATATAGTTCCTGTTCAATTTGTAATTCAAGTAACAATTTATCCAATACCTTTTGAAATGTTTCTGCTAACTTTAACAACGAATCATCACCATATATCGCGAAACGCTCTGACCCTTCATCTACAATTGCTACCCGGTTTAATCTCTCAAAAAATCTTGATGTAATGTCTTCCAATTTCGTTACGGTTAAAAGTAACTCTTCTCTTGCTCCATGAATTTCCTCAATAGCAAGAATCATCTGATCAATATCATCTTTTATAATTCTATTTCCTGCTTGCATTGATGCTGGGAGTATAATTTTATGTCCTTCATCAAAGATAACGCCACAATACTCTGGAAGAATTGGTAATTTGCCATCAGCAATTCGTTCCTCCCTCGTCCAAAGGTCTTTAAAAAACAATTCGTGGTCTACAACGATTATATCTCTAGCACCTCGGTAATACTCTTTTGCTTTAATAAGTTTGCAAAAACCACGATCTAAGCACATATCACAAGACATACCTTCATCCCACCCAATATGTTTCCATACACGGTCCGGTACAAGAGGAATCTCTGAACGTTCACCACGTTTCGTTTTTCCTAACCACTCAGTTATCTCAAGAGACAAATCTTCTGATAAGTTATCAAGCTTTGCTTTAGAGTCCTCAACTTTTGCATCACATACATACTGGAAGGAATCTTTGGCCATCCTTGCATCTACTTCTAACCCAAGTAAATCTGATAGGGTTTTAATATCACCATTCTCCCCACATAGCTGCTCTTGTAACGCCGTCGTTGCACATGCAACGATAATTGGTTTTCTATTTAACCTTGCATAAGGAATCGCAGAAAGTAAGTAAGCAAATGTCTTTCCTGTACCAAGCCCAGCTTCCGCCAGATGAACTTTCCCATTACATAAGGCATCAGCCATCTGAAATGCCGTATATATCTGTTCTTCACGCACCTCATATCCATGCTCCGGAAGTATATCGTAAAAAACGTCCCCGATCCACTGAGTCAATTTATCATGGAAATCTTCTCTTCTTTCATATTCAAATATTGATTTAAGCCTTGCACACATGTTGATTTTTCTCCAGTCATATCTATTTTAAGTAATTCTATAGTCCATTCTTCATTTGAAATCTCACATCATTCATCGTTTTCCTTTATTCTATATAAGATTCCAAGAAAACAAAATAGTATCCAATATAGACGATATAAAGCGACTGAATCACTCCAGTCGCTTATTAGATTGTTGTACTGAGTATCAAAAGCCAATTTAAATTTTGTACATTATAAATACTACTCTAACACATAAATCTAAGTATATCACGTAGAAGGTTCCTATACAATTGTTTCTAATAATAACAGAAAAAGTAACCTTACCAGAGTTGTAAGGCAAGGGCAGACACAACGTGTCTGAATCTTGACATACAACGAAGTAAGGTTGTTCTTTTTGCTGGTGTGTGAATGCAATG
>ERZ781272.607-NODE-607-length-20619-cov-5.316864_pt1 | contig 20619 bp, 21 predicted proteins | sample MGYA00375850_ERZ781272 | MGnify/ENA primary metagenome ERZ781272 (study PRJEB29790, sample SAMN06051246) | human gut metagenome | host: Homo sapiens | place: USA: Cincinnati, Ohio | collected 2013-06-21 | study: EMG produced TPA metagenomics assembly of the Gut...
GATGGGGGTAGTTTGCGCTTTTTTGGCTACTCAGAAGGTTTGGTTTCACAGTAAATTGCATTTAGAACAAAACGAAGTACTTTCCTATGAGATAAAATAGCCGTCTACTAGGACCAGATGAAAATAGAAAAGGAACATTTATTTTACACATTTCATAGTTTTTAGGTAACTCAATTTTCGCTTGTTTCAATAAATATGTGTTTTTGATGTAAATTGGCATATCTCAAATAATTTCTTATATCAAAGTTCAATCGGTAGTAGGAAATTGGTAGTACTTTAATGCTTCAAAACTTTAAATATACCGTAACATTAAGGGCTTTGATAGTTGAAATAATAATTTATTTTCTGTCATTTAATGCGTCAATATAATTTATAATAATTTCCTCTAAATGCTGGTATTCCTTTGGGGTCAGCGAAGACATACGTGAAATCAGGCCGGATTTATCAATTTCCGTTATTTTTCCAAATAATAAGTAGTCGGTGCTGATGTTTAGTGCAGTACATATTTTTATTATATTTTCAGGACGCAATGCTTTCTTGCCAAGTTCGGCAGAGGATATTGTCTGAGGGGTGATAGAAGCCAGTTCAGCTAACTCTTCCTGAGTTAATCTTAATTGTTTTCTTCTGTCAAAAATACGAGTCCCTATTTGTTTTAACAAATCGTCCATATAAAACCTCCATACTATAGTTAAATATTATTCCCTATAGTTGCTGTTGTTAAGCGACTATAAACGAAAAAATACATCCATAGTTGCTATTTTTATATATGGTTAATTAAAACTTGTATTGTATTAAATAATAAATTAAAATATCGTTGTATCAAATAAAAAGGAGACTTAATAGAATGAGGAAGAGAGAACTCCAAATAGCTATTTGTGATGACGATAAAAATATTTGCATACAATTGGAAGAAAAACTTTTAAAAATTGCCCGTGATTCAAACGTTATCTTTGAAATAGAACCATGGTATTCCGGTGAGGCCTTGTGTAAATATCTGGCAAATGGTAATCAGGTTGATATTGTATTCCTGGATATAATGCTAATACAATTAACGGGGATAGATGTTGGACGTTTTATCAGAGAAAATCTTAAGAATAATACAATACAAATTATCTATATATCATCGAAACAAAGCTATGCTATGCAATTGTTTGAAACAAGACCATTTGACTTTATTATAAAACCAATTTCAGATTTTAAATTAAGGAAAACTATTGATAAAATCCTTACGATTATATTCGAACGAAATGAATATTTTGAATATAAAGTCGGCCGGGAGCAGCGCAAAATTTTATTTGATAATATTATATACTTCAAAAGTGATAAACACAAAGTAGTTATCGTAACTCCGGATGGTGAAGAGGAGTATTATGGAAAAATAAAAGATATAGTAAAATACGTTCCATCACAATTTTTAACTATCCATAAATCCTATTTAGTTAATTCATATTATATTGTTAAATATTCTTTTAAATTGATTGAACTTAATAATGGCGTGTCATTAACAATAAGTAATGTGTATCAGAAAGAAGTTAGAGAAAAATTAAGTAATTGGGGAAAAATAACCGGATGAAGTACTTAAGTTTATCTATTGTGACACTTATTAATTTTTTTAGAGTAATAATTAATATTAAATTTGCAGAAATTTTTTTTGATAAAGATAGCTGCTCCCTGAAATCTAAAATTATAGCCTGTATATCTTTTGCCTTCATTACGAATTTTGCATACCTTTATTGGAAAAGACCAGTGATAAATATTATATGTAATGTGATATGCATATTTTTATTAGTGTGTATATATGAAGGAAGTTTAAAAAAGAAAATATTTTTAACGATAACAATATATTTTACGAATATGGTCTGTGACGTATTTGTAGTTTTTATTATTTTTGGTAATTATAGTCAAAGCGGATATATGTTGGGTCAAAGTGTATGCACAGTTTTATTAATAGGTATTTGTGAAATATTTATAAAAAATTTTGTTTCTTTAAAGACAACTGTAAGTTATACGGATGCTCATTGGCGTATATTACTTATTGTTCCAATTTCCAGTATATTTGTCATACATATTGGAGTGACGTCAAATCTGCAAGGGGAAAGGCTGATTGGTATTCAAAGTATAGGTTTATTATTAATCAATCTGGCCTCTTTTTATTTATATACTGCAATGGAAAATACATTTTTTGAAAGTATAGAAAAGGAAATATATTTACAGGCGTCAAAGCATTATAAAGAACAATTAAACATAATAACACATACACAGGAAGAAATTAGAAGCTTACAGCATGATTTAAAATTTCATATACGGGAATTGGCGGTAATAGCACAAAAATCTGATGCAAATGAAATGTTGGAATATCTTAATAATTTGCAGAGATTAGCAAGCAATCCAAAAGAAATTGTATTTTCAGGGAATATGGAAATTGATGGAAATCTGAATTATTATTTGAATTTAGCCCGGGAAAAGTTAATTGATGTACAGGTTGATTTGGCAATTCCCGAGGAGACGCTTGAATCCTTTCATGATGTCAATATTCTTATAGCCAATCTGTTAGAGAATGCAATTGCGGCAGCCGAAAACACAAACGATAAAAAATTAATATTTAATATGAAATTAGACAGAACTTTATTGTATATTTTTGTAGAGAATAGTTATATCGGATCAATTATAAATGAAAATAATTATATTCAAACATCTAAAAGAAATAAGAGCATACATGGATATGGCTTGAAGAATGTCGAGAAGATAGTCAATAATTATAATGGAACGTTAAATATATCATATAAAGAAAATATTTTTAGAGTGAATGTGATGGTATATGTAAATATATAGCGCATAGGTATGCTTCTTCTGGTTGTAGCAATACTAACTGACAGCAGGCTGGACAGTTTGCTTTTCGGCTTTGGCGGTGCTGGCATTGGTTCTGGTGCTATGATGATTTATAAGTACTTTTATTGGAGTAAGCCAGAGAACAGAGAACGATATGCAGAAAAAATAAGTAATGAAAGAATTGAGTTGCATGACGAATTAAAAGAAAAGATTAGAGATAAGTCTGGCCGCTATTCGTATATATTTGGACTTATTGCTATTAGCATATCAATCGTAATTTTTTCAGTATTGGGAGCATTAGAAATTATTGATAATTCACGCATAATAGTACTGTATTTGGGCGGATATTTTTTGTTCCAAATTGTTATAGGTATAGTTATTTTTAATCATTTACTTAAGAAGTATAAATAGCAAACCCAGCCGGAGCAGTCAACAGTAAGATGAACGGGCTGCGTCCGCCGTTGACAGCCCTGCCTAAGTTGGAGGATGCGTCATGACAGACAAACGAATGGATTGTATTACGAATCCTGCGAAATGTAAGCTGTTACTTGAAATTCAGTCTCAGTGACAGACGATGGCGAAGCATTTGGCCGATATTTACACTGATATTCCCCAGGCGGCTCTGTACCGGCGCCTAAAGAAGATGACAAGCGATGGAATACTGAAGATTGCGAAAGAAACGCAGATACGCGGCACGGTAGAGCGTACCTACGCACTTGCATATGATATCAATCGTGACACTGAAAATTTACTTGAGAAGAATTCAGGCACTGTGTATATGCAATTTTTCTTTCAATATATCATGGGGTTCGTGAAGCAGTTTCAGGAGTATTGCCAATCCCCGGATGTAGATATAAAAAGGATATGACGGGCTTTTCCCTTGCGCCGCTCTATCTGACGGATGAAGAATTAACGGGCCTCATCGAGCAGATTTCCGCCCATATCTTATAAAGAGTATGGGCGGTTCCTATTGATTTTTTGTTATCAATATGATAATATTACTATAATGAAAATACTCACTGAGCATGATTGCTGCGGAGAACTGTTTTCATCAACTTTTGAAGATATGATAAATACGAAGGGAGCGTTATTTATGAAGAAAAAACAAAAGGGAGTCATGATTGCCCTTACAGTGGTTACGCTGATCGGCGTGCTTGCGGCGCTTTACTTTTTGCCAAGTGAAATTCCACTGCATTTTGGAGTAGGCGGAACGGGCAATGTTGCAAGCAAATATTTCCTGCTGCTCTTTGTGCCGGTGCCGGCTATCCTCTATTGGGCGGTTTGCCGTAAATACAAGAAATAGGGAAAGGAGATTATTATGCAAAGCATATTGGAAATCCAAAACTTTACCAAGACATACGCAAAAGACAAAAAAGCCGTAGATAATCTGTCTCTGTCCGTCATGCCAGGGGAAATACACGGCTTTATCGGACATAATGGAGCCGGCAAGACTACTACCATCCGCGCCGTGGTTGGCGTCATGGATTTTGAACAGGGAGAGATCTTTATTGAAGGGCATTCCGTGAAAAAGGAGCCGATTACCTGCAAATCTCTGACTGCCTATATCCCCGACAATCCCGATTTATATGATTATATTACGGGGATTCAATATCTGGGCTATATGGCGGATATGTTTTCGGTGGACAAAAAGAGTCGTGAGGAGCGCATAGGCAAGTATGCGGAATTGTTCGATATCACTGGCAGTCTGGGGAATTTAATCAGCTCCTATTCCCACGGTATGAAGCAAAAGCTGGCGTTGATTGGCGCTTTCCTACATCAGCCGAAGCTCCTTGTGCTGGATGAACCATTTGTGGGACTTGACCCGGAAGCGGCTTTCCGATTGAAAGAGATCATGCGTGACCTGTGCAGCCAGGGCAGTGCCATATTCTTTTCTACCCATGTTCTGGATGTTGCGGAAAAGCTGTGCGATAAAGTTTCTATCATCAAACAGGGGAAGCTGATCATTAGCGGAAATATAGAAGAGGTCAGGGGGAACGGCAGCCTGGAAGATGTTTTCATGGAGGTAGTGGAACATGAGAAATAAGTACCTGCTTTTTTTGAGAATGCAGTTTTATCATTTTTTTGGCATTAACCGCATACTTCACTCAAAGAGCAGGAAGGAGAAACAGCGCAGTGCTGGGGCTGGCTGTAATCCTGGTTTTGGGATGCCTGACTGCGTATAGTGCGTTATTCAGTGCAGGGTTAGCCAGGGCCGGAGCTGCGGATAGTTTGCCGATCATTTCCGTATTGGTATGTTCTTTGATTACGCTGGTACTGACATTTCTCAAAAGTTCAGGAGTCCTCGTTGGTCTGCGTGACTATGATATGGTGATGTCGCTGCCGGTGAAAAGCTCGGAAGTTGTTTTAAGCCGCCTGACCATGACTTACTTAACTAATTTTTTTATGAGTGCTATCGTAGTGCTGCCTGCAGCCGTTATATTCGCAGGGAATGCAGATGCGGGAATGGCGTCAAAGGCTATGTTTCTGTTTTCGCTCCTTTTTATTCCCGTTATCCCTACGGTGATCTCTTTGGGGTTAGGCGTATTGATTACGGCTGTTTCTTCCCGCTCCAGGCACAAAAATATTTTTTCGCTGCTCCTGAGTACGCTTGCGGTTTTGCTGATCGTGGCAGCCGCTACACAGGCACAACATATGGACAGCTCTGAACTCCTGAATATCGGCCTTGCATTGAGCAGTATCGCAGAGCAGGTCTACCCTCCGGCGGTGCTGGTCTCCATAGCGGTGTCGCAGCAAAATTGGCTGTACTTTTTTGCATTTGCCGGAATATCTGTTTTAGTCGGCGGGATTTTTATATGGGTGGCAGCGCATTTTTATCAGGCGATGAACACGGCGGCATTTGGTAACGCAGGAGTAAAATATGCAGGCAGTACCCCAAAAGTGTCATCCCCTGTAATGGCTATGTACAAGCGGGAATTCAGCCGTTATTTTTCCTGCACGATCTATGCGCTCAATTCCACGATTGGAATGGTGCTGCTCTGTGTGGTTTCCGTTTTGCTTCTATTTATCAGCCCCAAAGAGTTGGAACAGCAAATCGGCATGGCCGGACTTAGCCAGATGTTACGGCAGGTGCTTCCAATGGTGATTGCTGTGTTTATTTCGATGACTTCCACTACGGCCGCATCTCTGTCCTTAGAGGGCAAAAATCGCTGGATGATGTGTTCTGCCCCTGTCCGTGCCGCAGATATTTTTCATGCAAAGATTGCTGTCAATCTGACCGTTATTTGTCCGTTTGCATTGGTCAGTATTGTCCTGTTGGGCTTCAAAATGGCAGTTTCTCCGATACAGGCTGTTTTACTCTGTATCATTCCGGCGGTCTACGCCTGTTTTATATCTGTTTTGGGAATGTATATGAACGTGAAATTTCCGAAGTATGATTGGACGAGTGAGTATTATGCGGTGAAACAGGCGGTTTCCGTTTTAGCGACCATAGGCATTGGTATGTTAAGCAGCGTAGTGCCGCTTTTTATCTGTATTTTCTTTCTTGATTTCAGCGGCCTCGTGATGGGCCTTACTTCCGTATTGCTGCTCATCATCACATCTGTCCTGTATGGAAAGCTCCGGAACCAGCAGCTCTATGCGGTATAAACAAGATAGCCTGTTGGATAAAAAGTTTGAAGCTTTATCTAACAGCACGCGTCTTGCGATTATAGACTTGTTGAATGGTTCCAGCCATATCCGGGTGAACTGTTGGCTCTCAGATAAGAGAAGAGGTTTTCCGGATGGCAGGCTCGGTTCAGAAAATAACTGGTGCAGCGTAAACAGCTTTTTTGCATCGGCAAACGGAATGGTCTGCCAATTGTGAGCATTAGAGTACGATTGCCGGCATCAACCAGCATCCATCCGTACTCCGCGGACCAGACCGGTTTTCCATGAAAGATTGGAAGGGTTTCCGGAGCAATCGGTGCAGATTGGACTGAGATTCCCTGTTCGGATCGCCCGAGCAGAAAATCCGTTGTTACACCGTAGAGATCGGACATTTTCTCAAGTCCGTCAATGGAAGGAGACTTGCGTTCTCCCTCCCATGCGCTTAGGGTTGGCTGGGAGATGCCGAGCTTTTCGGCAGCCTCTGTCATCTTTAATTTGTTGATCAGCCGTGCCTGTTTGAATTGTCTTGGCATCTGTCCACCACCTTTGCTTTTAATGCTTATTTTAACACTATCAATTGATTATAATAGAATTTACAGTTTCGTTTTTGGTAAATTTGGAATCTGTTCGCTATTCATTTATTTTCCAATAGCCCTTTGTATCAGAACCAATACGTTCAATGATACCTCAGTACCCTTCCGGGAAAGTGAGCGAATAAGACAATCTGGAGAAGCAGTAAACTTAGTCATATTTTGCTGGAATTTAATTTGCTATGTACATGTTATTGTAAATGTCGAGAATCGAATCTTTTGAACGGTGAATTGTAAGCTTGTTTCATTGGAAAGACATTATACCACATACCATGAAACTTGTAAAATATGAATGAAACAATATAAGCCATCTGAGCGAGCTCGGCATAAATAAGCCGGCTTATATATTATGCGCTGGGCAAACAGGAATTATTAACCAGTTATTTTGATTTGCTGAGTTTTCAACGCCATTTACAACATCATTTTGAAAGAAATAGTGTGAGAGTCGTTAAATTGGTTGTAGATTGTCCTGCCGAATCGTGTGATGAAAATAAGGAGGCGAATGGACATGAAATAAAGAATAATTTGTATCATATTGATTTTGATATTTGCAAGTGGTATTGTCATAGGCGCCATTCAATTATATAAGCAGTACCATGAGTATTCTGAAGGCGAGGGCTTCTATACTGATTTGGAGGACTATGTGAAGCTGCCGGAGGAACCGGAGGCTCCTTCATCATCCCCAGTGGATGATGAAACTGGGTCTGAGGGACGGGAGTGGCCGGCTGTAGATTTTGCTTCCCTGCAGGAAATCAATCCGGATATCGTAGGATGAATTTATATTGAAAAAACAGAAATCAATTATCCGGTTGTGCAGGGTAACGATAACCAGTATTACCTGAAGCATTTGTTCAGCGGTGAGTGGAACGGATCCGGCTGCATCTTTCCGGACAGCAGAAACAGAGCGGATTTCTCAGACCGGCACAGCATCATCTATGGGCATCATATGAAAAATGGCAGCATGTTTTCCGTGCTTACGGAATATAAGAAGCAGGAGTTTTATGATTCACATTCTGTAGCTTTGCTGCTGACGCCGGATAAAAATTATGAGATAGAAATTTTCGCCGGGTATGTGGCCAGCGTCCAGGATAAAGCCTGGGAGTTGGCTTTCCCCTCAGACCCGGATTTTACAGAGTGGCTGGATAAGACAAAGGAGCGCTCATGCTTTACCAGCGAAATTTCTCCGGCAGTCACAGACCGGATTTTGACGTTATCTACCTGCAGCTACGAGTTTAACAATGCCAGATTTGTATTGCTTGGTGCATTAAAGCCGGAAAAGTAACGGATTCAAAGGATAATAGAATAATTGATTCAATCGGGGGAATGCTATTATGAAAAAATGCGGTCCCCCGATAATTCTTAATGAAATTATCCTCATCATATTATCCAGTGCATATCAAGAACGCAGACATTTATGTTACCGGCAGCAATTCCGAATGACTTCTCCGATTTAATCACGAAATTCAGGAGGAGAGATAATGTGATTCGGATTATTGCTTAAATTTCGGCCGGGTAATGAGAAATAGAGAGGAAACTATGTGGCAATTAACTTTTTTTATGTTTTTAATATCCTTTTGTATATTTATAGGAATCATGGTGCGTGAACCCAGAACATTATGGAGTGGGCTGTCATTCTTTTTCATGTTGATATGTCTGTCAGTTGCTCTGTTCTTTATTCTGTATAGATATTCTGCGTGGCTGGCTTCACATGAAGTGGTAATTGGAATCCTGATTTTCCTATTTGCTTTGGCTATAGGTTGTATACTTGTGTTTCCGATAGCTTTGACTACGGTATTTTTCATTGAGGGAATAAAAGTCGCCAGGCATGAAGGAATGAAACCATCCAACTTATTGTCATTGCTGTTCTCTATCCTGTTCTGTGTATATTTGGCAGTCTGGCCAATGATTGGAAACCTAAACAAGAATACATTAGGAACAGTCGTTTATGTAATTATCGGTTTTTCAGCAGTGTATTTATTATCATTAATGGCCATGTATTCACTCTCTGCTATCCTAAATCTTGTTCATTTGAAAAAGAAAAGAAATGCAGATTATATTGTTGTTCTGGGATCTGGAATTATTGGAAAGCGGGTCACACCGCTGCTTGCAGCCCGGATTGAAAGAGGAATGGAATTGCTGAAGTGGAATCCAAACGCTGTATTAATTATGTCCGGTGGACAAGGTCCTGGCGAAGATATTCCAGAAAGCGAGGCTATGACTGCATATGCAGCAGATGAAGGGGCGGATGCAGATAGGATTATAAAGGAGCAAAAATCTGTATCAACAAAAGAAAATTTGTTGTTTTCAAGAAAACTGATGGAGAAAAAAAACCCTAAAATTATCATCGTTACAACGGCGTATCATGTGTTCAGAGCATTGATTCTGGCAAAGCAGCAGGGAATAAAATGTGTGGGTTTTGGGGCAAAGACAAAATGGTATTTTACGTTGAATGCATTAATCCGTGAATTTATTGGATATTTGAGTTTAACATGGAAGAAACACACTCTTGTGATTGGTGTAGTGGCAGGGCTCGTTGTATTGGTCAAATGTATTGGATGATTAAGAGCAGGGGTAAGCCCACGTTACATTTATCCCGGATATTCTATTCCTACAAAATTGTAGACTTACAGTAATGCTGCAGTAAGGTATATATGACATACTTTTATAAAATATAAAATTTGGGAAAGGGGTAATTATGAATTGCAGACACAGAAAGAACTAATATTGCCGGACGAGGAGGAGCTTTATGATAGATATAGAAGAACTTAATACAGAGCTGCAAATGGTAAATACACATATAGAGCATTTATGCCGGTCAAACAGTGAGTCCATGCAGAAAATGCTGGATTGGGTATTGAAAGCAAGAGGTAAGCAGATTCGGCCGCTTTTGACGCTTATATGTGCAAGGCTGAAAGGGAAATCTGTTGACGTGACAGAGGTTGCGGCAATCATTGAAATATGCCATACTGCTTCCCTGATTCATGATGACATTATTGATGAAGCGGATACCCGCAGGGGACAGCTTTCCGTTCAGAAAAAATTTGGCAGGGAAATGGCGGTTTATGCCGGTGATTTTATGATTTTTGCCGCAATCAGCCGAACCGGAATAAGGAAGAAGCCCTATTACGGTTCGATATTTGAGCAATTGGAAAGAATGTGTGACGGAGAGGTCAGCCAATTTGAGCATCGCTATGATATAGAAATCTCAGAGGAGAAGTATATTGAAAATATTATAGGAAAGACTTCGGCATTGTTTTGTATAGCCTGTGAAACCGGTGCATATGAAGGAAAATGCAGTGATAGTGAGATATCAGCGATAAAGCGATATGCTGAAAAATTTGGCCTGATCTTTCAATTGAGAGATGATTTGCTGGATTTTCTGCCTACAGATGATTTACCTGAGAAGGCAGTACATAATGATTTTTGGAGCGGATATTATACACTTCCGGCTATCTATACATTTTCTGATTGCAGGAATGGCGCCAAGTTGAGGCAAATTGCATTGGATATCAAAAATGGTCTGTATAGTGAGTTGGCAGACAATCATATAGCAGAACTAATCAGTGCTTCGGATGGCTTCCGATATACTTTGAGAATGCTGGATGGATATGCAAAAGAAGCGAAGCAGGAACTGGATGAGTTTAAAGATTCGATTGCCAGGCAAAAGCTGTTGGAACTGGTTGAAACGGTTCAACTAAATGCTCATAAAATCGTGTCGGATTATTTATCTGATTTTCCGGAAAAAAAGTTGTAGGAATAACAGGACATGGAAAAAGCTTCGTGACCGATTAACAAATTGAGGAGGAACCTTTATGTTACGCAAATTGATTTCTGTATTGTAACTTCTGACGGTAATGCTGACAAGCCTTACAGCTCTGTTGATTGTTTGAAGACAGGTAACAGATAAGGAGGGCGGCTATAGGTTCGTGGGGCGAATAAGAGTTGGTAGCAGGCATCTGGGAACAGGTGTGCCTATCAACTCTTTTGTCTTGTCGATGATAAAGTTGTGGTAATATGCTTTTATGGGTAAAATAGGTTGTGACATACTGTTGCCCTGTAAGTGAATTGGTGGTATGAATTTAGCACAGAGCTATTGCTATGGAAATTTAAGAGTCTATAAAAAGGAGGGTAAAAATGAATGAAACGAATATTTTTAGTTGAGGATGATCTGAGTTTAATCAATGGGTTATCCTTTGCCATTAAAAAGCAGGGGTATATGCTGGATGTTGCCCGTACCTTCAGTGAGGCGGAACAGGTATGGGCGGAAGGAAAATATAATCTGGTGGTTTTGGATGTGTCATTGCCTGATGGCTCCGGATTTGATATATGCAGAAAAATACGCCAGACATCAAAAGTGCCTGTTATGTTCCTGACTGCGGCTGATGAGGAGACGGATGTAATCATGGGGCTTGATATTGGCGGGGATGACTATATCACGAAGCCATTCAAACTGGCGGTTTTTATGTCGCGGATCAATGCCCTGCTTCGGAGGAGTGATAATTTCAGTGAGGCAGATGCAGAATTAAATTCCAACGGAATTTCGGTTCATCTCCTGAAAAGCGAAGTCTATAAAAACAATCAGCAGATTGAACTGACGGCCAGTGAGTATAAGCTGCTGTGCTTGTTTATGGAGAATCCCGATAGGGTACTCTCGCAGGAGCAGATTTTAAACAGGCTGTGGGATTGTGATGAAAACTATATTGATAACAATTCTCTTTCTGTGTATATACGCAGACTGCGGAAAAAGATTGAAGACGATCCTGGAAACCCAACCCGTATTATAACGGTCCGGCGTATGGGCTATAAATGGAACACGGAACGTTGAGGTGTCAAATGAGGATATTTGTAAATCGAAAAATCAAAGCCTTGTTTTATAAAATTTTGATGTGTATGCTGGCTCTTACCTTGTTGTCTGTGGCTTTCCTGGTTCTGAAACCGGAAAATGCGGCGCTTTATATATTGCTGTCTTCTCTGGGGACAGGGATTATTATATTGGCTGTCTGCTATGGATATTTCAGAAAACAGAATGAAATCATGGAAAATGCCGTGGAGCAAATTACGGACTATATTGCCGGAAGCCGTGAGGCTCGGATTGCATGTGATGAAGAAGGAGAGATGTACAGACTGTTCCATGAGGTGAATTCCCTGGCGGCCATCTTGAATGCAAGTGCGCAAAACGAGAGAAAATCAAAACACTTTCTGAAAAATACCATATCGGATATTTCGCATCAATTGAAAACGCCTCTTGCGGCTTTGAATATTTATAATGGGCTTCTAAAGGAAGAGGCGGCAGAGCTGCCGGAGCTGCGGGAGCTGGTGCTGCTGTCGGAGAAGGAACTTGACCGGATTGAAATGCTGGTGCAGAATCTGCTAAAAATCACGAAGCTGGATGCCGGATCCATCGTATTTGAAAAAACTTTTGAGAATGTGGCGGATATGCTGGGAGAGGTAGAGCTGCATTTTGCATACCGTGCGAAACAGGAAAAAAAGGAACTGATTTTGTCAGGGGAAGAACAAATTTTATTACTTTGTGACCGCGATTGGATGATAGAAGCGGTAGAAAATATTGTAAAAAACGCCTTTGACCATACAGGCGGCGGGGATTTCATCCGAATGGAGTGGAAGCGGTCTGTATCTATGATTCAGATTATTATAAAAGACAACGGAAGCGGAATCCACGAGGAGGATCTGCATCATATCTTTAAGCGGTTTTACCGGAGCCGGTTTTCTAAAGACAAGCAGGGAGTAGGCCTTGGGCTCCCGCTTACAAAAATGATCGTTGAGGCACATAAAGGGACAATAGAAGTACACAGCGAACTGGGAACGGGCACTACATTTGTCCTGAACTTCTTAATTCCTACAAAATTGTAGACTTACTGTAAGAAGGCTGTAGGGTTTTCATGCTATCCTTTAAACTACGGTGGGCATATGGATGACAAACCAGTGTGCTGTTCCGAAATATTTTGAAAGGGGTTCTTACCTATGAATTTGTTAGAGGTCAATCATATATGTAAGACTTATGGCAGCGGCGAGACCGCTGTAAATGCATTGAAAAATGTCAGCTTTTCCGTTCCGAAAGGAGAATATGTAGCGATTGTCGGCGAATCCGGATCCGGCAAAAGTACACTTTTAAATATGCTGGGAGCGCTTGACACGCCTACATCCGGTAAGGTACGGATCGACGGCAAGGATATTTTTACGATGAAAGACAGGGAGCTGACAGTTTTCCGCCGCCGGAATATCGGTTTTATCTTTCAGGGATTTAATCTGATTCCGGAGCTGACGGTTGAGCAGAATATAATTTTTCCGGTGCTTTTGGACTATCAGAAACCAAATAAAAGATATCTGGAAGAGCTGCTTGACGTGCTGAATCTGAAAGGACGCAGAAGCCATCTTCCAAATCAGCTATCCGGCGGTCAGCAGCAGAGAGTTGCCATCGGTCGTGCGCTTATCACACGTCCGTCCCTGATTCTTGCGGACGAGCCGACCGGTAATTTGGATTCTCAAAACAGCAGAGAGGTCATTGCGCTTCTGAAAGAAGCTTCCAAGATGTATGAGCAGACAATTATCATGATCACACATAACAACAGTATTGCACAGACCGCAGACCGGGTATTGCAGGTAATGGATGGTGTACTGACTGATCTGGGGAGGTGTCGTGAATGAGAAGTTATCTTAGCCTTATTCCGATCTCCGCAAAGGTCCGCAGGCGGCAGAACCGTATGACGCTTCTATGTATTATCTTTGCTGTGTTTATGGTTACGGCTGTATTCAGTATGGCAGAGATGGGAGCCAGAATGGAGCAGGCAAGGCTGTTAGAGAAACATGGAAGCCTGTCATTTCAGGAGTTGTTCAGCAGTGAGATGGGGCAATCACTGATCCTGATAGCGGGAGTGTTGTTCTTTTTGATTTTGATTGCCGGCGTATTAATGATTTCGAGCAGCATGAACAGCATTGTCGCTCAAAGAACAAAGTTCTTTGGAATGATGCGCTGCATCGGAATGAGCAGACAACAAATTATTTGTTTTGTGAGACTGGAAGCTTTGAATTGGTGTAAAACAGCGGTTCCCATTGGCTTAGGACTTGGAATTGTAACTACCTGGGGACTGTGTGCAGCCTTGAGGTTTCTTGTGGGTGAAGAGTTTTCCGGGATTCCTCTTTTCAGGGTCAGCATCATTGGGATTGTCAGCGGCATTATCGTTGGTGTTGTGACAGTATTATTTGCGGCGGGTTCTCCATCTAAACGGGCTGCAAAGGTGTCTCCTGTTACGGCGGTTTCAGGTAATTTAGAAAACGGCAAAAAGGTACGCCATTCCGTTAACACCCGGCTTTCAAAAATTGAGACTGCGCTGGGGATTCACCATGCTGCATCCGTGAAGAAAAATCTGATCCTGATGACGGGCTCCTTTGCCCTCAGCATTATCCTGTTTTTAAGCTTTTCTGTTCTGATCGAGTTTGTCAACTATTTGATGCCCCAATCTGCCGCTGCTGCTGATATAAGTATTTCAGGCAGTGATGGTATAAATTCTATCAATAACAATCTGGCGGACACGATCAGCAGCATGGAAGGCGTAAAACAAGTCTATGGCCGCAGGAGCGCCTTTGATATTCCCGCAGGATTAAATGGTGACACGACGCTTTCCGGCACAATTGATATGATTTCTTTTGATGATTTTGATTTGAACTGTCTGGAAAAAGACGGTTTGCTGCAGCGGGGCAGCAATTTGTCAGATGTTTATGGAAACAGCCATTATGCCCTTGCAACATGGGATCGAAACTGTTCCTGGAAAATTGGAGATAAAATTCTGGTCGGGGATGAAGAGCTTGAAATTGCCGGATTGTTAAAACATGATTTATTTAGCGGTGACGGTCTTACGGGTGGAAAGATGACCCTCATAACCTCCGGGGAAACCTTCTCCCGTTTGACGGGTGAAACCGACTATTCACTTCTCATGGTACAGATGAAGCGTGATGCAACGGATGGAGATGTCCGGGCAATTTCTGACACAGTAGGAAGTGATTACAGTTTCAGCGATAAGCGCGATGAGCAGACGGGCGGAACATATCTGGCATTTGTTGCCTGTGTCTACGGCTTTTTGGCAATTATCACATTAGTTACGGTGCTGAACATTGTCAACAGCATTTCCATGAGCGTATCGGCAAGGATAAAGCAATATGGGGCAATGCGTGCGGTGGGAATGGATGACCGCCAGATTTCAAAGATGATTACTGCAGAAGCATTTACCTATGCTTCTTGGGGATGTGTAGTCGGGTGCGGGGTTGGATTGCCTTTTAGCAAACTGCTGTACGATTTTCTCATTACGGGGCATTTCAGTTATGCAGTGTGGAATTTTCCGGTATCTTTGGTGGCAATCATCATTTTGTTTGTTGTGTTTGCAGCAGTTTTGGCAGTACATGCTCCAACAAAAAGGATACGTAATATGGAAATCACAGAAACGATAAACGATTTGTAAGGGAGCGCCGGAGATCAGTAATGCTTTTGAGCGATTAGAGTTTTTCCGGTTACACAGTGTCTGAGAGTATATACTTTCAGGCACTTTTTTTGTTTCTTCTGCTTCTTTTCTAAGAAGCACAGAATGGGAAGTCCGGAGGCACAGACCTTCCGGTGGACGCTGTAACCGACAACCTGCGGCGGGGGACGGGGTATGCGGCGGAGCATGGGGAACAGTTTATTGCGCAGGTGACACCGGTTTCGAACAGATGCTAATTTTGCTGAGAAATAGGTATAATTATGTCAGTGTATGGAAAAGCTTGGTGATCAGGAATATAATATAAATATTAAGCCCCATTCATTTAGTTTCCTTCATGTGATTCGGAGTATACGGAGTCCTCTATAAGCTTATAAAGAAAAAATAAGATCAGGCTAACATTTTTATAAGATTTTGCGTCTGCAAAAGTGAAAGGAATGGATTACATATGAAATTAAAAAACAAGATTAATAAAGAGCAAATAGTAGTTGGTTTGAGTAAAAAATTGGTCGAAATCTCGATTAAAATTGCCACGATTGACGCTAATACTGCATGTCCATATATTACTTACCAACCGCAAAAACCAGATAAAGTAAAGCAACTGCGTAAATTTTAATGAAAAAATTGTTGGATCAAGTATTAAATGAAAAGGAGATTCTTGAGAACAGGGACATAATACAGTATGCGATGATACAATTAAGAGATTACATAGTGGGAATTTTAGTTACAGTATTAGTCGGTTATAAAATGAAACTTGTTTTTCAAAGTGTGCTTTTTCTTATTTTGTTTATTCCGCTGAGAATGTATGCAGGCGGTTATCACGCAAGTTCCAGATTCCGCTGTGGAATGATGTCTGTTATTTTGTTACTGTTATCCTTTACATGTATAAAATATGAGATTTTGCCGGGATTTTTAGGCATATGGATGGGTGGGGCAGAAGGAGGACTATTATATTTTCTAATACCTGAAGATGGAATATATTCTTTAGACGCCGAAGAAAAAATGGTGTATAGAAAAAGAGGAAGAAAAATTATATTATTAGAAATGTTGGCCCTTTTCAGCTTTTATCTTATTGATTGTCAGACTTTAACACTTACGACTACTGTTGTCTTTTCGCTGGTATTGTTATTAATTGTATTGCAGAAGATAAGAAAGAGATGGCTTGCTGCCGCAAAAGCCCTGTAGGAGCTGCTGATGCCATAGCCGGGAGCTTCCGGGATTATCTGATGTGCCGGATAGTCGGGACGCAGATGAAATGGTAACAGATGTTATCCTGACAGAGGGAGAGCCTGCGGCTATAGGAAAGTACTTCATATAGTTTTTTGTTCAAATGGGATTCCCATAATATAAAAAATAGGATAAAATAGTCCCGGTAAATATATTTAACGTTTTAAAGGGATTCAGGAGGACTGGATGCGCGAATCTTATATTACAAAAAGAGAGGGGAAGCCGGCAGACAATTACGAACTGACCTGTGAAAAATGGCGGAAGCTGTTTCTGGAAATGAATCATGAGGAGCTGGTGAAGCGTTTTCAACTGAAAAGTGATGAAAATGCGGTTTATATTGTTTATTATGGACAGGAATACCGGATCGACAGGATAAATGGGATGATTACGCTGACACTGGAGCCGGAACAGAAGCTTTCTTTTAATACGGTAATTTCAATTTATAATCTGTTTTATTATGCAAAACCGGACGCAAAGGTACGGGGGGAATTCGTGCCCTTCCGTCAGGTAAAGCGGGCGGCGCCCTTTGATCCGGCATTTCAGCGTACGATTCTCAAGCCTCTGGCCAGGACGTTTGAGGGACGGGCAGAGCTTATGGTGAAAGCCTGCCTGACCCTCGAAGGGAGTCCGGTGCGGCAGGGAGATGTGGGCTATGTGATCCATGCCTTTGCATGTATGCCGTTGACGGTAATTTTCTGGGATGGAGATGAGGAGTTTGATGCCCAGGCGAATATCCTGTTTGATGCAGATATCACGGATTTTATCCATGAGGAAACGGTGGTCTGCATTGCTTCAGACCTTGTGCGCCGGCTGGCGGAGGAGGCAGGCATTACAAGGGCAGAACAGCTTATGGGAAATGATGTGCTCCGTAAATAAGCGTCAGGGAACCGGAATTGACATCGGAGTAGATTCATTCTTTTAAAACTGAACATAAATTCTTACTTTTTTGTGATCTGTTTGTCAAGCCCCGTGAAAAACTGATTTGGAAACTGAGCATCTTATGCGGAGGGTCGGCTGTGCCGGTAATATTCCTTTATAAATTGAATAAATTGCTTTACGTGTGGCTTCAAAATCCTGTTTTTGCTGTAAACAATATAAAAGGTACGTATATAGGCGGATTCTTCTAAGGGAAACAGAAGAATCTGCCTTGTTTTTTCCAGCTCCCTGACAGAACGGGAGGAAAGAATGGAAATTCCCAGACCATTCACAATTGATTTTTTGATACTTTCCAGGTCGTTCATTCTGGCGACCACATTCAGGTCTTGTGCTGAAATGCCGTGCTGTTCCAGAAACAGATCCATTTCTTTTTTGGTGCCGGACCCGCTTTCCCGGACAATAAACGGTGCATGGAGAAAATCCTGAAAGGAGGTCTTCTGGTTCTGAAGCTTCAGGTACTCCTGACTGACGGGTGTAGCGAGAACCAGCGAGTCTGTGCAGAAAGGACAGAAACAGCAGGTTTCATCTTCGATTTTTTGGCCTACCAGGCTCAAATCCACGCTTCCATCCAGTACCTCCTGTATGGCGCCCATACTGTCAGACTGCCAGGCATGGAAATATACATCCGGGGCCTGCCTGCCAAAGGTGCTCAGAAGCTCCGGAAGAAGGTACGAGGAGGGAATGGTGGAGGCAGCAAGGTCAATGATCTTTTTCCTGGCACCTGTGAATTCCTCTGTCAGATTATTGCGGATGTTGAGCATCCGGATAGCACAGTCATAAAGCTGGTAGCCCCGTGGGGTGATGGTGAGCTTTTTGGTTGTGCGAATGATCAATTTGGAATTCAGTTCTGTTTCCAGAGAGCGGATATGCGCGCTTATAGTAGGCTGTGTCAGATAAAGATGCCGTGCAGCCTCTGAAAAGCTGTTATACTCCACGACTGCCACAAAGGCTTCTAATTGTTTAAATTCCATAAGTATTTTCCTCTGATGTAATCAGGTCAGCACAGCCCTGTGATGTGGTTCAGGGCCTGCAGTGCCGTATCCAGTTCCTCTTTTGTGTTTTCCGGGCCAAAGGAAAAACGAATGGTGCCCGAGGGATACGTGCCAAGTGACTTGTGAGCATTGGGCGCGCAGTGAAGACCGACTCTTGTCATGATACCATACCGGCTGTCCAGCTCATAAGCCACCTGAGCCATATCCATGTGAAGCGTCTGCAGGGAGACGACTGCACAGCGTTCCTGTGTATCCGGTTTGCCGATGAGCCGGATATGCTTTTGCTCAGGGTCCAGATTCCGGAGCCCTTCCAGAAAATACTGTGTCAGCGTCATTTCATGCCGGAAGATTTCTTCCATGGTACGGTCCTGTAGATACTTAAGAGCAGCATGAAGCCCGAGAATTCCCGGAAGGTTGGGTGTACCCGGCTCGAAACGGTCCGGCAGGAAATCCGGAATCTCCTCTGTGTGAGAAATGCTTCCGGTTCCTCCGCTTAACAGAGGGGTGATCTGTCCTGCAAGGCCGTCCTTTACCAGAAAGCCGCCGATTCCCTGGGGTCCCCGAAGACCCTTGTGTCCGGTAAAGGCAAGAGCATCGATGTGCATGTCCTCCATATCAATAGGAAGAATTCCTGCCGTCTGCGCGGAGTCCAGGATAAAGAGAAGACCGTGCCTGTGGCAGAAGGCACCGATTTCTTTGGCGGGCATGACAGTACCGCAGACATTGGATGCATGGAGGCAGACGAGGACTCTGGTCTGCGGAAGCAGTAATTTTTCGGCTTCAGAGAGACGAAGACTTCCATCGGAAGTACAGGGAATCCGGTCAAAGGTTACTCCGGAGTTCTGTAATTGTACCAGCGGGCGCATGACTGCGTTGTGTTCCATAGCAGATACCAGCACGTGATCCCCGGGCTTTAGCAGCCCTTTCAGCAGTATATTCAGGCTGGCGGTGACATTTCCGGTAAATATTACGTTTTTGCAGTTTGGAAAGTGAAACAGGCGGCAGAGCTGTTCTCTTGTTTCGTAGACCTTCTCCTCTACAGAATAGGCAGTGTCGTAGCACCCGCGGTTGATATTTACTGCGAGACCGGACAGATAGCGGTAGACAGCATCTGCCACGAAGGGGGCTTTTGGAAAAGATGTGCTTGCCTGATCCAGATAGATATTTTTCATTTGCGAGGCTCCTATACGTGAAATTCATATTTCTATCCTATCACAACTTATTAATTTTTTCTATAAATAACATAAAATATTTTCTATAATTTATTGGCGGATGTTTGTGCCGGATGGTATCATTTTCAGTAGAAACATAGAGAAAGGAAAGTAAACAAATGAAGAATGAAAAAACCACAATTATGGCTGCAGGCGTAGTGATCGGCCTGATTGCCGCGGCACTTGTTTTTTTCGGGAACCCTGCTAATATGGGCTTCTGTATCGCATGTTTTCTTCGGGATACCTCAGGTGCGCTGGGACTGCATTCCGCAGCGGCCGTACAGTATATCCGCCCGGAAATCATCGGTCTGGTACTGGGTTCCTGCGTTTTGGCACTGATCAATAAGGAGTTTAAGCCCAGAGGAGGCTCCGCACCTGTGACGAGATTTATTCTTGGTGTATTTGTTATGATCGGATGCCTGATGTTTCTTGGATGTCCGTTCCGCATGATCCTTCGTCTGGCAGGCGGAGACCTGAATGCGGTCTTTGGATTTGTCGGATTCGCCCTGGGTATTCTGGCAGGTGTCTTTTTCCTGAAGAAGGGATATACCCTGAAACGTTCCTACAAAATGCCGGCATTGGAAGGAGAGCTCTATCCGGCGCTGCAGATCGTATTTCTGGTACTTTTGGTGCTGGCACCGGCTTTTATTCATTTTACGGAGCCGGATGGAGGCCCGGGTGCCAAGCATGCGGCAATCGTCATTTCTCTTGCCGCAGGACTGATCGTCGGCGCTCTGGC
>ERZ781272.609-NODE-609-length-20605-cov-4.833479_pt1 | contig 20605 bp, 22 predicted proteins | sample MGYA00375850_ERZ781272 | MGnify/ENA primary metagenome ERZ781272 (study PRJEB29790, sample SAMN06051246) | human gut metagenome | host: Homo sapiens | place: USA: Cincinnati, Ohio | collected 2013-06-21 | study: EMG produced TPA metagenomics assembly of the Gut...
AGCTCCTGGTGCATCCGGAATGCAAACCCGAAGTTGCCAAACATGCGGATTATGCCGGTTCTACCGCAGGGATATTGTCCTATGCACGCGGCTGTCAGGAGAATATCCTTGTCGGAACGGAAAAGTCGATTGCCGATTCCCTTGCGCTGGAATTTCCGGAGCGCCAGTTTATCCCTCTTTCCAAGCGCCTGATGTGCCACGACATGCGCATCACGAATCTGGTGGATGTTTACCGGGCGATGCAGGGGCTTTGCGGCTGCAAAATTGAAATTGAAGAAGAAACCCGTTTAAAGGCAAAACATGCCATTGATGAGATGATTCGTCTTGGCCAATAAAAATGACTTATCGCATATACTTTCTGCTGTTAAAAAACTTCCCCATCGTCAAGCCGGTGGGGAAGTTTTTTTAAGTTAGTTTTGTTTGAAAAGAAAGCCGAAAATCAGGACGGGATCTGTACTAGTATCTTGTGTCCACGGACAGAAAAAAACATAGTGGGAACAAAACAGGGATTAGTGTGCGTGGGAGCCATATGTCACAGAATCTCCCGGTTGTCCGCTTCGATTTCTCCAAAAGGCGGAAGCGGGGAATCCACCTCATTTTCCGATAAAGCCCGTTCATTTTGTTCAATCAGATACTGTGCATAAATGGTACAAGAGGTGAGGAAAAACGGAAAAACAAACAGAAAGGGCAAAAACAGAACACAGAGCAAAATGAGCGGCAAAAAGGATAAAACAAACAGGAACAGGTCTCCGCGATGACTGAGAGTATATCGACTGGACTGCCGGATGCAGCGAGAAACGGAGAGGGTTTCATCCCGAATCATCAAATACGCTGCCAGCTGATAGCGGATATTGATAAGACCATACACAAGAACTCCCACGACGAGCAGTGAAAATCCCAGAAGAATACACAGTTTGGAGAAAAGAATATGCTTGGAGTTCGGGTTTAGTGAGACAATGTACATAGAAATCCCGGCAACCAGTCCGCCCGGAAATAGACAGACGATTCCCCAGAATACCTTCCGGCACAGCACATTGAATGCCAGAAGCAGGCTTTTCAAGAGCAGTTTTAATTTGGAAAAATAGTAGAAAACTGCAGTGATTTCTTCCGACCCATCCAGCACGGTATGGCTGTACCAGCGCAGAAGCCCCATGACGAGGGGGACAATGACTAAAAATGCGGCGAATACCCCGAGCAGGGCGATGAGAAAGACAAGGAAAACGGAAAAGGGATTTTCGATTTGCCCCATGTTTTTAGGAATGTCAAGAAAATCAATGATATTGGACAGCTCGAACAGATGAAAAAACAACTGGCCGAGGAGAAAAAAGAAAGCGCAGAGACTTCCCAGCAGCAGGGTGGAGGCAACCGCCTTTCCCCAATTGCCACGAAGCGCGCGCAGAGCATTTGATTTGATTGTCCGATGAAGTGAATGCATGGTGAGGTCAATCCCTCCCTCAAGTAAAGAATCGTTTTCCGGTACTTGTCCGGAAATTGACGGAACCCAGCGGAAGGGAAATGCCTTCCGCTGGGAGGTTTTCATCAATGATTACGGTCAATTGACGCTTTCAGGGTATCGAAAATCATATGGAAAAGGACTTCGTCGCTGACGGTCTCCTTTCCTTCGGAGGCGATATCCTCTGTGCGGTATGTTCCAAGCGTCTGATACACCGCCTGTTCTAAAATCCCTGCCTGCTGCGGCATGGAAAGGGAAAAGCGAAGCATCAGTGCGACGGCAAGAATGGAGGAAGCCATTGTCGCGTTTGTCTTGGTTGAATTGTCGATAAAGGAAGCCACGACCGGAGAATACATTCCGAAATTTCCCTGACCAAAACTTGCAGTCGGAATCAGGGACTTGGCGCCGGAAAAGACGGAGACCTCGTCCGAGAGGATGTCGCCAAACATGTTGCTTGCGACGATGACGTCGTACCGGTCGGGATGGCGGATAATATCGGCGGACAAATCGTCGATATACATACAAGAAAACGCTACATCCGGGTACTCGGATGCAATTTTAACGCCGACCCGGCGCCAGAGCTGGGAAGTTTCCAGCAAGTTTGCCTTATCCGCACAGACAACGGATTTTCCACGAGTAAAGGCGAGGGAGAAGGCCTTGCGCATCACACGTTCCACTTCATGTTGGGAATAGATTTCCTGGTCATAGGCGGCAGGGTCCCCTTCCACCTCACAGCGGCCTTTTTTTCCGTAGTAAAGACCGCCGGTCAGTTCGCGCACGACAGCAATATCCACTCCGCGCTCCAGGATTTCCAATTTCAGCGGGGAGAGGTCAAACACCTGAGGTTCTACCTTGACCCGTTTGATATTGGCAAAGATGCCTAGCTTTTTGCGCAGGTTCAAAAGTCCCGCCTCCGGGCGCATGTTAAAGGGAAGATCCGTGTAGTTTTGATGGGAGCCGACAAATCCGACAAGCGCGGCGCGGGAGGTACGGCAGACCTCCACAGTCTTGCCGGGCAGGGGAGAGCCGGTTTCCTCAAAGGCCGTGGCCCCGATTTCCCCATACCGGATTTCATAGTCAAGCTTGCAGCTTTTGAGGATATACTCCAGAATTTCAGCAGCATAGCAGGTCATTTCCCGGCCGGGGTTATCCCCTGGCAATACGGCAATGTTGATTTTCTCCATAGTAGTCTCCTCCGATTCGTCTGTTTTTTCACAGGCAGGCTTACTGATGATGTCTTATACGAAAGATGAAGATTAAAATTCAATACCCTTCCTGGCGGAAATTCCTTTGGTAAAAGGATGCTTGAGCGGGGTGATTTCGCTGATGTAGTCGGCGAGCTCATAGAGCTTCAGGGGGACGCCTCGCCCGGTCAGGACAAGTTCGCAGTGCATCTGGCGGGTTTGCTCGATGAGCGCGTACAGGCTGTCGTAGGGAACGAGAGAAAGTGAGCAGGCATCCAAAATTTCATCTAGGACCATTAAGTCATAGCGGTCACCTCTCACATCCTCCAGGATAGTATCCATGGCCTCTCTGTTTCTGGCGGTCTCCGCTTTCCGTTCCTTCTCATCCATGGAAAAGACGAATTTCTCTGAAGACTGCACCCGGCGCACCTCGATACCAAGGCGTTCGAGCTCCCCGATCTCACCGCTCGGTCGGCCCTTGAGAAATTGAACGAATAAAACGCGCAGCCCCGTCCCGTTTGCACGCAGTGCAAGACCTGCAGCGGCGGTAGTTTTTCCCTTTCCATTTCCTATATACAAATGAACGAGCCCGAGAGCTTGTTTTGGGGAGCTATTCCTCATCGCCGGGCACCTCCACATCAACGGCATCGTAGGTGCGGTGGTATTCGATGGGGTCATAGGTGACGGGAACATAACTTGCCACTTCCACGCTGCCGTCGCGCATCCACATCTGCGGGGTCAGGTAGATGGTAAAGCCGCAGCCGCACCCGCAGCCCCACTCCTGCGCGGAACGCTTTGGAATCCCATGGGCGGCGAGGATAGTTGAGATGATACCTCCATGGGTAACGGCTGCACACTCGGTCAGTCCGGTTTGCATCATGTCCTCAAACATTGAGGCGAGCGCCCGGTCACAGCGGATGAGGAACTCCGCGTTGTCTTCCCCTCCGAAGTCCGTGGGGTTGATGTTTCCCTCCATAAAGAGCAGAAATTTCGGGTTGTTTTTCAGTTCCAGAAGGGTCTTGCCCTCGAATTCCCCAAAATCATATTCCCTGAGGTCTTCGATTTCCTGCTGCCAGGTGTCCGGAAAGAGCAGATTCGCCGTCTGGACACAGCGGGCGAGCGGGCTGACATAGACCTTTTGAACCGCAGGATATAAGAAATTGTTCTGAAACTCTTTTAATTCTGCGACACCCTGTCCCGAGAGGGGGAGGTCAGTCCGGCCGATATACCGCCCGGACTGGTTTGCCTCGGTCATTCCGTGGCGGATGAGATGGATTTTATAGGATTGCATGTTGACTCACCTGTTTTTTTCACTCAAATTTCATTGCCAATTTTGGCATTTTTTCGACAAAATGATATTTACAAATCGTATGTGATATAATATAATTTACAATACGTAAACTATTCGAAAAATTAGGATTCATCCCACTTGAGATTCTGTGAAACAGCAAGGGGATGCGGTAGTTTTTGCTGTCGAATCCGATAGGTTATTCCTATTATAATGTAAAAGTTGGGAGAAGAACAAACATGAACGCAGACTTTCCGAGGGTTTTGACATTGCTGCGAAAGGAGCGGCGTATCAGCCAGAAACAGGCGGCTGTGGAGCTTGGTGTTTCGCAGGCGCTGCTGTCGCACTATGAAAAGGGGATTCGCGAATGCGGTCTTGATTTTCTGGTGCGTGCCGCCGACTTCTATGGTGTGTCCTGCGACTATCTGCTCGGGCGGTCTCCAGACAGAAGCGGCGCGACCCTGACGGTGGAGGATATCCCGGAGCCGGACGCGGCAGGCAAGGAAAACCGGGGAAGTATTTTGCCGACCCTTAATAAAAAGCTGATTGCAAATTCCCTCAACATTCTCTACGATGTGCTTGGAAAATCCGGCAACAAGACGATGATAAACGAGGTCTCTTCCTTTTTGATGCTCGCAGTCTACCGGATGTTCCGTGTTGTCCATTCCGTCAACGCAACCAACCAGCAGGGAATGTTTACCGTCCCGGCAACGCTTGCGGATTCCTATGCGCAGGCGGAAATGGAAAAGTGCGGTGCAAGGGCGAAGGCTTGTGCGCTCGGGGAGGAAGTCGACGGTGTTGAGCCGGTGGAATCCACGGCCGAATTCGCGATGACGACCCAGTCCCTGTCCCAGAATTATCCGTTGTTTTGTTCTTCCCTGTTAAATCTGATCCAAAACTCGGAATCCAAAATCAAGTTGAAAAAGAAGAAATAACCCTGAATCTGTGTGAATACCTCTATCGTACCATTTTAACAGGCTGAAAGAAAGTTTTCAGCCTGTTTTTTTATATATTATTCATATTTTCCGGACAGCAGAACCCGGCCGGTTCAACCTCCGGCAGTCTGAACTGCTGTGAAAAATCGCTTCGATAAACAAGAACGAACATCTGCACGCTCTCTGGCAGGGAGCGGTGTCGTACAGGCACAGAAGAGCTCAGCTCCTTTAGACATCCCTGTCAGTGTTCCCATTCTCTGACGCGAAACTCCACTGCGAGTTCCGCGGCGATATCCCGGCACTGTTCAATGCTCTGTTCGCCGATAAAGTCCACAACCGTCAAAATCACCTGCGGGATTACTGGCTTGCAGGCGCGGGTGAATTCAAGCATGGCTTCATAAGCACATTTTCCGAAGGAGGGACGGCAAAGCTCATAGAAGGAGTCTACGTCCGGCGCGTTTAAGCTGATGGAGACGGAATCCACCAGGCCTTTGAGCAAAGGGGCAACCGGCCTGCCGTTTATCAAATCCGCCAGGCCATTGGTGTTGATGCGCACAGGAGTTTTGGTATGCTCCTTGATGTAACGGGCGCTCTGCAAGACCGTGTCGAGAGCGCACAGCGGCTCACCGTATCCGCAGTAGACGATCTGCTGATAGTCGCCGAGGTTTTCCTGTGAGAGTTCCTCAATAACCTCCTCGGCGGTCGGCTCGCGCTCGAGCCACAGGCTGTCCGCGTCCCCGACGCCGCTGCCGTTATAGCGGATGCAGAATTTGCACGAACACGGGCAGCGGTTGGTCACGTTGATGTAGAGTTTATCCCCAAGGGTATAGAGGATGGCCATAACCATGCATCCTTTCTTAGGAAAATTCCCGGCATCCGAAGGGAGGCCGGGAATGCCGTTTTCAGTAGAATTTACCGGGATCGTTCTGGGATGCCGAACAGCTCGCAGGTATTGCGGTGCGCCAGATCAATGATCTGTTGTGCTTCCACGCCCTTTATCTCCGCGATTTTTTCGGCGGTCTTTGCAATCATCCAGGATTCGCAGCGCTGTCCGCGATAGGGAACCGGCGCCATATAAGGGCAGTCGGTTTCCAGCAGGAGTTTGTCCGGAGGGGTAATTTCCACCGAGCCTATCACGCGTTTGGCGCCCTTGAAGGTGACGGCGCCCGTATAGCCGAGGTACATCCCCAAAGATAAAATCTCCTGCGCGACCTCCTTGCTGCCGGTAAAGCAGTGGACGACCCCGCGCGGGCGGTATTTCCGAAGGAGCTCCAGGGTCGGCTCGGTCGCCTCCCGGGTGTGGATGACGACGGGTAAGTTTAACTCGTTTGCCAAAAAGAGCTGGCGTTCAAACGCCCGCACCTGGACGTCCCGCGGGGAGAAATCATAGTGGTAATCGAGCCCGATTTCGCCAATGGCGACCACGCGGGGATGGCGGCTAAGCGTTTTCATTTCCTCAAGCGCCCTGTCGTCGAGCTCGGTCGCGGTGTGGGGATGAATCCCCACCGCGGCCCACACAAAATCAAAGCGTTCGCTCAGCTGTACGCTGCAGCGGGAGGACTGCAGATCGCACCCGATGTTGACAACGCGCTCCACCCCTTTCTCTTTTAAAGAGAGCAGGACGGAGTCGGTTTCATTTTCAAAGTGCTCGTCGTCATAGTGGGCGTGGGAATCAAAGATATGCTCTAACATGGCGTTCCTCTTAATGGATGCTCGCGCCGTTTGGAATAGCGGGGTCAAGAAAGAGCACCTTGACGTCGTCCCCGGTGCAGTCGGCAGCCAGAATCATACCATTGGAAAGCACGCCGCGCAGCTTGACGGGCTTTAAGTTTGAAACCACGACGACCTTTTTGCCGACAAGCTCGTCCGGGGCATACCATTTGGCAATGCCGGAGACGACCTGGCGAAGTTCTTTGCTGCCGTCGTCGAGCATCAGTTTGTACAGCTTATCGGATTTTTCCACTTTCTCGCAGGACTTGATCTGAGCGACAGCCAGGGAGACCTTGGAAAAGTCTTCGATGGTGATGATGCCGGGGACAGCGGTTGCCTGTTTTGCTTGTGCCGTAGCATCTGCACCTTTCATCTGTTTCGTGGGAGCGGAGGCTTCCGCCTTTTTGCCGCCCTCCAGCGCCTCCAATTCTTTGGCGACATTGATACGCGGGAACAGGGTTTCCCCCTTTTTGACCGTGGTGGCCGCCGGGAGCAAGCCCCACTGGGCAGCACTCTCCCAGGTGGTGAGAGCACCGTCCGCACCGATCTGCTCGAAAATCTTCGGGGAGGTGGACGGCATAAACGGGGTCAGCAGGATGGAGCAGATACGAAGCGCCTCGCAGAGGTTGTAGAGCACGCGGGCAAGGCGAGGCTTGTTGGCCTCGTCTTTGGCAAGCACCCATGGGGCAGTCTCGTCGATATATTTGTTGCAGCGGGAAATCACCTTGAAAATTTCCACCAGGGCGTTTTGAAACGCATATCGCTCCATCTGCTCCTCATAAGTGTTTCTCAGGTTCGAGGCGAGGGAGATGATTTCCTCGTCAAATTCTCCTGTCTGCTGTTCTGCGGGCAGGGTTCCGCCGAAATATTTCTCAATCATGGAGACGGTACGGGAGACGAGGTTGCCGAGGTCGTTTGCCAGATCCGAGTTGATGCGGGTAATAAGCCCCTCATTGGAGAAAATGCCGTCCGAGCCGAACGGGAATTCCCGCAGCAGGAAATAGCGGATGGCGTCGGTGCCGTAGCGGTCGCACAGTATGACCGGGTCGACGACATTGCCCTTGGATTTGGACATCTTGCCGCCCTCGAGCAGCAGCCAGCCGTGGCCGTAGACTTTTTTAGGAAGCGGGAGATTCAGCGCCATGAGCATCGCCGGCCAGATGATGGCATGGAAGCGCATAATCTCCTTGCCGACAAAATGGACGTCCGCAGGCCAGTATTTTTCAAATTCATGGTATTTCTCATTGCCGTAGCCGAGCGCGGTGATATAGTTGGAGAGCGCATCAATCCAGACATAGACGACGTGCTTGGGATCAAAGTCCACCGGAACGCCCCAGCTGAAGGAGGTGCGGGAGACGCAGAGGTCTTCAAGCCCCGGGCGGATGAAGTTGTTAACCATCTCGTGAAAGCGGGTCTGCGGCTCCATGAAATCCGGATGCTCCTCATAATACTTGATTAAACGGTCGGAGTAGGCGGACAGACGGAAGAAGTAAGCTTCCTCCTCCGCGGGCTTTACCTCACGCCCGCAATCCGGGCATTTGCCGTCGACAAGCTGGCTTTCCGTCCAAAAGGATTCGCAGGGCGTGCAGTACATCCCCTTATAGGTGCCCTTATAGATGTCGCCCTGGTCGTAAAGCTGTTTGAAAATCTTCTGGACGGCCTGCTCGTGGTAGTCGTCGGTCGTGCGGATGAAGCGGTCGTTGGAGATGTTCATCAGCTTCCAAAGGTCTTTGATGCCGGCGACGACGTTATCCACATATTGTTTTGGGGTCACGCCCGCCGCCTTCGCCTTGTCCTCGATTTTCTGGCCGTGCTCATCCGTGCCGGTCAAGAACATGACGTCATATCCCTGCATTCTCTTATAGCGCGCCATGGCGTCGGTCGCCGTGGTGCAGTAGCTATGCCCGATATGGAGCTTGTCCGACGGGTAGTAGATTGGCGTGGTAATGTAGAATTTTTTCTTTTCACACATGGATGGTTTCCTCCCAAATGGGGAAGGGGTCCGGCGCAGTCGACCGGCCGATTTGCTCCCCGCTGCTTTATTCTTGACATATGCCAGATATTATACCATTTTTTTTCCGATATGAAAAGTGGATTCTTGGTTCTTCTCATCTGGCGGCAGGGGGTAAGTGTGCGGGGCTGTCGCCCTGCGGACTTCTGATGCTAAGGATTCGGCCCCCGCCCGGCTTTTTGTGGACTTTCCGCGCCCCGCTCGACGGGAGTTTTGGAACAAAGCTTCGCTTTGTAAAACCATTGCAGGGGGCCGCCCCTGCACGCGGGTCAGCTTTTTGTTGTTCGACAAAAAGCTGACGGAAAAAGCGAACAAGGGGAACGGGGCCGCAATGTCGGTTTCCCCTTGACCCCTTCCGTTTGGACAGACAGAAGTGCGCGGACTCCTTGTCGGAGGAGGAGTCATCCCGAGGAAACCGCACATCATGAGTGAGGTCACAAAGCCCACTGGTCACTGAAAATACGTATAGGGAGCAGGAAGGGCTTGCAAGGAAAAATACAGGGAATTGTCAGCTTTTGTAAAAGCTCCCCGCAAATTGTTGCGGGGAGCAGACGTCTTGATTTTACAAATCCCAGAAAAAAGAGTAGTGGCGGCAAAGGCCCAATGCCTGATAACGGGCAAGCAGCGCGGAACAGGCGTGTTCCCGTTGTTCTTCCGTCAATTCCCTGCGGTGCAGTTCGGATTCAAATCCGCCGAGATAGAGATAGGGCAGCAGCATCTTTTGGCCAAGATGCAGCAGACGGCACATACTGGAAAAAAGGGCGCGGATATCTTTTGCTTCGCTGTTCAGGCGGGATAGAAAAGCCTGCGCCGCCGTCCCCGAGTCAGACAGCAGGTTTCGGACAAAGGGGGGTTTCCTTTTATACAGGAAAGCGGAGAGATGATCCTGGAGTTTCGATATCTTCTCAAAAGCGGGAATGCAGAGTGTATCAAAGCCGGCGACGGCAAATTCACAATCCTGCCAGCCTCGGGACATGGCAAAGAAACAGGTTTGGTGATGGAGTTCCTCTCTGGCAGCTAAAAAATCATACAAAAAGCCCTCCTGTTTTTCACTAAGTGCTATCAGCAGTGTTTCCAGGCAGGCGGTATATTCCCGTTTCACCTGTTGGTATACTGGCGAATACCGGTTACAATAGTCCACTGCGTTTTTATAATCATCTGCTGTTAGAAAATCTTCCCATATGATTTGATATGTCATTGTCATGGCCTCCTATATTTATAAGTGGGGTTCCGTGCCCGAACATTCGGAGCAAAGCTTCGCTTTGAAAAACCATTGCAGGGGGCCGCCCCTGCACGCGGGTCAGCTTTTTGTTGTTCGACAAAAAGCTGACGGAAAAAGCGAACAAGGGGAACGGGGCCGCAATGTCGGTTTCCCCTTGACCCCTTCCGTTTGGACAGACAGAAGTGCGCGAACTCCTTGTCGGAGGAGGAGTCATCCGGGGAAGCCAGATACTGTAAGTAAGGACATAAAGTCCGGCTGATTCTTATGAACAAGCGGAATTTACATCTCCACGGTTTCTGTTTTGATTTATGCAATAACTGCATGTTGAGCCCCTTTGCAAAATGAGAATTGAAACTCCGCCGAAATCTTGTTATGATAGACAGATAAGGAGGGATAATCATGGCATTACCACATTTAAAAACGCGCACCCGTTTAACCACTTCCCTGCGCACAGATTTGGCAGATGCGTTGGATACGATGTCTGAAAGTTCCCGTATCTCCAAAACAAAATTACTGGATGAAGCAGTCGAATTGTTAATGACAAAATATCCCCAATGGCTGAAAAAAGGTAATAACAAGGCATAAACTGATGTCTTGTAGCATATAATAGCATAACATAGCGCTATTTTCAACCACTTGACGCAATTTTGTGTTATGATATTCTGTTTTTTTAAAGGAGGAGATAACATGTCAGCGCCGCATTTAGTGAATCGAATTCGTTTTACTTCCTCTATGCGCAAGGAACTTGCACATAAATTTGATGAACTGGCAAGGGAAACACGAATTTCCAAGTCCAAACTTATTGATGAAGCAATTGAAGATCTTTTGAAAAAATACGAAAAAGAATGAGGGCTGATTGTGAACTGCACCCCATTTGTTAGACAGTGTGGTATACTATCTAATGAATGGGGTCTGCGTTTTTATAATCATCGGTTATCAGGAAATCCTCCCATAGGATTTTATTTGTCATTACCATGGCCTCCTGTATCTGCCTGTGGACTTGCATGCCCACTCGGCTCTTTTTTGTGCAGGGCTACCGCTCTGCCGATTTTTTTGAATGAACAGAATTCACATTCCCATGGTTTCTGTTTCCAGAAACATTATAATGCCAGAAATTATTAGTTTGGAGATTTATGCAATTATTGCATGTTGATTCCTTTTGAAACGCGTTCCCGTTTAACCACTTGGATTGTTGTGGGGTTGCGCCCCCACACGACGGGTCTACTTTTCTGCGTTTCCAGAAAAGTAGACGGAAAAGATAAACAAGGGGAAACCAACCGCAATGTCAGTTTCCCCTTGACCCCTTCCGTTTGGACAGACGATAGTGCGCAAACGCCTGTAGGCGCTTTAGCTATCCCCGAAAACATGACATCCTGAGCACGATTACAAAGCCTGCTGGTCACTGAAAGAATGTGTAGGGAGCAGGAGGGGATTGTAAAGGGGAACCATCTAGCCGTTTCTGGATTTGGTTCCCCTTTGCCTCGCCTTTTTGGTTCGTTTTTCGTCGAGAAACGAAAAATGAACCCGTCGTGTGGGGGCGGAACCCCACAAGAAAAGGTAAAAGGATGGCTGGGTGTGGGCGCGGAAGCCCGCTTTGGAATCGCAGGGCGGCAGCCCTGCACAGATAAGCACGGTTGGTGGAACCCCACAATACCATCGCAAAGTGCTCAACTTCAGCAGGAGAACTGCTGTCCCCAGCATACCAGAAAACAGCGGTCTTGCCTATGCTCGAGAAAACGACCAGTTAGGACAGTGTACGGGGAAATATAGTATAAATTATACTGATTTATACTATTAGGATATATAATTCGGCAGAATCATCTCAAAAAACAGCCCGGAAAAGGCTGTAAAGAAAAAAGACTTGACAGCTAAGCCTCTGCCCGGTATAATAATCACAGCAATGAGCTGTAAACAAAATCACTTTACATAAAAGGTTCCAAGGAGGGGATGCAGAGAATGGCAAAGGATTTGCATATCTCGGTGCTCCTCGACTACTACGGCGCCATGCTCACGGATAAACAGCGGGAGGTCGTAGACCTCTATTATAATGAGGATTTGTCTCTGGCGGAAATCGCGGAGATTGCGGGCATCACCCGGCAGGGAGTGCGCGACAGCATCAAGCGCGGCGAAATGACGCTGCGGGAACTGGACGAGCGTCTCGACATGGCGAAAAAGCTTAGCGCCGTGCAGGAAAACCTGGAACAGATTGACGAGTATCTCGATAAAATCGAATTATATAACCAGCGGTATTGCTTTGCACGCCCCATCAGCGAGGATATCGCAAAGCTCAAGGAATTGACCGCAAAGCTCAGAGGCTAAGTAAGGTGGAACGAAAAATGATTCAAAAAGGGGGAACTCTCGATGGCTTTTGAAAGTCTGGCGGATAAACTCTCCGCCGCATTTAAAAAACTCCGCTCCAAAGGCAAGCTTTCGGAAAACGACGTCAAGGAAGCCATGCGGGAAGTCCGTTTCGCCCTGCTCGAAGCGGACGTAAACTACAAGGTCACTAAGGATTTTGTCAAATCCGTGACCGAGCGGTGTATCGGCTCCGACGTGCTTGAAAGCCTGACCCCGTCCCAGCAGGTTATCAAAATTGTCAACGAAGAGCTGACCGCCCTGATGGGCGAAGGTACGGCGCGCTTAAACGCCGCGGCCCATCCGCCGACCATCGTGATGATGTGCGGCTTGCAGGGCGCGGGCAAAACAACCCACTGCGCCAAGCTTGCAAATTATATGAGAAAACAGATGGGCAAGCGCCCGCTGCTTGTCGCCTGCGATATTTACCGCCCGGCGGCAATTAATCAGCTGCAAATCGTGGGCGAGCGCGCTGGTGTCCCCGTCTTTGAGATGGGCACCGAAAAGCCGGTGAAAATCGCCAGGGAAGCCATCAAGCACGCAAAGGACCACGGCAACGACCTGGTTATCATTGATACTGCGGGCCGTCTGCACATCGACGAGCAGATGATGGAGGAGCTCATGGAGCTCAAGGCGGAGATTCAGCCCAACGAGATTATGCTCGTCGTTGACGCCATGACCGGACAGGATGCGGTCAACGTCGCGCAGTCGTTTGATGAAGCGCTCGGGATTGACAGCGTTATGCTGACAAAGCTCGACGGCGACACTAGGGGCGGCGCTGCGATTTCCATCCGCGCGGTCACCGGCAAGCCGATTAAATTTGCGGGTATCGGCGAAAAGGTGGAGGACATCGAGCCGTTCCACCCGGATCGTATGGCTTCGAGAATCCTTGGGATGGGCGATATGCTCACTCTGATTGAAAAGGCCCAGGAGGACTTTGACGCCAAAAAGGCCGCCGAAGTCGCCGAAAAGCTGAAGAAAAACTCCTTTGATTTTAACGATCTGCTCGACCAGATGCAGCAGATCAATAAAATGGGGTCGTTTGGCTCCATCGTGAACATGCTTCCGGGTCTTTCAAATAAGGTCAAGGACGAAGACCTCGACCGTGGGCAAGACCAATTGAAGCAGATGGAATCCATCATCTACTCGATGACCATGGCGGAGCGGGCAAAGCCCTCCATCATCAACCCGTCGAGAAAGCGCCGCATTGCCGCGGGCAGTGGAACCAAAGTCGAGGACGTCAACCGGGTGCTCCGGCAGTTTGAGCAGATGCAGAAGATGTTCAAGATGTTCGGCGGCGGCAAAAAAGGCAAGCGCCGCATGATGCGCGGCATGCCGGGAATGCCCTTTTAATCCAATTTGTGTATTGCCGATCTTCGGTTAATATAAACTCAAAACCTATCAGGAGGTGACTAGAATGGCTGTTAAAATCAGACTGCGCCGCATGGGTGCGAAAAAAGCTCCTTTCTATCGTATCGTTGTTGCAGACAGCAGATATCCGCGTGATGGCAGATTCATCGAGGAAGTCGGATACTACGATCCGACCAAGAATCCGGCTGTCGTCAAAATCGACGAGGAAAAGACAAAGAAATGGATTGCGAACGGTGCACAGCCGACCGATACGGTCAAGGCTATGCTTAAAGCAAACGGCGTGATCTAAGCGGAAACGGAGGAAGGAAGTCCATGGACAAGCTTCTTATCACAATCGCAAAGGGCCTCGTGGAGGACAAGGACGCTGTCAGTGTCACCGTTGACGAGCCGAACGAGGAAGGTATCATCGTTTACCATCTGCATGTGGCCGCTGAGGACATGGGCAGAGTCATCGGCAAGCAGGGCCGTATTGCGAAGGCAGTCCGTACATTGATGCGTGCCGCTGCAAACCGCTCCGGTGAAAAAATCATGGTCGAAATCGACTGATTGTTTTCTTTGCGCTTGACAGGTAATAGAACAAACGGCTTGTGGGGTGACGGCATTTGCCGCATCCCACATTTGTTTTATATCGTCCCAATGCCGGGAAGGAGAACAGAACGGCTGATGATTTCGCTGACAGAACGCCTGATACTTCGAGAATTGGAGCAATCTGGATTTGGCATATGGCGCAATGTCTGTATTCGGCGGAGCGGCAGAGCTGTCCTTGAGAAATCCTCCTGCGACCTCTGTGTGGAGAAGTTAAGCTTCCGGCGGGGAAGACGGGACGGCCCCGTCGGTTGGCTGCGGAATTTTGATGCGCATTTCCGCAGCCTTTCACCGAAGAAGCGCCGTACCTTTTCTTTGAACCGGGATTGTGGTATGATAAGACGAGAATTTTAAGGGAATCAAAGTTGAAGGGGCGGTCATCATATCGGGGCTTGCAGACAGGCGGTGCAGCCGGGGGATGCCGTCACGGTGTGGCGAGCGAGAGGAAAATCCCTGTCCTATCTCGTCTGTCTTGAAGAGAAATCCTGCAGGAGACCGACCTGAAATCGGATAATTTTGAATATATTATACAATTAGTATATATTATATCCGCTGTTTGGCAGGCAAGTCCGTCAAAACTACGGGAAGAACAGGAAATCGGGAGGAAGCATGAAAAAGAGGTTTTTGGAAATTGGAAAAATTGTGAGCACGCACGGTGTACGGGGAGAGGTCAAAGTCCATCCCTGGTGCGACGACGCGGAGTTTTTGACAGAGTTTGAAGAACTCTACTTTGACGCGGGCAAAACCCCGGTGTGCATTGAAAACGCGCGGGTTCACAAGGGCATGGCGATTTTGAAGCTCGAGGGTGTTTCGGATATGGATGCGGCAAACGCCTATCGTGGAAAGGTGCTCTACATGGACCGAGAGAATGTGGAACTTGCGCCGGGCACTTATTTTATCCAGGATCTGCTCGGACTCACCGTGCTCGATGCGGATTCGGGCGAGGAGTACGGCAAGCTGACCGACGTGACCCAGACTGGGGCGAACGACGTCTACCACATCACAAACGCCGAGGGCAGAGAATACCTGATTCCCGCGATTCCACAGGTCATTGAAAAGACCGATTTGGAGGGAGGAAAGCTCCTGATTCATCCGCTGGAAGGACTGTTTGAATAGATGAGAATCGACATTGCGACTTTGTTTCCCGAGATGTGCGAGACTGTGCTTAGCGAGAGCATCATCGGCCGTGCCCGCCGGAAGGGAATTTTACAGTTTTACTGCCACAATATCCGCGACTACACGCAGGACAAGCACAGGAGAGTGGACGACGCGCCTTACGGCGGAGGTATGGGCATGGTGATGCAGGCGGATCCCATCTACCGCTGCTTTGAGGATGTGGGCGAACAGTTGGGGATGCGCCCACATGTCATCTATCTCTCTCCGCAGGGCAAGCCTCTGACGCAGGCAAAGGCGGTCGAGTTGTCTAAAGTGGATGGCCTGCTTTTGCTGTGTGGGCACTATGAGGGAGTAGACGAACGCCTGATTGAGGAAATCGTGGACGAGGAAATCTCCATCGGGGACTATGTCCTGACCGGCGGGGAGCTTCCGGCGCTGGTTTTGGCGGACGCAGTGTGCCGACTGGTTCCGGGCGTGCTCTCGGACGAGGAGAGTTTTACCGAGGAAAGCCATTATGAGGGCCTATTGGAGTACCCGCAGTATACCCGCCCACCGGTCTGGCATGGCAGGGAAGTCCCTGAGGTACTTTTTACCGGGCACCATGCAAACATCAAAGCGTGGAGACGTGAGCAGCAGCTGCTGCGTACGATGAACAAACGCCCGGATATGCTTGGAAATGCACCTCTTGACAAAGCAGACTTGAAAATATTAAGGCGCCTGCGGGAATCCAAAGAAGAATAGCAGGAAAAAACAGGGGGATGCTAAAAAAGTTACAGGGTTCTATCCGCCGGAAGGATATCTGCCGCTGCGGAAGAGCTCTTACGCATTGTTTGGAATGGATGAACGGAGGGGTTAGAGTACCTCCCAGCCACTTCTACCGATACTGGTCAATTTATTACTGATGTTGAAAACTTTGTGGTGATTATAGCCAAACTGCTAAGGGACAAAGAGCAGGATATCAGAAAAAAAGCAGAATTGAAGCCGCATTTGGGGAAATTTGATTGACGGCGGTTCCATTTATGCTATAATAGTAGCAAGCGACTATTAAATTTATTTCCATGGCCCGATATGGCAACGGCAAATGATTCCCTTCACGCTTTGCGTTCATGTATAATACTATGCGTCGATAAATACTGGTAAAGGCTCCGGGGAACAAGATTGACGCGCCCCACATAGGATAGTAGCTGAAGAGAAAAAATAAAAATTGAAATTTAGGAGCGTTGGATTACTATGTTTGTAAAAGATGTTACGGTTCAAAACCAGGTTGGTTTGCATGCACGTCCGGCTACGTTTTTTATTCAGAAGGCAAATGAGTTCAAATCCTCCATCTGGGTGGAAAAAGACGAGCGCAGAGTCAATGCGAAGAGCCTGCTTGGCGTCCTCTCCCTTGGTATCGTAGGCGGCAAGTCCATCCGTATCATTGCCGATGGTTCCGATGAACAGGAAGCTGTTGAAGGGCTTATCAAACTCGTGGAATCCGGTTTTGCGGAATAAGCGCTGTTTTACAACTGTACACAAGTGCCAATGCAAACCTATTTTAGGACAATCCTAAGATAGGTTTTCTTTTGCATATCACAGGAGGGAAAGCCTGCTATGAACAACGACCGTCTCCCATATCTCTACGAAAAATCGCATGGGCTTCCTCTGCTGCCCGGCGTGTATATCATGAAGGATGCTTCCGGGAAGATTATCTATATTGGCAAGGCAAAAGCACTGAAAAACCGGGTATCCTCCTATTTCCGCAGTGTCGAAAAACACCAGGAAAAAGTCTACCGGATGGTGGAGCATGTCTATGATTTTGAATATATCATTACAGACAGCGAGTTTGAAGCGCTCGTGCTGGAATGCAGTCTCATCAAGCAGTATACCCCGAAATACAATATCCTGCTCAAGGACGACAAGGGCTACCATTACATCAAGATAGCGCCAATGCGCTTTGGGCGCATCACCGCGCAAAAACAGAAGCTCGACGACGATGAGGACGCTGTCTATCTGGGCCCGTATACAAGTTCCTATACGGTGCGCGAATCCGTGGACGAGGCGAATAAGGCCTTTTTGCTCCCGACCTGTAACCGGAAATTCCCGGAAGATTTCCGGAAAGGGCGCCCTTGCTTAAATTACCATATCAAGCAGTGCATGGGCGTGTGTACCGGGCACATCAGCGAGGAGGAGTATAATGAGGTTTTACAGGAAGCCATCGGCTTTTTAAAGGGATCGAGTACCTCTACGGTCAAGATTTTGACCGAGAAGATGGAGCGGGCTGCGGAAAACCTCGAATTTGAAAAGGCCGCGCGCCTGCGCGATCGCATCAACGCGCTGAATAAACTCAGTGAAAAGCAGAAGGTCGTCATGTCCCGCGTCGAGGATCAGGACGTCATCGCCTTTGCGCAGGGCGTCAAGATGGCTTGCGCCGCCATCCTTAAATTCCGCGGCGGAAAGCTTGTGGACAAGGAGGATTATATCTTGCCGGACATCGAATCCTTACAGGAGGCACGGGCGGAATTTCTGCACCGGTACTACTCCATCAAGGACCATGTGCCAAAGCAGCTCACCCTTGACGAGGAAACCGGGGAGGACGAGCTGCTCGCCCAGTTTTTATCCAGCAAGCGCGGCAACAAGGTGATTGTCAGCATCCCGAAAATCGGCGATCAGCAGAAGCTTGTGACCATGGCGAGAGAAAACGCAGCGGAGCGCCTGTCCAAGGAAACGCCTATCACAGGCAGGGAGGTCGCGGCGCTCGACGAGCTTGCGCGTCTGCTCGGCCTGCCGCACCCACCCCGCTACATCGAGGCGTATGACATCTCCAACTGGGGCAGCGAGGCGATGGTGGCCGGAATGATTGTCTTTGAAAACGCAAGGCCGCTCAAGAGCGCCTATAAGCGCTTTTCCATCAAGACGCTGACCGGCCCGGACGACTACGCATCCATGCGGGAGGTCATCTCCCGTCGGCTTGCCCGCTATTTTGAAGAGAAGGATAGCGGGGAGGGCTTCGGCCGCCTGCCGGATTTGATTTTGCTCGACGGCGGTAAGGGGCATGTCTCCGCCATCCGTCCACTTATCACACAGGCGGGGCTGAATATCCCGGTTTACGGCATGGTCAAGGATGACCGCCACCGTACCAGGGCCATTGCGGAGGATGGTGGAGAGATCGCCATCAACTCCAACCGGAGCGCGTTTACGCTCGTTTCCAAAATCCAGGACGAGGTGCACCGTTTCGCCATCACCTACCAGAGGACGAAGCACCGCAGCCGCGCCTATTCCTCCACCCTGACCCAGATTGAGGGGATTGGGGAGGCCAAGGCCAAGGCGCTGCTGAAGCATTTTCGCACGATTGCCGCCATCAAGGGGGCGCAGCCGGAGGCTTTGAGCAAGGTATCCGGTATCAGCGAGGAACTGGCGCAGCGGATTTTCGACCATTTTCACGTCGACAGCCCTTGACAAGAAAAGCCGCACAGGGGATAATAGACTACAAGCCGGCGAAACAGCGCGTTTTTGCAGGAAATCTGTGTAAAACCGCTTCGCAGGGTTTCAAAGCAGGCAGAAGGGACAGCCTTCTGCGGGAAAGGATATGCTATGCGAGTCATTACAGGCACTGCCCGCTCCAAAAAGCTGGTGACCCCAAAGGGACTGGACGTCCGTCCGACCACAGATATGGTCAAGGAAGCGGTGTTCAGCGCGGTGCAGTTTGAAATAGAAGGGGCCGCAGTGCTCGATTTATTCGCCGGCTCCGGCCAGATTGGGATCGAGGCGCTCAGCCGCGGGGCAAAAAGCGCGGTCTTTACCGATTACAGCCGGGACGCCATCGCCGCAGTAAAAGAAAATCTGAAGAAAACAGGTATGTCCGAAAAGGCAAAGGTGTTGATGATGGATTCTCTGATGTTTTTAAAATCCACAAACGAGAAATTTGATTTTATATTCATTGATCCACCTTATGAGCATGGGCTTTGCGAGCAATCTCTGCCGCTTGCGGCAAAGGTTATGAGCGAGACCGGCGTGATTTTCTGTGAAACCAGAAAGCATGAGGTTTTGCCCGAACAGGTAGGGGACTTTAAGGTGAAAAAAATCTACCGCTATGGGAAAATCAAAGTGACGCAGTACCGCAGGGAGGAGGAGCTTGCATGAGCAATTTTGCCGTCTGCCCGGGCAGCTTTGACCCGGTGACCAAAGGGCATCTGGATATTATCACTCGCGCCTCCGGCCTGTTTGACAAGGTGACAGTGCTTGTCGTCCACAACGCGGCCAAGCATCCGAGTTTTACAGTGGAAGAGCGCATGGAGTTCATCCGTCGGGTCACAAAGAATCTGCCGAACGTGACTGTGGATACCTATGACGGCCTGCTCGCGGAGTATACCCGCATCCACGGTGCAAACGCCATTGTCAAGGGGCTTCGCGCGGTCAGTGATTTTGAGTATGAGTTCCAGCAGGCGCTGATTAACAAAAAGCTCAACCCGGACGCGGAGACGGTGTTTCTCACCACCCGTGCGGAAAACATGTATTTGAGCTCGAGTATCGTCAAGCAGATTGTCCATTTCGGGGGCAATATCAAAGACTTTATCCCAGAAGAAATTCTGGAGGATATCGTCGCACGGCTCAAGGAACAGTAGGATACCCAAGAATTATGCCATTTTTTGAAAAGAGAGGGATTAGACATGCGGATTGAAGAAGTACTGGATCTTTTAGATGAAATGATCGACGATGCGTGGAGCCTTCCGCTATCCGGCGGGCGCTGTGTGCTCGATGCGGCGAAGGTGCGCGATTTGATTGACGATATCCGCGCGAATCTCCCGATTGAAGTCAAGCAGGCCAAGGCCATCGTCGCAGACCGTAACGAAATCATCGAGGGCGCCCGCTCTGAAGCAGCGGCGCTCATGCGCAAGGCGGAGACCAAAGCGCAGGCTCTCATCAAAGAGGACGTCATCACCAAGCAGGCTCAGGCGCAGGCGAACGAGATGCTCTCCACCGCCCAGCACAAATCCAAGGAGATGAAGCAGGCTGCGAACGAATATGCGGACTCCATCATGTCCAAGGCGGACGAGTGTCTGACTCAAAGCCTCAAAGAGATTCGCAGCGCGCGCGCCCTGCTGAAAAGCCCGCAGAAATAGCGTATCCGTAAGGATTTTTTAAACAGCTTTTTATTGCTGTTTAAAACGCCTGTCCGCTTTGCGGGCGGGCGTTTGCAGTTTCCGGGCCGTATGATCCGGTTAGGGCTTTTGAGGACAGACAAACCGTGGGGAAATGCGGTTTGCGTTTTGGAAAGGGTGTCTTGTTTGAAAATTTATCTGGTAGGCAGTGTGGCAAGCGGGAAAACCACGCTTGCCCGCCGTATTTCCCGAATGACGGGGATACCCTGCGCACATCTGGATGAGGTGGTGTAC
>ERZ781272.610-NODE-610-length-20575-cov-24.117398_pt1 | contig 20575 bp, 16 predicted proteins | sample MGYA00375850_ERZ781272 | MGnify/ENA primary metagenome ERZ781272 (study PRJEB29790, sample SAMN06051246) | human gut metagenome | host: Homo sapiens | place: USA: Cincinnati, Ohio | collected 2013-06-21 | study: EMG produced TPA metagenomics assembly of the Gut...
TCATACAGTTGCTCATCGAACTACGTTCGGCATAACATTAGTCAAGTTTTATATGTGCGAATTGACGAAGGTAAATTTTACGATAGGCTTTTAACACCTGAACCAGTTAACAATAAATAAAATGAAAAGAGGGAGATTGCATGGCTAAGATAGGTATTATCATGGGAAGTGACTCTGATCTTCCAGTAATGAGCAAGGCAGCAGAGATTTTAGATGAGTTAAAGGTGGAGTATGAATTAACAATCGTATCTGCTCATCGTACTCCAGATCGTCTTTATGATTATGCAAAGAATGCAGAAGGAAGAGGTATTGAAGTAATTATAGCGGGTGCAGGTGGAGCAGCGCATCTACCAGGTATGACTGCGGCTATGACAGTACTTCCTGTTATTGGTGTTCCTGTTCAGACAAAGGCCCTTGGTGGAGTAGATAGTTTATATTCAATCTGCCAGATGCCACCAGGTATTCCCGTTGCAACGGTTGCTATTAATGGTGCATTAAATGCAGGATTATTAGCAGCAAAAATCCTTGCGACTACGGATTTAGAATTAAGAGAGCGTTTGAAAATATATGCAGATGGACTTAATGATATGGTTCTAGAAAAAGCAGAAAAACTTGAGACAATTAAGTATCAAGCATATTTAAATCAATAGATATTTTGGAAGGTTACAAAGAAAGTTGGTATCTGATTTTGTAACCTTCCTTTTTATTCACTTCGCACTTGAAGATTATGAGGAGTAGCTAACTGCTATATTCAACGAAAAACACGCTCTCGCTTAGCTTCACACGTAACAGTACTAAGATTTCGCGTTGCGAAATCTTAGTACTGACGTGTTCAGATAGTTTTTCTTATGAATATAGCAATTACCTACTCTTAACTAAGTTTATTATGTGCGAAGTTTGAGTTATAAACTATTCTGAACAATCTAGCACCATGAGTAGGGATCGTCACAGTTATAGAGTCAAAATCTAATTGCAATTCTTCGTTAGTCCATAATTCTGTAATTATTAGTGATTTTAATGATTCGAGACTTAACCATTCTGGATTCAGTTCAATCTCTCTCTCTTCATCTAGATTAAAGATAGCTAGGTATTGTACGTCATCATGAATATCTTCAGAATACCAAACAGCTTGTTTATCATTTCGCATAATTTGTTTTGCATTATGACTGTCTGTTAATAGATGCAACACATTTTTGTTTTTAATAAGGTTTAATGTCCATTCATCAAGTTTTGGAAGCTCCGCACCTAACATCATAGGAGAACGGAATATGGACCATAATGTCATCATTGTAATCTGTTCTTCTTTAGTAAAGTTAGTCATTCGCTCTGAACCAAATCCCTTGCCAACAAAACCAACGGGTATCATATCACAATCAGGATAACAACCAGGAGAGACATGATTTTGCCAATGTTCACAACGTTCGAACATATTTAATAGAAGAGGCCAAGTATCCCAAAAATCATCTGTAATTCTCCATATATTGGCATACTGTTCATAATGCCAAGCTTCTTCTAATCTAGCTGGACCGGGCGATAGACTTAGTACCATAGGGCGCTTACAGTTGCTAATTGCTTCGTGTAACATAATAATTTCATCTTTAGCCGAAGCTGCGTCCATACGACAGATATCATCGCATTTGATAAAATCAACACCCCATTCAGCGTATAACTCAAAAATAGAATTGTAGTATTCCTTAGAACCAGATTTGTTAGGAAATACACCATACATGTCAGGATTCCAAAAACAGATGGAACTAGGATCAGCAATTTCGTTTGCAGTTATAGTTGTCCCTTTAATTGGTGTATGCATATGTGCCGCGATACGAGGAATACCTCTCATAATATGAATACCAAATTTGAGTCCCAAACTATGTATGTAATCTGCTAATGGTTTGAAGCCTTTTCCGGCTGCAGCGGAAGGAAAACGGTCGGGACATGGAAGGAGACGAGAGTATTCATCTATGGCCACTTTTTCGAAAGGAATATATTGATATTGGTCTCTCAAAGTACCGACGTTATAAGAATACCACTCAATATCCACTACTATATATTCCCAACCATAAGGTTTTAGGTATTTGGCCATATAGTCGGCATTTTTTCTGATATCTTCCTCTGTAACGGTGGTGTCATAATAATCATAACTATTCCAACCCATCGGAGGTGTTAGTGCAAATGTGTTTTTATCCATATAATGTTCTCCTTTTCCTTATTTAAATTACTGTTTATTTTATTATACGTGTGGTACTCTATAATAAGAAAGAGGATTATTACTGCATAAGGGGGTAATATTTTGATATATGGGAATTATGGGTTTGCTAATGTAGACTCATTTACTGCAAGCCAATTACATATCTATGACTTTGGAATTGAGTATCGCAAAGATGAAAACTACGATTATAATAATGCAAAACGAAAGGATTATGATGGATATCTTTTGCAATATACCATGGGTGGGAGAGGATATATTGATATTGATGGAGTAACTACAGAATTAACGCCTGGTAAAGCATTTATCATACCATTTCCTCATAACAGTAGATATTATTTAGGCAAAGAAGAAGGAGAGGAATGGAACTTTTGTTATGTCCATTTTAATGGTCTAATTGCGGACAGGTATTATGATTACATAAGTAATGGACAAGGAAATATAGTAACAGTAAGTGAGAATAGCCACTCTATTCAAACATTTTTAAAAGAGTTTCAAGCTGTACAAAATGGAAAGCAGTATGATCAATATAACAATAGCATCTTCTTGTACCAGTTCTTAATATTGTTATTGCAAGATATAGAAACACCTACTCACAGTATGAGCATAGGTTGTGTTGACAAAGCAGTGGATTGGATGGCGCAGAATTTCTCTACTCAAAAGAACCTATCAGAGATGTGTGTTGAGATTGGAGTAACCTTAGCACATCTAACAAGGCAATTTCACCTGCAAAAGGGGATTACGCCAATGCAGTATTTAAGAAACATACGATTAGACCATTCGCTTGTATTATTATCTACGACCGTATTATCAGTAGAAGAAATTGCACATGAATGCGGGTTTTCTAATGCAAATTATTATGCGAAAGTATTTCGTAAATCTTTTGGATTAACGCCTACGGCATATCGAGTAATACATACGATAAGAAGACAGTCTTAATAATAGTTAAAGTAGTTGAACTTATAGATGATTCAAATATTATTAATCACTCTAATAAATAACATAAGAAATTAATACAGTGCAAAATAAGACAAAGAACGAAAAATGTGGTAAGATACTTATGGAAATAACGAATTGTAACTCCATAAGGAGTCAAAAGTTAGCAAGTCTATTGTATTAAGTAAATTGCGAAACAACGAGGTTGTTTCTGAGAATTACATGATGACAAGTAACATATAAATCGTTGGAATTAACAGGAGGAAAGTAACATGGATTACAAAAAAGCTGGCGTAGATATTGAAGCAGGATATAAAGCAGTTGAACTTATGAAGAAACATATTGGACAAACAATGAGAAGCGAAGTTCTAACTAACATAGGTGGATTTTCAGGAGCTTTCTCACTTGCTAGTTTTAAAGATATGGAGGAGCCAACTTTAGTATCTGGTACAGATGGAGTTGGAACAAAATTAAAATTAGCTTTTATCCTTGATAAACATGATACAATCGGTATTGACTGTGTTGCAATGTGTGTTAATGATATTGCATGTGCAGGTGGTGAACCATTATTCTTCCTTGACTATATAGCATGTGGCAAGAATGAACCAGAAAGGATTGCAACTATCGTTAGCGGTGTTGCTAATGGCTGTGTTCAATCTAATGCTGCATTAATCGGTGGTGAAACTGCAGAAATGCCTGGTTTCTATCCCGTTGATGAATATGACTTAGCAGGTTTTGCAGTAGGTATTGTCGATAAGAAAAACCTTATCACAGGACAAAACTTAAAAGATAGAGATGTTTTAATTGGAATCGCTTCATCTGGTATTCATAGTAATGGATACTCCTTAGTAAGAAAAGTATTCAATATGAAGCGTGATGCATTAGAAACTTACTATGAATCACTTGGTGCAACACTTGGTGAAACTTTATTAACTCCAACAAAGATTTACGTGAAAGCATTACGTTCTCTTAAAGATGGTGGAATTACGGTGAAAGCTTGTAGCCATATTACTGGTGGCGGTTTCTACGAAAACATTCCAAGAATGCTTCCAGAAGGACTTCATGCATTCGTTAAGAAAAATAGTTATGAAGTTCCACCAATCTTTAATATGCTTGCTAAAGATGGTGAAATCGCTGAACAAATCATGTACAACACATATAACATGGGCCTTGGAATGATGGTTGCAGTTGATCCTACTCAGGTTGATGAAGCAATTCGTCTTATCGAAGCGGCTGGTGAGAAAGCATACATCGTTGGTGAAGTTAAGAGTGGAGACAAAGGGGTAACAGTAGAATAGGAGAAATCGTATGAAGATTGCAGTTTTGGTTTCTGGGGGAGGTACAAACCTTCAGGCGATTATTGATAAAGTTGAAGATGGTACGATTAAAAACGCGAGTATAGAAGTGGTAATAAGTAATAAAAAAGATGCGTATGCATTGACCAGAGCGACCAATCATGGAATTGCATCAGAATGCATCTCTCCCAAAGATTTTGAGAAGAGAGAAGAATTTAATAGGGCCTTGGTAGATAGAATTAACTCTTACGGTGTAGATTTAATAGTCTTAGCAGGTTATCTAGTTATTCTTCCTGAGATACTTGTTAAGGAATATCCAAACCGTATTATTAACATACACCCATCCCTGATTCCGTCCTTTTGTGGGCCAGGAATGTATGGTCTTAAAGTGCATGAAGCAGTTCTAGAACGAGGTGTTAAAATCACAGGTGCAACCGTACATTACGTTGATGCAGGTGTTGATAGCGGACCAATTTTATTACAGAAAGCTGTTGAGGTAGAACAAGGTGACACAGCAGAAGTATTACAAAAGAGAGTTATGGAACAGGCTGAATGGTTGATCTTACCACAGGCGATTGATTTGATTGCGAATGGTAAGGTAGAGATTATAGATAATAAGGCAGTAATTATATAAGAAAGGTGGCAAACAATGAAGGTACTTATCGTTGGTAGTGGCGGAAGAGAACATGCAATTGCATATTCTGTATCGAAAAGCAAGCATGTAGATAAAATCTATTGTGCACCAGGTAATGCGGGAATAGCTGAACTTGCAGAATGTGTTTCTATTTCTCCAATGGAATTAGATAGATTGGCTAATTTTGCTGAGGAAAATAAGATTGATTTAACAATTATCGGTATGGATGACCCACTTGTAGCTGGTGTTGTGGATGTTTTCGAAGCAAGAGGATTACGCGTATTTGGACCTAGAAAGAATGCTGCAATCATTGAGGGTTCGAAAGCGTTCTCGAAAGATTTAATGAAAAAATACAATATTCCTACTGCTGCATATGAGACATTCGATTCTGCTGATGATGCAATTACTTACTTAGAGACAAGCGAGTATCCAATCGTATTAAAGGCAGATGGATTAGCATTAGGAAAAGGTGTATTAATCTGTAATACATTCGAAGAAGCTAAAGATGGCGTTAAGTCGATTATGCTTGATAAACAATTTGGTAATGCCGGTAACCGTCTCGTAATTGAAGAATTCATGACAGGAAGAGAAGTCTCCGTACTGGCATACTGTGATGGAACACATATTAAACCGATGACAAGTGCACAAGATCATAAACGCGCCAAAGATGGAGATCAAGGTTTGAATACTGGTGGAATGGGAACATTTTCTCCAAGTCCATTCTATACCAAAGAAGTTAATGAATTCTGTGAAAAATACGTATACCAAGCAACAATGGATGCGATGAAAGCAGAGGGGAGAGACTTCACGGGAATCTTATTCTGTGGTTTAATGTTAACAGAAAAAGGACCAAGAGTGTTAGAATACAATGCTAGGTTTGGTGATCCTGAAGCACAAGTTGTATTACCTCGTATGAAGAATGATATCATTGAAGTAATGAATGCTTGTATTGATGGAAAACTAGATGAAATTGATTTACAATTTGAAGATAATGCGGCAGTTTGTGTTGTACTTGCCTCAGCAGGTTATCCAGAAAAGTACGAAAAAGGAATTAAGATTACTGGATTCGAAAACTTTGAAGGAAAAGATGGTTACTATGTATTCCATGCCGGAACGAAAGAGACAGAAGACGGAATAGTAACTAATGGTGGACGTGTTCTTGGTGTAACAGCTAAGGGGGCAACATTACAGGAAGCTAGAGCCAACGCATATGAAGCTACAAACTGGATTGATTTCTCTAACAAATATATGAGAAATGATATTGGTAAAGCAATCGACGAAGCATAGAATAGGAGTTGTTATACGAGAAAGAAGTCTCGTATAGCAACTTTTTTATGTATTATAATGATAGTGGTAGGGGGTAGTGGGTTGCGTAAGTCGTATGCAATATGATTCAAATGGCGATATATAGTGCACTTACGAATAATTAGCATAAAAATGGAAATCCTTATAAAGAGTGTGTGTTTTAGAGTAAAATTCAGCTGAAACTGCTGAATTTAATAAATAAAATTCTTATAAGGAGTGAAGTGCATTGCATCAGTTTATAGCAGATTATCTTAGCAAATTTATTCATATCCCTTTTGCTATTAATATGAAAGACGAGCATCTTAAAGTAGGTGAAGGAGAACCTGCATTCACCATTACAATTCATGAGGGAATAAGCAAGAAAGAATTATTAACAAGTACATCATTAGCCCTTGGTGAAGCATATATGAAGGGAATTATCGAGGTGGATCGAGACTTGTACGATGTCTTAAATCTCTTCCTTGGCAATATGGATTCCTTTAATAGAGATAAGTCTGAATTGAAGAAATTGTTCCATCCGAATATGTCTAAGAAGCATCAAAAGGAAGAGGTATCTTCTCACTATGATATAGGTAATGATTTTTATTCTTTATGGCTAGACGAAACATTGAGCTATTCTTGTGCTTACTTTAATAAAGATACAGATACGTTATACGAGGCACAGTGTAATAAAGTGCACCATATACTTGAAAAATTACATTTAGAAAAAGGGATGACTTTATTAGATATAGGTTGTGGCTGGGGCTTCTTGTTAAAGACGGCGGCTAAGGAATATGGAGTGAAGGGGTATGGAATAACACTTAGTACGGAACAGTATGAAAAGTGCAAAGCAGATATTAAGAAGGAAGGGCTAGAAGACTTAGTAACGGTAGAACTTATGGATTACCGTGATTTGAAAAAGTCCGGATTACAATTTGACCGTGTTGTTAGTGTTGGAATGATAGAGCATGTTGGGCGTGGCCAATATGAGGAGTACTTAGAATGTGCGCATGCAGTTATGAAACCAGGTGCCTTATTCTTATTACATTATATTAGTGGTCATAAGGAACACGGTGGAGACCCTTGGATTAAGAAATATATCTTCCCAGGTGGTATGTTACCTAGTTTTAGGGAGATTATTTATCTATTACCTGAGTATCATTTCTATACTCTTGATGTGGAGAGTTTACGTAGACACTATAATAAGACCTTATTATGTTGGAGAAAGAATTATCTAGAACATGCTGAGCAAATTAAGAAGGAAAAAGGAACAGAATTCTTTCGAATGTGGGATGTATATCTAGCTTCTTGTGCAGCCACCTTCTTAAATGGTGTGATAGACTTGCATCAGATTTTAATCTCCAAAGGAGTGAATAATGATTTACCAATGACCCGTGTGGTATAGATTAGAATTATAAATTCAATAGTATGCAACATTAAAAAGACGATCTTTCAATAGATCGTCTTTTTAGCGTATATATATTAAACCTAAATGTGACAAAGTGACATGAAAATGCCATAGATATTCAGTATTTTTTTATGTATAAAGTGGAATTAAGTTGCAAGGTTGGAAATTATACACGAAAAAGGATAAATATTGGTTTAAATATGGTATGATAAGAACACGAATTAGTTGAGTTTGAGTAAAGAAAGGAGTTATTTATGAATAGGAAAGGATGGCATAAGGCATTAATCCTGCTATTGTGTTTTGTGATGGCATGTCCGTCTACTATTTTGTTGTCGAAAAAGGAGAAAGTGCAGGCAACGACAACTACATTAAATCTACCTGCAAGTATTACGGCAACGAAGTTGAATGTTAGAACGAAAGCTTCTCGTACAGCAACACAGTTAACAGTATCGAAAACCAAGGTAGCATTACTAAAAGGAACTAAGGTTACAATATTATCAGAAAAGACAGTAAGTAAAGAAAAATGGTATTATATCTCATTCAAGTGGGAAGGTAAGACTAAGAAGGGTTACGTATTAAGTGATTATGTTAAGTTAACTTTGAAGGATACAGTAGCAGCAAAAGTAAATAGCAGTTCTAAGGTAAAGATAAGAAAAGCTGCAGGTGGTACAACGTATCTGAAAGTATCAAATAAAACGGTATCATTAGCCAATAAGACAAAACTAACTATTACAAAAGAGGTAACGAAAAACGATGTAAAGTATTTCTGTGTGAAATTTACATATAGTAAGAAAAAATATACAGGATACATTGAGGCCAATAAGGTTCTATTCACTCCGCCCGTTGTAGAAGTTGTGAGAAAGCCAATTGATACAGGTAAAGTAACAACGAATAATCTTAGAGTTCGAGTAGGAGCTGGAACGACGAAAGATCAAATGGTTGATTCTACAGGTGCGAAGGTATATCTTTCAACTGGCGCCAAAGTAACCATCTATTCTGTTACCGAGGTATCAGGAATGGTTTGGTATGAAGTCGATTTTACTTATAATAGTAAAGTGATGACAGGATATATCTCTGGTGATTATGTTAAGTTAGATTCGGAAGAAGATACCGATGAGGAAACTCCGAAAGATGATTCATCAACGGAAAACCCTCCAAAGGAAGATCCGAAACCAGATGATAATACAGATGGAAACACTCCAGGAGATGATACATCTACAGAAACGCCTTCAGAACCATTATCTGACGCAGAATTTGAGCAAATGATGGTAACACAGGGGTTCCCGGAAAGTTATAAACCATATCTTAGAACATTACACAGTCAGTATCCACATTGGCAGTTTGAGGCTTATCATACAGGACTTGATTGGAATACAGCAGTAACTAAGGAGAGTGTGGTTGGTAAGAACCTAATTCCGAATAGTAAGAACATATCATGGAAATCGATGGAAGCAGGTGCCTATAAGTGGGCCACAGACAGTTTCGTAGTATTTGATGGTTCTACTTGGGTAACGGCGTCAAAAGATATTATTGCATATTATATGGATCCAAGAAACTTCTTGAATCCACAAGGTGTTTTCCAATTTGAATTGTTGTCATATCAAGAGCAGTATCAGACGATAAAAGGTCTTGAAAGTATATTAAGTGGAACGCCAATGGCTGGGACAAGTTATACGTATATAGATGATGAGGGTGTAACACAGATGAAGACGTATGCGCAGACGTTTATGGATGCAGCAAAATATTCGGGGGTTAGCCCATATCATCTGGCTTCACGAGTAAAACAAGAAGTCGTTACATCAAATAAGACATTTAGTTCAAGTGTTACGGGAACTGTAAGTGGATATGAAGGTTTGTATAATTTCTATAATATTGGAGCAACCCATAGTACTGCAGCGGGTGGAGCGGTTGCTAATGGATTGAAATATGCAAAGAATGGAACTTCGAATGCAGCTACTAATGCATTGTATCTTATTCCATGGACAAGTCCATATCGTTCCATTGTAGGTGGCTCTTATGTTATTGGTTCTACGTATATTAAAAGAGGACAGAATACAATCTATCTTGAGAAGTTTAACATGACGCCAATATCAACATATTCACATCAATATATGGCGAATGTTCAAGCAGCCTGGGCGGAATCAACAAAAACATACGCTGCTTATAGTAGTATGGACAGTGTACCTATTGTATTTTCAATCCCAGTATTCCTTAATATGCCAGATGTACCGGCGGCATTACCAGCAGATCAGCTTAATCCGAATAACTGGCTCAAGACATTAAAAGTAGAAGGATTTGCAATTACGCCAACTTTAGATTCTTCTGTTGAACAAACCTATGGATTAATAGTTGATGCCAACACAGATTCTATTGTTATTAGCGCAACAACAGCAAGTAAAAAAGCAAGCATCTACGGTGCGGGAAGAGTAGCGTTAGATGTGGGAAGCAACGAAATAGTGATTTCAGTAGTTGCTGAGAATGGAGATAAGCGAGATTATAAGCTTAATGTAATTCGTTTATCTGAATAAAAAGGGGTAAAATCGAATGAAGCAAAGGAAGAATGCATTACTAATATATATTCTATTTATATGTTTATTCGTAAACATGATACCAAGTATAGCTGTGAAGGCGGCAAGTGCTACTGTTTCTATTACGTTAAAGGAAACGGATATTAAACTGAATGATACATTCAATGTTATTCTCAAAGTTGAGGCATCTGATACTATTGGCGGATTTGAAACATTTCTTACGTATGATGAAAGTAAGATGGAGTTCATTAGTGGTGGAAGCTTGGTAAGTGGAGGAGATGGAATTCTCCGAGTTTCTGATATGAATCCTGAGAATATCGTTAAGAGCCGTAAGTATGTATTACAATTTAAGGCCATTGAACAAGGAAATGCGCAGATTGAAACGATGGACCAAGCTTACGTATATACGTATGATGATTCTGCTGAGATGTCAGTATCAAGTAATCGTTTGTCAATTAGTATTGGAACTGATGAGAAAGTATCAGATAACGCAAAGTTATATTCTTTACGAATTAGCCCTGGTGTCTTATCACCTGAGTTCTCTGCTAAAACAACAAAGTATACGGTAGAAGTTGAGAGTGATGTAAAGGAACTTGTAATTAGTGCCATGGCACAAGATGGAGATGCTACAATAAAGACAAAAGGTAATAAAGATTTGCAAGCAGGTCCGAACGAAGTGAATATAATAGTAACAGCACCTTCTGGTGACCAAAAGACCTATACAATTGTAGTAACGAAGAAAGAAGATCCATCTAATGAGAATGGACAGATAGAAGATGAGGGAGAAGATACTCCTGATGAACCAGAAGACGATATTACTGAAGATTATATTACAGAGTCAGATCGAGAAATACTAGAAACAGACGGGTATCTAGTAACGGAAGAGGAAGAGAGTGTTACATTACATTTTTCTTCTGAATACGAAATTGTATCATTAGATGCTCCAAGTATGATTCCAAATGGATATGAAGAGACAACAATGAAATTACAAGGAGTTTCGATAACGGCATATGAGTCTATTGGAGGAGCAGTTGGTGATTATGTGCTATTGTATATGAAGAAGGGTGATAGTGAGCCACGATTCTATCGTTATGATAAGACCGAGAATACAGTACAAAGATATGATGAATCATATGAGCAAGCAACTACATCAACTACAAGTAAGGTAACAAAAGATGAATATGCGAAGAAATTAGCGAACATGAAGATCCTAGTTGCTATAAGTTGTGTAATTGCATTAATCGCTACACTAGTAGTTATTCGTCTATTAGTTAAATTACGTGGTGTTAAGGATGATGATTTTTTTAGATAAAAGACAATAAACCTTGTTTATAATTTAGAGCAGAGTAGTATACTTAGGAAAGAATGAGTATACTACTCTGAGTTTATATACCACTTGACAAAGACTTGATATTTGTTATACTGATGTTATAACAGATATAACTAAAAGAAGGTGATACATGTGATTGTACGTATTGATTTTAATAGTGATGAAGCGATATATATTCAATTAAGAAATCAGATTATACTAGGAATAGCAAATTCTGAATTTAAGGAAGGGGATAACCTACCATCGGTTAGAGAATTAGCAGAAAATATAGGAATTAACATGCACACCGTTAACAAAGCATATACTATATTAAAACAGGAAGGCTATCTAAAACTAGATCGAAGAAAAGGTGCTGTTATTTCAGTGGAAGCGGACAAATGCAAAGCAATGATGGATATGATGAATGTTTTGCAGGTGGTTTTAGCAGAAGCATATTGTAAGGACATTACCAGAGAAGAGGTTCATGAAGCTGTAGATCGTATTTTCGATGAATTTCTTTAGAAATAACAGGATCGTTCGTCTTGTATTTGAAGTGTCGCATCGAGGAGGTAATAGTATGTTATGTAATAGATGTAAGAAAAGGGATGCGAAGATTTATTATACAGAAGTAGTGAATGGTGAAATGATAGAACAACACTTGTGTGAGGAGTGTGCTGCAGAATGTACTCGTTTTCACATGAGTTCTACATTTGTTAATAAAAACGTTTCTGTAGGAGATATCTTGGCAAGTATACTAGGAAATTATAGGGGAACATCAAATTCTAAAGCAAATGAAAAAGCGGCTGCTAGTGCGAAGGCAGAAGCAGAAGAAAAGAACACAGATGATGTATTAAGATGTGAACATTGTGGAATGACATATGACCAATTTTTACAACAAGGAATGGTTGGTTGTGCAAAATGCTATAAATACTTTAATAGGGTATTAGGTAAAAGCATAAAGAGTTTGCACGGTGCAGACGTCCATGTTGGAAAACAGCCAAAAGGTTATGTCTCATTGATGAACAAGATCATTAATGAGTTATCTGAGATAGAAAAGAAAAGTATTCTTTTACAAGATGCAATAGAGAAAGAGGAATTTGAAGAAGCGGCAAAATTACGCGATGAAATTCGAAGGTTGAAAGAGCTAGAGAGCAGTACTACGGAAAAAGTTGATACTGGGAAGGAAGAATCGAATAGGGAGGAAATCAACAATGCCTAAATGGTATGAAGAGCAGAGTAAACAAAGCGATGTTGTGATTTCTAGTAGAATTCAGCTTGCAAGGAATTTTGCGAAGTATCCATTCTCTCCAAAACTCACCTTAGAACAAGCGGAATTATTATGTGAAGAAATTCATAATCACTTAGATGAAAAGAAGACAAAGCTTGAAGAAATAGTTGGAAAGTATTATTATTATAATGTAACAAAAGCTAGTGATATAGAAAAAGAAGCTTTAGTTGAGAGACATATTATAACAAAGAAGTTAGCGGAGAAGAAGCAACATGCGAGTGTTGTTATGACAGAGGATGAGAATGTAAGTCTTATGTTGAATGAAGATGACCATATTCGCATACAGGTAATAAGTAGTGGTATGAATTTGCTATCGTTATTAGAGAAAGCCAATGCCATCGATGACTTAATTTCGGAAACATTACAGTATGCTTATGACGATAAGTTAGGTTATCTAACAAGTAGTCCGGCGAATGTAGGAACAGGATTACGTGCATCAATAATGGTTTATCTTCCGGCACTTGGCACATCTGGTAAGATGGAGAAATTAATTGATGAAGTAAGCAAACAGGGTGTTTCCATTCGTGGAGTATACGGTGAGGGCAATAAGAGTATTGCCTATATCTATCAGATATCAAATTTACAAACCATTGGTATGTCAGAGAGTGATATCATACAAAATCTGATTACGATTGTAGATCAAATTATCAAACAAGAACGCAGTAGAAGAGAATATTTATTGGATTCTAATTTTGATAAATTTGAAGATCAGGTGTATCGTTCCTATGGAGTATTACGTTATGCGAAGCAGATATCAACTGCTGATGCAATGACGTTATTAGCTCAAATAAAATTTGGTTATGATTCTAAAATCATAGCAAGTGAAGAAATACCATCTTTTTATAAATTAATGATGGCAATCCAACCTGCTAACCTGCAGAGGATATTAGGTACGAATGCGGGAACGAAGGAAAGAGAAAAAGCAAGAGCGAAATTTTTAAACGAAAGTTTGCCTGAATTAATACATTTGCAATAAATTAAATATTATGATACAGCCATACGAAGGCTGAATTATAACTGATAAATCACAACGAAAGGAAGTGGACAGAATGAACGATCGATTCACAGTAAATGCGAAAGAAGCGTTACAGATAGCAGCTGATTCTGCATATCGTTTAATGCATAGTTATATAGGGACAGAACATCTATTAATTGGTCTCATTAATGCCGAAGGTGTAGCATCTAAGGTATTAGAAGAGAATGGAGTAGATGAAGGGAAAATAATTGATTTAATTAATCAACTAATTGCTCCGAATTCTAATGTAGAGGTATTAGAAGCTGGAAGTTTTACTCCTAGAGCAAAACGTATTATAGACCAAAGTTATAGGGAAGCGATACGCCTTAAATCTCAATCAGTAGGAACGGAACATCTATTAATATCTCTACTCAAAGAATCGGATTGTATTGCAGTCCGTCTTATGAATACATTAGGTGTGAACATTCAGAAGTTATACATCGATTTGTTAACAGCCATTGGTCAAGATAGTAATGCTGCTAAGAGCGAATATACTTCGAATAAGAATAAAGCGAAGGGCAAATCTAGTACTCAGACATTAGATCAATATAGTCGTGACTTAACTGCTTATGCAAGAGAAGGTAAATTAGATCCTGTTATCGGCAGAGAGCAGGAAATTCAAAGAGTAGTTCAGATTCTTAGTAGAAGAACGAAGAATAATCCATGTTTAGTTGGTGAACCTGGTGTAGGTAAAACTGCCATTGCAGAAGGTTTAGCACAAAAGATAGTGGAAGGAAACATTCCAGATACAATTAAAGATAAGCGAGTATTGACCCTTGATTTAAGTGGTATGGTTGCAGGTTCTAAGTATCGTGGTGAATTCGAAGAGAGAATTAAAAAGGTTATTCAAGAAGTAATGAATGATGGTAACATTCTATTATTCATTGATGAAATCCATACAATAATTGGTGCTGGTGGTGCAGAGGGAGCAATCGATGCATCAAATATCTTGAAACCATCATTAGCTAGGGGTGAGATTCAATTAATTGGTGCCACTACTAGAGAAGAGTATCGTAAATATATTGAGAAAGATGCTGCACTAGAAAGAAGATTCCAACCAGTTGTTATAGAAGAACCTTCTGAAGAAGAGACGATTCTTATCTTGAAAGGTCTAAGGGATCACTACGAGGCTCACCATCAAGTAACAATTACAGATGAAGCATTGGTAGCAGCAGTACGTATGTCAAACAGATATATTAATGATCGATATCTTCCAGATAAGGCAATTGATGTAATTGATGAGGCTTCATCGAAAGTTCGTTTAAGCGCATATATGGCTAGTCCTGATATTAAAAGGCTTGAGAAAGAGAATGAGCGCTTAGAAGGAGAAAAGGAACAAGCTATCAAGAATGAAGCTTATGAGAAAGCTGGAGAGATTAAGAAGCAACAGATAAAGAATGCTGAAGAATTAACTAGACTCCGCGCTCAACAAGAAAAAGAGAAAACGGAGAAAGAGATGGTAGTGTCTCCGAGTGAAATCGCTGATATAATCTCTGGTTGGACGAAGATACCAGTTAGTAAATTAGAAGAAGAAGAAAGCAATCGTCTACGTAATCTTGAGAAGATTCTACATGAGAGAGTAATTGGCCAAGAGGAAGCTGTAGTGGCAGTTTCAAAAGCGATACGTAGAGGGCGTGTAGGACTAAAAGATCCAAACCGTCCAATTGGTTCATTCTTATTCTTAGGACCAACAGGTGTTGGAAAGACAGAGTTGTCGAAAGCATTATCAGAGGCGATGTTTGGCAATGAGAATGCAATGATTCGTGTTGATATGTCTGAATACATGGAGAAACATAGCGTGTCTAAGCTTATAGGTTCACCTCCAGGATATGTTGGTTACGAGGAAGGTGGTCAGTTAAGTGAGAAAGTACGTCAAAACCCATACAGTGTAATTCTTTTTGATGAAATTGAAAAAGCCCATCCAGATGTGTTTAATATCTTACTACAGGTGTTAGATGATGGCCATATTACAGATGCACAAGGAAGAAAAGTAAGCTTTAAGAATACCATTATCATTATGACTTCCAATGCTGGTGCAAGCCGCATAATCTCGCCAAAACAACTTGGATTTACAACACAAGTGGATGAGAAAGAGAATTACAAGAGGATGAAAGATGGGGTTATGGAGGAAGTTAAAAGACTCTTTAAACCTGAATTCATTAACCGTATTGATGAAATTATCGTGTTCCATTCACTAACAAAAGAGAATATCAAGGATATTGTTCGTATCATGCTACAGGTTATTGCAAAACGAACGAAAGCTCAACTAGATATCGAACTTGAATTCACAGAAGCTACCATAGAGTTTATAGCAGATGCTGGATTTGATAAGAACTATGGAGCACGTCCGCTTAGAAGATCTATACAGACGAACATCGAAGACAAGCTAGCGGAAGAGATCTTAGATAAGAAAGTAACTACTGGAAGTCGAGTTATTATTGACACTGTTGATAAGAAAGTAATATTTCAGATGCAGTAGAATCTAGTAGATCAATATTAATATATATTTAATAAAAATTACGAAAGATTCACTGGTAAAAAGCTGTCGATTATTATATAATGTGATTATATTAAAGAAAAAAAGTAACTATTCACAACTATGTTCTTGAGGTTGAAATTTCTATAAATACAATTTGTATTTATAAAAACTTGAGGATTTTAGTTTTGAATAGTTATAATTACAGTACAAAAGATACTTTGTGGTGCGTAAGCCATTATAGAGAATTACAAGTCAAGAATAGATAGAAAACGATGTGCTGTATAAAAATGGAGGGTTCTGTAATGACAGTAGTGGAAGAATTAATTCGCAAAGAGAATAATGGAGCAATTAGCTTTGGTAACTATACATTAGACCAAAAGTCTAAAGTTTCAGATTTTGAACATAATGGAGATTTGTATAAAGTAAAAACTTTTAAAGAAATAACTAAACTTGAAAAAAATGGCTTATTGATTTATGAGTCAGTACCTGGAACATCTGTATTCTCTTTTAATGCAACAGATAAGGAACTTAATTTTGTAGTTGAAGGTTCTGAAGATGTGCAAATTACTTTAGAATTAGAGCCTGAGAAAGAGTACAAAGTTTTCGTTGATGATACGAATGTTGGTAAGATGAAAACAAACTTAGGTGGTAAATTAGTTGTAAGTGTAGAGTTAAGTAATGGAAAACAATCAAAAGTTAAGGTGGTTAAACTGTAAATGTAACTAATCAGTTACCCAGCCCTACAAAGCTGGAGATATACAAGACGATCAAGGTTTCTGAATAGTTACCTACAGCCGCAATATATAACGTGAATTAATAAGAGGTAGCTTAATATCCAATACATAGGAAGTTGAGCACCTCTTATTTTTTGTTAGTAGTATATTGCATTAATTTTGTGGTTGTAGTTCATGGATATAAAGCAGGAAGGATTAAAAAAGGACTGTAGGAATGGCAAAAGCAAAGAACGTATTTTATTGTAAAGAATGTGGTTTCGAATCTGGAAAATGGGTCGGCCAATGTCCAGGTTGTAAGGAGTGGAATACATTCGTTGAAGAACCAATAGTCAAGAGAGCAACAGCAGGAGCAAGTAAGGATCGTAGGATACAAGTTGAACCTACCAAGTTGAGTAATGTTAATTGTGAGACGGATGAACGATTTAGTACAAGTATTGGTGAACTAGATCGTGTACTTGGTGGAGGTATCGTTGTTGGATCATTAGTATTAGTTGGTGGTGATCCTGGTATTGGAAAATCAACACTATTATTACAGATGTGTAAAGATCTAGCCGCGAGACAAAAGAATGTGCTTTATATCTCCGGTGAGGAATCTTTAAAGCAAATCAAGATGCGAGCAAGTAGACTAAGTGATTCGGAAGGTGACTTACTTCTGTTTAGTGAGACAAACCTTGATTTAATTGAAGAAGCTATTAAGAAGATAACACCTGATGTAGTAATTATTGATTCGATACAAACTATGTTTCGTGAAGATATTGGATCCGCACCAGGGAGTGTAAGCCAGGTTAGAGAGACTACCCATAGTCTAATGCAGATAGCTAAGGGGATGGGGATATCTATCTTTATCGTTGGTCATGTAACGAAGGAAGGTGTTGTCGCCGGACCTAGGGTACTTGAGCATATGGTAGATACTGTGCTATACTTTGAGGGAGATAACCATGCCTCCTATCGTATATTAAGAGCAGTTAAGAATCGTTTTGGATCAACGAACGAAATTGGTGTTTTTGAGATGCGTAATGTTGGACTTGTAGAGGTTACAAACCCATCTGAATATATGTTACAAGGTAGACCTGAAGGAGAATCGGGTTCAATAGTAACATGCGCGATGGAAGGAACGAGACCAATCATGGTTGAGGTACAAGCTTTAGTTTGTCAAACTAATTTTAATATGCCTAGAAGAACAGCAGCAGGTACAGATTATAATCGCTTTAATCTTCTTCTAGCAGTAGTTGAGAAACGTCTAGGCTTGCAACTTGCTAGCTGTGATGCGTATATTAATGTTGCTGGCGGTATGAAAATCAACGAGCCAGCGCTAGATATGTCAATTATATTAGCAGTTATGTCTAGTTATAAGAATCGACCACTTGATGGAAAGACAATTGCTTTTGGTGAAGTTGGTTTAACAGGTGAAGTAAGAAGTGTAAATCAGGCCGAACAACGAGTTGTTGAAGCCATGAAGATGGGGTATGAGACCTGTATTCTTCCTCAAGTCAACAAGGAAGTGATTGAGATCAAGGGGATAAAGCTGATTGGTATAAAGACATTACGGGATTTGTTACAGTTTTTATAATAGAGAGTGAAATAGGTAATTGGGTAGAAACGGCAGACATAACACATTGGTATGTTTGTCACCATTACGAAGAGTTTCACAATTATCTAAATAGAATTCGGGTGTCCAAGCCTCTCGTAAAACTTGCTCATATATAAATTTAAGCAAATTGGCGAGACCAAACTAAAAATGGCTTTGACACCTGAATCCTAAATAGAAAGTGTAGGTATGAAAGGAGATAGGATTATGGGTGATAATCAAAATCTTGAGATTGTTGAGGAATTAAAAGAAATAACAGATAAACAAAGTGCGTATCTAAGCAATATGGTAACTGTAATGAGGAATCTATATGAGTCACAGCAAAAGGTAGAACAGAATGCTTTTGATTCTATTAATAGTGCAGATACTTCTTTAAACTTAGTAAAAGAAGGTATGGAAAGTATAAAGGAATTATCGGAAAAGATTACATTATTAACAGAAGCAGTTTCTGTTGCAACTAAAAACATGGAAGACTTGGAAAAGATGACTTCCATGATCATGGGATTTGCGAATGTAATTGCGGGTATTTCTAATAAAACAAATATGTTATCACTAAATGCCTCTATTGAAGCAGCACGTGCTGGAGAACATGGACGTGGATTTGCGGTAGTTGCAAATCAAGTAAATCAATTAGCATCACAATCAGCTAAGGCATCGAAAGAAATCTCTGATACAATGAAATCTGTTGTTTCCTTTAATGAAAGTATGGGAAATGATATGAATAAGATTTTAGAGATTGTAGAAATACAGAACACTATGGCTGCTAGCGTAGATGATATATTTAAAAAGATTCTTGATGCAGCATATGCTTCAAACGATGCAGCACATAGCGTAGAACATGAAGTTGCTTATCAAAGGGATATAACAGAAGATGCAAAGAAATCAGTAGAAACATTATCAGCGACAATAGATCAAGTACATAAGGTATTGGTATAATTATAAGAGGTTGTTACACGAAGAAAGAAGTGTGGCAGCCTTTTTTCTTTATAGAAAAATAGGGATAGTAGTGATTTTTTGCTCTTATGAGAGAGTCTTCTTTAGTCATGAAAGTTGAGATGGTGGACAATCCATTTAATCATAGAGGGGGTAGGGAAGTTAAAAGTGTGAAATTTAATGTATATTTTTTAAAGATGTGCTCATACTAGATATCGTATTAATTTATTTTAAAAAATATAAAAAAGTACTTTACAAATGAATTTATCTCTGATATACTAGACGAAGTCAGTTGATGAGTTGTAGGAATTGATTAAACAATTCTGAAAAAGACAAGAATTCAAACAACTCAAAAAATAATGAAAATTATTGTTGACAAACGTCGAAAGATGTTGTAAGATAATAAAGTCGCTTCTGGTAAGTGCAGAAAACAAAGATTTGAATAAAAAAATGTTTGAAAAAGTACTTGACAAGAAAGAAGAGGCATGATAAAATACTTAAGCTGTCGCAAACGACTGATAGATGTCGAAAAGCGCTTAAGCTGATAAAAAAACATTGAACATTAGAAAACAAATTTTCAATGTATTGAAGTTTGTTGGAAGTGTAAAATTATGAACATTGAAAATTGAACAGTAAAACAACCCTGAAAATTCTAAACGTGTTTACAAGCTTCGTGCTTAGATAAATGCGAAAAAAGATTTTCAAAAAATAAACGAACCGTATCATTGTGATGAGTTAGAAATAACGAATCAAATTTGATACCCAAGCGAATTAATTCGCTTTTGTAAATTTTATGTCGAAAGACATACGGAAACTAAAAGCCAGTTTTAGGTTAGTAAGTTCTGAACAAAGAGATCAAAATTTTAATAAAATTAAAGTAAACATTTTAATTTGAGAGTTTGATCCTGGCTCAGGATGAACGCTGGCGGCGTGCTTAA
>ERZ781272.611-NODE-611-length-20553-cov-35.689238_pt1 | contig 20553 bp, 18 predicted proteins | sample MGYA00375850_ERZ781272 | MGnify/ENA primary metagenome ERZ781272 (study PRJEB29790, sample SAMN06051246) | human gut metagenome | host: Homo sapiens | place: USA: Cincinnati, Ohio | collected 2013-06-21 | study: EMG produced TPA metagenomics assembly of the Gut...
TTTTCCGGCCGAGCGGAAAAGGAAGGGCCCGCGCGGCCTGAGCGCATTCCAATTTCCTGATTCGTGATTCAAAACAACCAATAAACATGCAGTCGCGCCGGCAAAACACGCATGAGACTAAAATTCGTCCCGTGCGGCATGTACACCGCAAAGAAAAAATCCCTGCGCAAGCATGCCTTACGCAGAGACTCACAACTGAAAGAATGCTCGAAAGGGGAGGGGACATAGCGAAGTCAAACGAAGGGTTACTCCATTTTCTTCCCCTCAAACGCCGCTCTTTTCTTCACATCCTCCATCAATTCAGTAAACTGCGCCGGTGTCAGCGACTGTGCGCCGTCGCACAGCGCGTTCTTTGGGTCGTTGTGTACCTCGATCATCAGTCCGTCCGCACCCGCCGCAACGGCGGCCTTCGCCAGCGGCTTCACCATCCATGCAATGCCCGCCGCATGGCTCGGATCAATGATAACCGGCAGGTGGGACTGCTGCTTTAAAAGGGGGACGGCGGAGATATCAAGCGTGTTGCGCACCATCGTCTCAAAGGTGCGGATGCCGCGCTCGCAGAGGATCACGTTTTCATTGCCGCCCGCCATGATGTATTCCGCGCTCATCAAAAATTCCTCAATCGTATTGGCAAGGCCGCGCTTTAAGAGGATCGGCTTGCGAAGCTGGCCGAGCGCCTTGAGCAGGCGGAAATTTTGCATGTTGCGCGCGCCGACCTGAATGATGTCTACATCCTCAAAATCATCGATCTGATCCTGCCCCATGATCTCCGTCACGATCGGCAGGCCGGTGAGCCGTTTGGCCTCCAGCAACAGCTTCAGCCCGTCTGTCTCCAGGCCCTGAAAGGAGTAGGGGGAGGTGCGGGGCTTGAACGCGCCGCCGCGCAGGAGCGTTGCACCGCTCTTTTTGACATCCTGCGCGATCGTGCAGAGCTGTTCCTCACTCTCAATCGAGCAGGGGCCGGCAATCACGTTGAAGAAGCCCTCGCCGATGTTAACATTTCCCACCTGAACAATGGTGTCCGCCGGATGGAACCGGCGATTGGCCTTTTTATACGGCTCGGAAATCCGCTTGACATCCTCGACGATCTCGTTGGCCTTGAGCGCGTCGATATCCACACGGGAAGTGTCTCCCACCAGTCCGACCACAGTCGTCTCCTGGCCTTCGCTGTAGTTGGTTTTGAGGCCGAGCGCTTCCACGGCTTTTAAGAGGGTGCTGATCTGCTGTTTATCTGCGTTTTGTTTGAGGATGACTACCATCTATCACAAGTCCTTTCGATTTAGCGGTTTTGTGTGCTAAAGTATACGCCGATTTATGCGGGTTGTCAAGGCGTTCAGACAAAAAAAGACCCCCTGTGGCCCGATGAAAGGCGGCAGGGAGCTTTGAACTAGCTGAACAGATTTAATTGTCTATCGGTATTATACAGATCAAGACAACAGTATTCACATCCCTCGATCGGGTGGTTGCCATCACAGGTAGCTCTGGCGTATCCTAGGGCCTTCTCATCATTTAGATGCTCGCCAAGATATTTTTTCTCTTGAGCGATGAGAATCCAGTAGCAATTTGCCCGATGAATTTTATGTGAATGTGACGAATTATGAAGCTCTTCTGATAAATTCAGATAATACTTCATAGCCATCATCCCCTTTTATTTTAAGTATATATAAACAATAAACTTAAAAACGCCTAACTTTTATTTGTGTGGGCCTCCTTTCGTGGCAGTTTACCGAAAACAATTGACATATGCCCAATAAAAGAATAAACTAAACACGTAACCGTCCTTTTTGAGTGGGCAGGTTTTCGGTGGAGGGTATCTTAGTGAAGTAGTGCGAATACCTCACTATGCCCTCCATTTTTAAGGTTATTGTAATATTATCTTTAATGAGTAAGATTCTGAAAATTATATTTCGAAATGATCTACTATCATCTCGTCGTCTTAAAAAAATCAACAAATTCTCTTACCTTTTATATGTAAGAGGTTGGTAATATATCGAGGCCATTTTATCCCATCTTCTCTTTTCTGTCAATAGTTTCCTGAATAATAATTCCCAATTTGTCTATAAATTTGTTTTTAACAATTTGTTCAACATTTTTGATAAATAAATAGTATAATATATTAGTCAAACTGATTCAGTTTGTGGATCGAAATAATGATTAAGTTTCTGGAAAGTTCTATGTTCGCAATGACACAAATCGGGCGGTGAGATTATTCTCGCCGCCCGATTTGTATACAAAAATAAAAAGGAAGGCCACCCGGCCTCCCTCTTTCTCGTCTGACATCGGATGTCTAACGTCTGGCATCTAACCTCACACCGCGCGCGTCACCTTACCGGAACGCAAGCAGCGCGTGCAGGCATACACCCTGCGCGGGGAACCATTCACGATTGCCTTGACACGCTTGATGTTGGGCTTCCAAGTTCTGTTGGAGCGCCTGTGGGAGTGAGAAACCTGAATACCAAAAGACACATCTTTGCCGCAAAATTCACATTTCGCCATGTGTCGCACCTCCTTTTTACTAGACAGATACAGAATAACAGAACTATATTAGCAGGTCTTGCAGACAAATGCAAGCAGTTTTTGACTTTTTTGCTGGAAGAGCGTTTCTTTTTCGGGATTCAGGCAGGTTTGCTCCTACATTATAATAGAAAAGCAGGAAGCGCCGTACGACAGAATTTTGCACCATATTCCCTGAAAATTACAGGCTATTGTTATGCTTTTTACCCTTGTTTTTTCAATTCAGAGTGCTATAATAAAGACCGTCAAAGGGACGGCGTCAGGCGCCGGGCCCTTTCTAAATGTCATAACTAGTGTTGCCGGAAGGGGTGACCGATTTGGATAAGATGGTCGAGACCATTATTGAAATGGATAAGCAGGCGCGCAAGCGGACAGAAGAAGCGGAAGCCTATCAGCGCAAGGCGCAGGAAGAGCTGGAGCTCAAAGAAAAAAGGCTGCTTTCCGAGCGTCTGGAGCAGGCGAGGGTGGAAATCGACGAGCTTGCCCGTGGGGAGGAGCAGGAGGCCAGGAAAAAGCTGGATGAAGCTAGGTCTGGCAATGATGCCGCCGTGCAGAAAATGGAAGCTTTATACAAAGAAAGGAGCACACAGTGGGTACAGGAGATTGTACGCCGTGTGCTGGAGGCATAAAACAAAAGACATTGCAGTCCGTGCAGCGGGCTGTATTTTGTTGGCTTTGCGTAAAGGTGTTTCGGGAGAAGGCAACGTTCATTCTCCTAAAAAAGCGCTTTTCTTTTGTATATGTGTATTGCTTTGCGGATGCCTGTGGGCACCGCTTCCCTGGCTGCGCGGGGCCTTCCTGAAATAAATCAATCCAGGCGCGGAGAAAGGGTGAACCATTTTATGCTTACAACCGTGTCTTCCAATGCGATTTTGGCAAAGTCGCGCGCCATGTACGGCCGCAGGCTGACAGAGCGCAATTATACGGAGCTGCTCAATTGCCACAGCGTCAATGAGGTAGCCAACTATTTAAAAAACCGGACAGCCTATGCGGATATGTTCGAAGGGACGACCGCCACGGATATCCATCGCGGGCAGCTTGAGACGATGCTCAAAAAGCGGGTCTTCGATCAGTACGCGTCGCTGTGCCGGTATGAGATGTCCATTGGACAGGATTTCTATCAATATTTCATCGTGCGCAGCGATATCGACCAGATCTTATCCTGCGCCCGCTTCCTGAGCACCGGGCATCCGGGCGATTACCTGTTTGCCATGCCGGCGTTCTTTAACCAGCACACAAAGCTGGATCTGTATGAGCTTGCATCGGTCAATTCCTTTGACAGCTTGCTCGCGGCCCTGGAAGGGTCGCCTTACTATGACATGATGCATTTGTTCGCTCGCCAAGCGCCGTCAGAGATCGATTTTCTCGACATGGAGGCGGTCTTCCAGCGCTATCTCTACGACCGGCTGGAAGAGTTGATCGAAAAAGGCTTCAAGGGCAAGGACCGCAAGGAAGTGCTGCGTGCGATCGGCCTGCAGCTGGATATGGAGGCGATCGTCAATATCTACCGGCTCAAGCGGATGGGAAACCATTCTCCCGAACAAATCCGGCGCTCCGTGATGATTGGCCCGATTAGTGGGCTGCGCAAGCGTCAGTTTGAGATGCTCATCGAGGCGCCAAGCGCCGCTGAGATGGTAAAGCTGCTGGACGCAACGCCATACGGGCGCAAATTCCAGAAGGAGTTTTCCTATATCGAGGATTCTGCGCAGAAGCTGCAATATGGCCGTTGCCTGAAGGATCTGCGCTTCTCCACCAATCCGAGCGTGGTAATGCTCAGCTTTATGTTCCTCGCGGAGAATGAGGTTAATAATATTACGCATATCATCGAAGGCATCCGCTATCAGGTTCCGGCAGAGGAAATCAGCCGGATGCTTATCGGCGTGGGAGATTAGGGGAGCGAGGGGAAGGTTTGAAAATGCATTTTTCAAACAGGCGTTTTCCGCGTTCTAAGCGAAAATCTGAGTTTCCGCCTTGCAAAACCGTGCGAAACTCCCCACTTCTGCGAAAGGAAGGGTCACAGATATGGCAATCGCAAATATGAAATTTGTTAAGGTCATCGGCTTGCTCAGCGAGCTGGATGCATTCCTCGGTTCCTGCTGTGTGGACGGCACGTTCCAGCCGGAACAGGCCATGCAGTATATGTCGGATTCGATGGGCTACACCCAGCTTGTGGAGGAAAACCCATATGCGCCGATGCTGCAGAAGATTGAGGAGTTGGCCGCTTCGTCCGGCATTCATCTGCACGAGGTGGAAAAGATTCCGAAGCCGGTGACCGATGAGGAGACGGAATCCTTCATCCGTCAGCTCGGAAGCCGCATGAGCAAGCTGCATGATGAGCGCAAGGTGCTCACCGACCAGCTTGCGACCTGTGAAAATGCGATCACACAGTTTCAGCATTTTACTGGTCTGGACATTAATCTGGATGATTTGTTCGCCTGCGAATTCATTAAAGTTCGGTTCGGTCATATGCCGAAGGAATCCACACAAAAGCTGATCGCCTATGCGGACAATCCCTATATGGTGTTCATCCCGTGCTCGAGCGATGCGCAGGAGGACTGGGGCGTATATTTTGCTCCGCGCGAGCAGATCGAAGAAGTGGACCGCAATTTTGCAAGCCTTTATTTCGAGCGGCTTCGGATTCCGGGAGCGGTCGGCACGCCGGAACATATCATTGAGGAGATTCAGAAGAATATTGATCTGCTCAATGAGCAGATTGGCGAGCTTGACCGAAAGATTGCCGCCTACTGGAATGAAGAGGCCGATCACTGTAATTGGATTTATACGCATCTGAAATGGTTCAGCGGCCTGTTCAACCTGCGCCGTTATGCGGCCCGCCATGGGGACTCTTTCTTCTACGTGGGTTGGCTTGCGGAGGATTCGGTCAAGACCTTTGAGAAACATGCGAAAAAGTTTAGAAAGGTCACCTATGAGATCAACGATACCGACGAGGTGGGGAAGACGATTCCGCCCGTCAAATTGAAAAACCCCCGAATCTTCCGTCCGTTTGAATATCTGGTTGGCATGTTCGGCCTTCCGTCTGGAAAGGATATCGACGTGACCACCTTTGTCGCAATCACCTATACGGTGATGTTCGGCATCATGTTCGGCGATTTCGGTCAGGGCATCGTGCTGGGGATTGCGGGCTTCCTGATGTGGAAGCTCAAGGGGATGCAGATTGGCAAGATCCTCATTCCCTGCGGCGTGTCCGCCTGTGTGTTTGGCTTGGTTTACGGCGAGTGCTTTGGGTATGAAACCTGGTTTGACCCGCTATACCATGCGATCGGCCTTTCGGGCAAGCCAGTCGATATCATGGAGTCGATCACAGGGCTGCTGCTCGTTTCCATCGCCATCGGCGTTGTGCTTCTGGTCTTTACGATGCTGATTAATATCTATGGCTGCCTCAAGCATAAGCAGTTCGGAGAGGCACTGTTTAGCCAGAGTGGGCTGACGGGAATCGTAATGTATCTGTCCGGCGTGTGCTTTGTCTATAATTTCATGACAGGCTCGGCTGTCGTACCCAATTCGGTTCTCGGCATCCTGATCGGTATTTCCGCCGTCATCCTGTTCTTTAAGGAAATTATTATCGGCCTGATCGACCATCATCCGGACTGGAAGCCGGAGAGCGTTACCGATTATATCCTGGAGAATTTCTTTGAGCTGTTTGAATATATTCTGTCCTTCTTCAGCAACACCATTTCCTTTTTGCGGATCGGCGCGTTCGTCCTGGTGCACGCCGGTATGATGACTGCGGTGTTTGCCATCGCGGGTCTTACGAGCAGCACGGTCGTCAATTTGATCGTCGTCGTGTTGGGCAATATCTTCGTCATGTGCCTGGAGGCGCTGTTTACCTCAATTCAGGTCATGAGGCTTGAGTTCTACGAGCTCTTCAGCCGTTGCTATGCAGGCGAGGGGCGTTCCTTCGAGCCGGTTCACCTGCACCATGTATCCGAGTCCGCTCAATGACGCAGGGCGTCAGTTCTAGATAAATTGAAAAAACAATTGCATTTTGGAGGTAACGATTATGTCCACGTTTCTGTATGCTATGCTTGCCATCGTTCCGATTGTTGTGCTGTTAGCTTCTTTTTATTCCCTGTTCCATAAGAGAGCGCAGGGCGTTCCGATGAAGAAGGCCATGGTTTCCCATATTGCTACGCTGCTCGTGCTCGTCGTGCTCATGTCTGCGCTCGCGTTCGGTGCCTCCGCTGCGAATGATGCGCAGCAGCCCTCCCAGCCGGCTCAGACGCAGCAGGCCGCAAATGCTGATGCAAACGCCGCTCAAGCGGATAATTCCAAGGGCCTTACGATGATCGCTGCTGGCCTTGCTGTTGGCCTTGCCGGTATTGGCGGCGGTATCGCGGTCGGTTCCGGCGCGCCTGCCGCAATCGCAGCGACGAGCGAAGATCCGAAATCCTTTGCAAAATCCATGCTGTTCGTCGCATTGGGCGAAGCAATCGCCATTTACGGTTTGGTTATCGCCCTGCTGATGCTGTTTAGCTAAGCGGGAGCCATTTGAGATTTGACTGGGTGGGAGTTTTATGCGCTTTTATTTGATCAGCGATAATATGGATACCCTGACCGGCATGCGCTTAGCGGGGATTGAGGGCGAGGTTGTTCACGATCCGGAAAGCGTCGAAAAAGCGCTGAATACCGCTATGGCAGCAGAGGACGTCGGTATTGTACTGATTACGGAGCTGCTGGTAAAGCTGTGCCCGGAGCAGATATCGAAGATCAAGCAGAGTTGCGACCGGCCGCTGATCGTGGAGATACCCGACCGGCATGGCTCCGGCCGAGCAAAGGATTCCATTACCCGATACGTACGTGAAGCGATCGGCGTGAAGATTTGAGGTGAGGCACATGCTCGAACAAGATGAACGAATCGCAAAATTCCTGGATGCGATTGATAAAGATGCCCAGGAGCGCCGCAGACAAATCGAGGCGCAGGTGGACAAGGCGAATGAAGAGGCGCTCGAGCGCGCCAGAGCTGATGCGCAGACACAGGCGCAGCAGCTGATCAGCAGGGAGCTGTATAAGCGGCGCGTGGCTCTCAATCAGAGGGTTGCCAAGGAAGAGGCGGATTTGCGCGCCGCTCTGGCGGGTAGGCGCACGGAGATTGCCGATCAGATTTTCTCCGACGCTGCAAAGGCGCTCTCCGAATTTACTGGCAAGCCGGAATACCAACGGTTTCTCTCCGATAGCGCTGTGCGCTGCGCTGCGCTTTTGCCGCAGGGGGAAGTGGTCGTCCTTTCTGTGCGCGAGGCTGATCTGGCCTATGCGGACGCACTGCGCGCAGCGTTTGACCGCGATTGCGAGGTGCGCGCGGATGCTTCCATCCGGATCGGCGGCCTGAAGGCCTCCTGCGAGGCAAAGGGCCTTCTTGCAGACGATACGCTTGACAGCAGGCTGCAAGACCAGCGCGGCTGGTTTTTGGAGCATTCAGGACTAACGCTGGAACAATAAATGCGCCGGAGGTGAGCAGAAGTGTCCGATTCCAATAAAAATATAATTTACGGCATCAATGGCCCGGTTGTGACGATTCGCGGCGCAACAACCCTGCGCATGATGGAAATGGTTTATGTGGGAAACGCCCGTCTGGTCGGTGAGGTCATCGGCCTGGATGCGGATCAGACGACCATTCAGGTCTATGAGGAGACCACGGGGCTTACCCCTGGAGAGCCGGTTGTGTCCACGGGGGGCCCGATGAGCGTAACGCTTGGTCCCGGTATCATTCGGAGCATTTTCGATGGCATTGAGCGGCCCTTGAATACGATCGAGGAGCAGTTCGGCGCGTTTATCGGCCGCGGTTCGAGTGTCCCCGCTCTGGATCCTACCAAAGAATGGGATGTAACGATTCTCGTTAAGCCCGGCGACCGGCTCGAGGGTGGTTCGGTTTATGCGCAGTGCCCAGAAACGCCGCTGATTACCCATAAAATGATGGTTCCACCCGCGCTTTCGGGCGAGGTTGTCTCCGTCAAGCCCGACGGAAAATACCGCCTGGAGGATGAAATCGTCGTCCTGCGCGATGCAGACGGGCAGGAGCATAAGCTGACGCTCTGCCAGCACTGGCCGATCCGGACGCCACGCCCGGTTAGAAACAGGCTTCCTGCGCAGCGGCCGCTGATCACGGGCCAGCGCGTGATCGACACGTTGTTCCCCATCGCGAAGGGCGGTGCGGCGGCGATCCCCGGCGGCTTCGGCACCGGCAAGACCATGACGCAGCACCAGCTTGCCAAGTGGTGCGACGCGGATATCATCATTTATGTCGGCTGCGGCGAGCGCGGCAACGAGATGACGCAGGCGCTGACCGAATTCAGCGAGCTGGTCGACCCGAAATCGGGCCGTCCGCTGACGGACCGCACCGTTTTGATTGCCAATACCTCTAATATGCCGGTGGCAGCGCGTGAGGCGTCGATTTACACAGGTATCACCCTTGCGGAATACTACCGCGATATGGGCTATCACACTGCCCTGATGGCAGACTCCACTTCTCGTTGGGCAGAAGCCCTGAGAGAAATTTCCGGTCGTTTGGAGGAAATGCCCGCGGACGAGGGCTTCCCGGCGTATCTGCCATCGCGCCTTTCGGAGTTCTATGAGCGTACCGGCTATATGGAGACGCTGTGCGGGCAGGAGGGTTCCATCACCGTGATTGGTGCGGTCTCTCCGCAGGGCTCGGATTTTTCAGAGCCCGTCACGCAGAATACCAAGCGGTTTACCCGCTGCTTCTGGGCGCTGGATAAAAGCCTTGCCTATGCGCGCCATTATCCTGCGATCAACTGGAACGATAGCTACAGCGAATATATCAACGATCTCTCCCCCTGGTACGAGGAGCATGTCGGCAGGGAATTCATGGCTTACCGTGAAGAGCTGTGCGGCATCCTGCTCGAGGAGAACCGGCTGATGGAGATCGTCAAGCTGATCGGCGCGGACGTTTTGCCTGACGATCAGAAGCTGATCATCGAGATTGCCCGCGTGGTGCGCGTCGGGTTCCTGCAGCAGAACGCCTTCCATGCGGAGGATACCTATGTCCCGCTGGAGAAGCAGATGAAGATGATGGAGGTTATCCTCTATCTCTATCATAAATGCCAGGAGATCGTGGCCCGCCAGGTACCGATTTCAAAGATCATGCAGACGGGCCTGTTCGACAAGCTCGTCAAGATGAAATACGATATTCCCAACGACAAGCTCGACCTGTTCGACAGCTACAAGGCTGAAATCGATCAGGCGCTCAAGGGCTTTTTGAAATAAACCGCGCATTGTCCGGTTCCCCGGCAGCTACGGAAAGGTGGTCATTTTGATATGATACTGGAACACATTGGATTAAAGGAAATAAACGGCTCCCTAGTCGTCCTTGATGACGTGGATAACGCGAGCAACGAGGAAATGGTGGAGCTGCATCTCGACGATGGGAGCGTGCGCGCGGGCAGGATTGTTAAGATCGACGGTAAGCGCGTGGTCATCCAGGTGTTCGAGGGGACGCGCGGCGTATCCATGGTGAATACCCGTACGCGCCTGTCCGGCCATCCGATGGAGCTGCCGCTTTCTCCAGAGATCCTGGGCCGTGTATTTGACGGCCTCGGCCGCCCAATCGACGGCATGGGCGAGGTCTATCCGGCCTGCCGCCGGGATGTCAACGGCGCGCCGATCAATCCGGTTTCGCGTGTCTATCCGCGAGACTATATCAATACCGGCATTTCCTCCATTGACGCGCTGGCGACGCTCATCCGCGGCCAGAAGCTGCCGATTTTCTCCGGCTCCGGCATGAAGCACAACGAGCTGGCAGTTCAGATCGTGCAGCAGGCGTCGATCAAAGACAATTCCGAATTCGCCATCGTCTTTGCCGCGATGGGCGTGAAAAACGACGTTGCGGAATATTTCCGCCGTTCCTTCGAGAGCGCCAACGTTATGGGCCGCGTCGTCATGTTCCTGAACCTGTCGAACGACCCGATCATTGAGAGAATCCTTACCCCGCGCTGCGCGCTGACCGCTGCGGAATACCTGGCCTTCGATCTCGGCATGCATATCCTCGTGATCCTCACGGATATGACCTCCTATGCCGAAGCGCTGCGCGAATTCAGCTCCTCTAAGGGCGAAATTCCCGGCAGAAAGGGCTTCCCGGGCTATCTGTATTCCGACCTTGCGTCCCTTTATGAGCGCGCCGGCATCGTCAAGGGCAAAAATGGATCCGTCACGCAGATTCCGATTCTTACGATGCCCAATGACGACATTACGCACCCGATTCCCGATCTGACCGGCTATATCACGGAGGGTCAGATTGTGCTCGACCGCGATCTCGACACGCGCGGCGTTTATCCGCCGGTGAGCGTGCTGCCTTCGCTGTCCCGCTTGATGAAGGATGGCATCGGCGCGGGCTACACGCGCGACGACCACAGCATGCTTTCCAATCAGCTTTTCGCTTCTTACGCGAAAGTGCAGGACGCGAAAGCGCTCGCCTCCGTTATCGGCGAGGATGAGCTCTCCGCCGCAGATAAGCAGCTGATGGAATTCGGCCGTGTCTTCGAGCAGAAATTCATCAATCAGGGCTATACGGAGAACCGCACCATCGAGGAGACACTCGATCTCGGTTGGGAGCTGCTCTCCATGCTGCCGCGTGAGCAACTCGACCGTGTGGATGAGGAAATGCTTGATAAGCACTATCGCAGATGACAGCTTTCAGACATCAGAGCACAGAAATTCGTTTTGCACTCCATCAGCCGATTCAACCTGCTGTATTCTGTGTTCTGTCTGCCGTCTGACATCTGTTATCTGATATCTGATTAGGGGGTGACCGCCATGGCTGGCCAGGTGTTTCCAACCAAAAGCAATTTAATCAGCACCCGGAAGTCTTTGGACCTTGCCAAGCTCGGCTATGACCTGCTGGACAGAAAGCGCAACATCCTGGTGCGCGAGATGATGCTGATGATCGATAAGGCAAACGAGGTTCAGAACCGGATCGACAGCACCTATACGAAGGCGTATGCTTCCCTGCAGCGGGCGAATGTAACCTTGGGCATGTGCTCGTCCTTTGCGCAGGCCGTCCCTGTGGATAAGAGCCTTACCATTGATTTCCGCAGCGTTATGGGCGTGGAGCTGCCGACGGTATCGATCGGCGAAACAAAGGAGGATATTTATTACGGCCTTCATTCCACCAATTCCATGCTGGATGACGCCTACCGCTGCTTCGACGAGGTCAAGCACCTCACCGCGGAACTCGCGGAAATTGAAAACAGCGTTTACCGTTTGGCGCAGGCGATCAAAAAGACGCAGAAGCGCGCCAATGCTCTACACAATATCATGATCCCGCAGTTTGAGGCGACGATCAAATTCATCACCGAGGCGCTGGAGGAGAAGGAGCGCGAGGATTTCTCGAGGCTGAAGGTGATTAAAAGCCAGAAGCAGTGATACATGCCACTCGCTTTTGTGCGGTCTTTATCATTTGACTGAAAAAAGCAACGAACCTGAAAGAGCCTGTTCTTCTCTTTCAGGTTCGTTTTATTTGTGATTGAAATAGTGCATCCCGGCCTGTAACACTAGATTCTTCCGCCGATCGGGAATATCATAAGGTCAGGCTGGGTGCGGCATAAACGCGGGCCGCCAGCTCCTGATCGAGCAGATAAAGGCCCTTTTCATCGTTGCCGAACAGTTCCATCTTCTTGATTAAGTCGGTAGCGTTTTTCTCCTCCTCGCCCTGCTCCTTGACAAACCAGTCGAGAAACTGCATGGTGCGGAAATCCTTTGCCGCATAGGCCGCTTCATAAATGGTATGGATCAGGCTGGTGACATATTGCTCATGCGCAAGGCCGGCCTTCAGGGGATCCATGTTCTCCTTGAGCACGGCGTCAGGCTGTGCGACCGCCTCAAAGGTGACTTTGGCATCGTTATTTTGCAGGTACTGGACCATCAACAGCGCGTGATCGCGCTCTTCCTGCGCCTGTACCTGATACCAGTTGGCAAACCCGTTGAGGCCCTGTTCCACATAATAATTTGCAAAATGGAGATACAGGTAAGCCGAATATAACTCCTTATTGATCTGCGTGTTCAGTAATTTGGCAGTCTTTTCGTTCAACATCACACGGTACTCCTTTCCAATGATACAAAAATAGTGATCCAATCACATATTCATTATAGCATTCGCTGTTTGAAATACAATATGACACAAAGACGAAAAGTGCGCGGAAAGAGAAATAATTTTCTGTAGAAAACCGGCTGTCGATTCCGTCTTTTTCCCTTTTGACCGATAAAAAGCAAGCTGTTTCAGCATCGATTGTATAGTTGCCCTCCCTCCAAAAAACTGGTATAATAAACCGTCAGGCATTTTCCGCAAAGCCGTCCGGCTTTCGTTTGTGATAACCCTTTCATTTTCGGGCAAAATAGCACGGAAAACAGCAACGGAAGGGAGCCTTTCATCATGAAGGAAGCAAAGCAGGCAACAGCCTTTACCACTGAGCAGCCTCCGCTTTCCGCCCCGGGGCCGGAGCAGGAAAACGCGGACGGCAATTCCGGGAACAGCGGCCAGGTGCAGGACGATATCCATCAAATTATCGAGACCGGTTCGATTACGGTGGATAAAAACGGCCATTATATCCACTGTCTGACCATCATCGGCCAGATCGAGGGACACTATATCCTGCCGCCTCAGAATAAGACGACCAAGTATGAGCATGTGATCCCGCAGCTCGTCGCCATCGAGGAGAGTAAGGACATCGAAGGGCTGCTCATCATCCTCAACACCGTTGGTGGCGATATCGAGGCGGGGCTTGCCATCGCGGAGCTGATCGCCGGAATGAAAAAGCCGACTGTTTCGCTCGTGCTCGGCGGCGGCCATTCTATCGGTGTGCCACTGGCGGTTTCGGCAAAGCGGTCGTTTATCGTGCCGTCTGCCACGATGACCATCCATCCTGTGCGCATGAATGGGCTTGTCATTGGCGTGCCGCAGACGCTGTCTTATTTTGATAAGATGCAGGAGCGGATTGTCCGCTTTGTCTGTGAAAATTCCAATATCACGTCTGATGAATTCCGCCGCCTGATGATGGAGACGGGGGAGCTGATGATGGATGTCGGCACGGTATTAAACGGGGAGGATGCCGTCAAGGAGGGGCTCATTGATTCGCTTGGCGGCTTATCGGACGCAATGGACTGCCTGTACGGCCTCATTGAGCAGGAGAAGGGAAAAGAGGGCGGACAATAAATATGCTTCACACCATCATTTCCGAATCCGATATCTTCCCGCCAGAGCCCATTGTCCGCCCGGCATTTTATCCGCGCGGCTGCGGGGGCGTTGAATGCACCGACGGGCCGGATGGCCCGGTCATCCAGAGCCTGATCTCAACGAATCCGTTTGACTATCTCGATCCCAGCCTTGCGCCAGGAAGCGTTTACCGCGCGGGGCGAAAAGCATGAAACTGAATATAATGCCTTTCTGCCCGTCATGAGGACGGCGCGGAAAGGATACATATAAAGCAAGCCTTATCATTATGATGAATTTGGAGGGACAGTTCAGATGACGGTTCTCAAAGCGATTATCCTCGGCATCGTGCAGGGGATCACCGAATTCCTGCCGATTTCGAGCAGCGGGCATCTTTCGCTCGCGCAGCATTTTTTACATACCAGCGGGGAAGGCTCCCTTTTCTTTTCCGTCATGCTCCACATGGGCACACTACTCGCCGTTTTCCTGGTGTATTATAGGACGATCTGGAAGCTTATTGTGGCGCTGTTTTCCATGCTGCGGGATATTTTTACGGGAAAATTCAAGTGGAAGCAGATGGATGCAACGCAGCACATGCTCGTGATGTTCGTCATCTCCTGTGTGCCGCTACTGCTTTTGCTCCTGCCGGTCGGCGGTGGGCGTAGTCTCATGGACGCTGTTGGTGGCCTTGCGGAGGACAATGACATCATGGTCGAGGGCTTCTGCTTCCTCTTTACGGCCTTCCTGCTCCTGTTTGGCACCTGGCGGTATAACCATCGCAAAACGCATGATCAGGTGGAGGGGAGAGACGCAGTAGCGGTCGGCCTTGCGCAGATGCTTGCCGCGAGCCTGCCCGGCGTATCCCGCTCCGGTTCAACGATCGCTACCGGTATGATGTGCGGCGTCAACCGCGACTATATGGTGCAGTATTCCTTTATCCTCGGCATTCCGGCCATCCTCGCGGCCAACCTGATGGAATTCAAGGACGCCATCGCATCCCCGGAGCCGATCGAGTGGACCTATGTCATCATCGGCGTTGTCGTCGCGGCGGGCGTCGGCGTGGCTGCGATCAAGGCGCTTGAGTGGCTCGTCAAGAAGGATAAATTCAAATTCTTCGGCTATTATTGCCTCGTGCTCGGTACGGCGGTGGTGATCTTTAGCGCGCTCGAATACGCTGGGATCGTTTGACCGGAGGGGCTAGGGATCGAATCAATCATACACTTTGTTTCAATAACGGCATTTAGGGCTGAAAGCGCCACTGCTTTAAGCCCTCCGGGCCGAAAGGATGTTTATCGTAATGGCCAGTCAGACGAAAAAAAAGCCCTCTGCGGCAAATAAAAAAGCCGGCGCCAGCGGGAAAGGAAAGCCGAAAAACGGCTCCCGCCAGTCTGCGAAGGCGCGTCAGGCGGAGGAGGAGCGCCGCCTCAGGCGCGCCGGGCAGCGCGACGGCATTTTACTCCTGTTTCTCGCCGTGTTCCTGTTCTGCCTCGCTGTCGTTCCGGGGCAGAGCCTGTGGAGCGAGGTGCAGGGATTTTTGCTGGGCGTGTTCGGCTGGTGCGTGTTTTTGTGGATCGGCCTGCTGGTTTATTTTGCCGCGCTGCTGTTTCTTCGCCGTGTGCAGAAGCCGCAGATCGTACGCGGCATGCAGCTTGCCATTTTGATCCTGCTGCTGAGCAGCGCGTTACATATCCTCAGCCACGATACCGTGGGCGCGGGCTGGGTGGAAGATTTGAAGGACGCCTACGCTCTCGGCTTCAGCGGCGTGGGCGGAGGTGTGGTCGGCGCGTCGTTAGGTGATATTCTGCTCTTTTTTGGAAAAGCGCCCGCCGCTGTGACGGTGATTCTATTGATGCTCGTCGACCTGACGCTGCTGTTTTGGCCCAAGATTGCGGCGCGATTGCAGGAGCGTGAGGAAAATCCCCGCCCGCCGCGGGAGAAGCGTATCCGGGAGCCGGAGGAGCCGATGGAGGCCTCCATCAAAACACCGGAACGGGCGCAGGCCTTCCCGCCGCTTTCGCGCAGGGAGAAGAAGCGCCGCCAGCCCTTGAAAAAAGGCTTCGATCCGGATGTCCCGCTCGACATGTTGGGCTCCACAGCTCCGCTGCCCGATCTGCCGCCCGAGATCCTATTTGGGACGGGCACGCAGGAGACAAAGGACGGGCCTTCTTCAGAGGATGGGGCTTCCGCAGAGGGAGCGCCGGTGGAAGTGCTTCCCGCTGCACAGGATAAGGTGCAGCAGCCATCCTTTGCGCTTGATGACATCATCCGCAAGGCGGCAAAGCCCGTGGCAACCACCACTGCACGTGAGGATCCCGCACCACGCGCGCGGGAAAACGGCGCGGACTACGCGCTACCGCCCTATGATTGCCTGGAAAAACCGCAGATCATTGATTCCTTCAACTACAGCGAGGAGCTGAAGGCGAACGCTCGCAAGCTCGTCGACACGCTGAAAAGCTTCGGCGTGGAGACAAAAATCGTGGATATCAGCCGCGGCCCTGCCGTTACGCGCTACGAATTGCAGCCCTCCGCGGGCGTGCGTATCAACCGCATCTCCAATCTTGCGGACGATATCGCCCTGAACCTTGCAGCCTCCGGCGTGCGAATCGAAGCGCCAATCCCGAACAAGGCCGCCGTGGGCATTGAAATCCCGAACCGCACGCGCACCATGGTAACGCTGCGCGAGATCATCGAAACGCCCGTCTTTCTGCAGGCGAAAAGCAAGCTGAACGTCGCCCTCGGCAAGGATATCGCGGGCAACATCACCTGCGCGGACCTTGCCAAGATGCCCCATCTGCTCATCGCGGGCACCACGGGCTCCGGCAAGTCCGTTTGCCTGAACTCGATGATCGTCAGCATCCTCTATAACGCGCGCCCCGATGAGGTAAAGCTTCTCATGATCGACCCGAAGAAGGTCGAGCTGAGCATCTATAACGGCATTCCGCACCTGCTGGTGCCCGTCGTGTCCGATCCGCGCAAGGCGGCGGGCGCGCTCGGTTGGGCGGTGACGGAGATGCTCAACCGCTATAAGCTCTTCGCGGACAATAACGTGCGCGATATGGTGGGCTATAATAAGCTCTGCAAAAAGGATCCGGAGAAAAAGCCGCTGCCGAGTGTCGTCATTTTCATCGACGAATTGTCTGACCTGATGATGGCCGCTCCCAATGAGGTGGAGGATTCCATCTGCCGCCTCGCCCAGATGGCGCGCGCGGCGGGCATGCATCTTGTCATCGCCACGCAGCGCCCGTCCGTCGACGTGATCACCGGTATCATCAAGGCAAATATCCCGAGCCGGATCGCGCTGTCCGTCTCCTCGCAGGTGGATTCGCGCACGATCCTCGATATGACCGGCGCAGAGAAGCTGCTCGGCAATGGCGATATGCTCTTCAGCCCCGTTGGCATCTCCAAGCCTGTACGCATCCAGGGCTGCTTCCTCTCCGACAGTGAGGTAGAATCGGTCGTGGACTTCATCAAGGGGCAGGAAAAGGCTGATTACGACGACGAGGTCATCCAGGAGATCGACCGGCAGGCCGCCGTGGAGAAGAAGAAGGGCGGCGGCGCAGCGGAGGGTGAGGGCGGTGAGGATTCCGACGAGATGCTTCCAAAGGCCATCGAGGTGGTCGTGGAGGCGCAGATGGCCTCCACCACGCTCCTGCAAAGAAGGCTGCGTTTGGGATATGCTCGCGCGGCCCGTTTGGTGGACGAGTTGGAGTCGCGCGGCATCGTCGGCCCGTTTGAGGGCAGCAAGCCGCGCAAGGTGCTCATCTCCAAGCAGCAGTGGCTGGAGATGAACGCGATGTCGGATGATATTCCGGCGGTACAGGCCGAGGATGATTCAGAAGAATAGGAGGAGAGATACAGCCCTCTTGAAAAAGAGGGGGCTATATCTACAAATATAAAATCCAGACAATGGGGGAATCTCAATGTCCATTGAACCCCGTGCTGCCGACGCGGCGCTTCACAAGCGCGTCCATACGAATGAAAACCGGGTCACGGCTTCCCATATCACAGACGGCAATCCAGATACCTTCTGGTCCTCCGTGCTCTACCCCGCTTATGCGCAAATCGATCTTGCTGGCTGCTACCGCCTGTCTAAGGTGGTAATCCACACGCCGCAAAAGGGGGCATCGCGCTTTGACGTCTATGCGAGCTTAGACGGCGCGAATTTTGCTCGGATTGCGCAGAAGACCGAGGAGGCACCCTGCCCGCCGCAGGGGGATTCCTTCGCTGTCGACTGTGAGGCCCGCTTTCTGCGTGTACGCGTGACCTATAATAGCGCGGCGGACGGCGCGGTGCTCTGCGGTGTGGAGGCCTATGGCGAGCCCAGCGTGCAGGCCTGCGAACCGGCGGCATTTATCCCCGTGGAGGATTATGAGCAGTCCCAATTTAACGTGCCTGTCACGCAGGCGGATACCCTGCGCGAGGTGCGTGAGCTGATCGCCGACACGGTGGGAGAAGCATATGCGGATTGGTTCCAGCTGCGCCTTGCGGAGAATGACCAAAAGCCGGGGCAGGATTACTTTACCCTCTCCGACGAAGACGGCAAAATCGTCATCACCGGCCGCACCGGCGTCTGCCTCGCCGCGGGCTTTCACCATTATCTCAAATATTTCTGCCATGCGCATGTATCGCAGATGAGTTTTCAGGTCGCTTTGCCCGATTCGCCTGTTCCGGTAGGGGAGGAGGTACGCCGTGAAACACCGTTTCGAACACGCTACAGCTATAATTATTGTACGCTTTCCTACACCATGGCCTTCTGGCGCGAGGAGGAGTGGAAGCGGGAGCTTTACTGGCTCGCCATGAACGGGGTCAATCTCGTCCTCGATATCACGGCGCAGGAGGAGGTTTGGCGGCGCTTCCTCGGCGCGCTCGGCTATTCGCATCTGGAATGCAAGGATTTTATCGCTGGCCCTGCCTACTACGCCTGGGCCTATATGGCGAATATCAGCGGCTTCGGCGGACCGGTGCACGATAACTGGTTCGCTTCGCGCACCCGCCTGGCGCGGCATAACCATCTCATGATGCGCCGCCTGGGGATGCAGCCCGTTTTGCAGGGCTACAGCGGTATGGTGCCCGCCGATATCAAACGGAAAGTGAAAAACGCGATGATCACCGAGCAGGGCCTTTGGAACGGCTTCCCGCGCCCTGCCATGCTCAAGACGACAACGCAGGTTTATCGTGATCTCGCCGCCCTATTCTACCGTTGCCAGCGCGAGGTCTTCGGCGATATCAGTCATTATTATGCGACCGATCCATTCCATGAAGGTGGGAAAAACGGCGGCATGTCCCCGAAGAAGATGGCGGAATTCGTGCTCGACGAGATGCTCAAAAACGATCCGGAGAGCATCTGGGTGATTCAGTCGTGGGGAGAGAATCCCTCCAAGTCCCTGCTGCATGGCCTGCGCGGGCGCAAGGAGCACGCGTTGGTGCTCGACCTGTACGCGGAGGCGCGCCCGCATTGGGAATCCTGGGCGGGCGGAGAGTTTGACAATACCCCGTGGCTATGGTGTATGCTCAATAATTTTGGCGGACGTATGGGCCTCAATGGGCATATGGATACCGTCGCGAGCGAGGTCGCCCGTGCCGCGAATACAGCGAAATGCATGGCGGGCATCGGCATTACGCCGGAGGCGACCTTCAGCAATCCCGTGCTGTTTGATCTTTTCTTTGAAACGGTCTGGAGCGATACGCCCGAAAAGCTTTCTCCCATCGAGCTGGATCCCTGGCTCCGCCAGTATGTGCGCAGGCGCTACGGCGCTCAGAGCAAAGCGGCACAGGAGGCCTTCTGCCTGCTGCGCAAAACGGTCTATCAACCATCCCTCAATCACAATGGCGAGGGTGCGCCGGAATCCGTTGTCAACGCGCGCCCGGCTTTTCAAATCCGTTCCGCCTCTTCGTGGGGGACGGCGGTCATCGGCTATGACAAGCACGAATTTGAGCGGGCGGTGCGGCTGCTTCTGGAGGACTATGACGTCCTGAAGCAGAGCGACGGTTATCTCTTCGACCTCGCGGACTGCTTAAAACAGGTGCTCTCCAACACGGCGCAGGAATACCATCATTCCATGGTGCGGGCGTATCGGGAGAAGAATCTGTCTGTGTTCGACGACTTCAGCGAACGATTTTTCCAGCTGATCGACCTGACGGAGCAGGTGCTCGGCGTGCGTAAAGAATTCCTGCTCGGCACGTGGCTGCGCGGCGCGCAGAAGCTTGCGGAGGGGACGGACGATTTCACCAGAGACCTCTATGAGTTCAATGCCCGCGCGCTGATCACCACCTGGGGCGCGCTGCGGCAGGCGAACGAAGGCGGTTTGCGCGACTATTCCAACAAGCAGTGGGCGGGGTTGACGAGTGATTATTACCGTCCACGCTGGGAGAAATGGGTAGCAGATCGCAGAGAGGAGCTTGTCAGCGGAATAAAGGACAAGCGGGGCGAAAAAGAGCAGGCGGAGGGCTGGTTCCGGATGGAGTGGAACTGGGTGCTCGCGCGCAATGCGTATTCCGATGAACCGAACGGGATGGATTTGCGGGAGCTTGCGCAGCAGGCGCTGGCGTTTACGTTTGATTGAGAGGGAGTAAAAGAAGCATTGAAGTGTAAGGAGATTTGCAGGCAGAGCGATGAACTGGATTATATCAGCAGGATGACTGAAAAGGGGAGAGGAAGGTGGAAAAATAAATCAGCAAAGCAAGAACAGATATGCCTTCCCAATCTCAACGCCTCACGGCGTTTCAAACACATGGAAAGGTTCGTTTTTTCCCCTGCCGTGCGCGGCAGGGGAAAAAATCCCCTCACGAGCCACGCAGTTGGTGAAGCGATATGCTGCCTCGGCCTTCCGAAAGCTTTTTGAGTCGCAGGCAGTTGGCAG
>ERZ781272.612-NODE-612-length-20541-cov-39.166016_pt1 | contig 20541 bp, 18 predicted proteins | sample MGYA00375850_ERZ781272 | MGnify/ENA primary metagenome ERZ781272 (study PRJEB29790, sample SAMN06051246) | human gut metagenome | host: Homo sapiens | place: USA: Cincinnati, Ohio | collected 2013-06-21 | study: EMG produced TPA metagenomics assembly of the Gut...
AAATGGTTTTTCTGAGTTGTCTCTCTTCTCTTTGTTCAGTTTTCAGGGTATAAAAGCCTTGACAAAGTGGCGCAGATGTGCGAAAATATTTGCGCCGAAGGTACACACCGAAGAAGAAGCAGGATAAGCACCATTAGCTCAGTTGGTAGAGCACCTGACTCTTAATCAGGGTGTCCACGGTTCGAGCCCGTGATGGTGTACCAAGCGTGGCCCGTTGGTCAAGTGGCCTAAGACTCCGGCCTCTCACGCCGGCAACAGCGGTTCGAATCCGCTACGGGTCACCAAAAACGCTTAAGGCAGCGGAAAACGCTGTTTTAATAGAGAGCTGTGTGAAGAGCACAGTGGAGAAGTCGGTGCTAATGACGGTGAGGGTCCACCCGTTCCCATCCCGAACACGGTAGTTAAGCTCACTGGTGCCGAAAATACTTGGCGGGAGACCGCCTGGGAAGATAGGACGGTGCCGACACAAAGGAACCCGGTTTGGTTTGCATGTCAGCATGCGGATCAAAACCGGTTTCGACATTCCTCCTTAGCTCAGTCGGTAGAGCATGCGGCTGTTAACCGCAGGGTCGTTGGTTCGAGTCCAACAGGGGGAGCCACAGAAAGCAAAAGCTTCACCCGTAGGGTGGAGCTTTTGTTTTCTGGCATCCTGATTGAACCCAAACCAGCGAGTTTGTGTTTCGGCAGACGCATCGCGGCTGTGAACTGGCTCAAGCGTTGCCGCCGCCTGCGGCGGGAGTAGGCAATGCTTGAGCAGGAAGAAACAAGGAGTCTTGCGAAGCGCTCCAAGCGAGCAGGACGACTATGTTTCTGACCGAAGGGGTCGTTGGTTCGAGTCCAACAGGGGGAGCCAGTAAAAGAGCATTCAGCCCGAAGGGGGTTGGATGTTCTTTTTTGTTTTTCTTGCTTAGATGCGATACAATGAGTTTGTGTTTCGGCAGACGCATCGCAGCTGTAAACTGGCTCAAGCGTTGCAACCGCCGGTTGACACATTGAATGGTGCTGATTGGTAGTATGCAACTTCGCCAATTGATAAACTTTATGCATAACAATCATACGAGGAGGAAATAAAGATGATTTTCGCAGATAAATTGATACATCTTCGCAAAAAAGCGGGTTGGTCGCAAGAAGAATTGGCAGAACAGATGAATGTCACAAGGCAATCTGTTTCAAAATGGGAGGGAGCGCAGTCTGTTCCAGACCTCGAAAAAATGGTACGTCTTTCGGAATTGTTCGGAGTAAGTACTGATTATTTACTCAAAGATGAAATCGAAAACGTAGAATGCTTGAATCCTTCCGAAGATATGTCTTCACTAAAGCGTGTATCTATGGAAGAAGCAAACGCTTTTCTTTCTGTAAAAGCCATAACATCGAAATCCATAGCTTACGCAACTCTTTTATGTATTCTATCTCCGATATGCCTGTTAGTTTTGGGGGCAATCAGTGAAACTCCAAAATATTCTCTGTCAGATAGTGTAGCGGGAGGAATAGGAATGATTGTTTTACTTACTCTCGTCGCAATCGCAGTTGCTATATTTATTTCAAGCGGCAGTAAAACGGCTTCATTTGAATATTTAGAAAAAGAAGTATTTGAAACGGAATATGGCGTTAGTGGAATGATAAAAGAACGGAAAGAACAATATAAAAGCACATATTTTAAAAAGAATATTACTGGAGCTTGCCTATGCATCATGTCTTTAATTCCACTTTTTGTAGGAGTGATTTTTAACGAAGAAAGTGATTTGTTATTGACGGTCATGCTTTCCGTTTCCTTTGTTCTTGCAGGGATTGGTGTTGTTTTCTTTATGCAAAATGGCATAATTTGGGAAAGTTATGAAAAACTCTTGCAGGAAGGTGATTATTCAAAAGAGAAAAAGGAAAAATCGTCCGTTACAACTACTATAGTTGTTTCTTATTGGTTAATTGCTACTGCAATATATTTAGCATATAGTCTTGCTACAAACGATTGGGGATATAGTTGGATTGTCTGGGTAGTTGCGGGGGTGTTGTTTCCTGCCGTAATAGCAATTACTAATGCGTTTGGTAAAGGAAAATAATATTAAATGAATGGATACTTTGTCTTGTATGTGGCAACAAAACCCGAACAATGATATGGGAAGATACGGAACTGGAGCCAATGGAACGGCCCCGAATACGACACCGTTCCATTGAGATAATTTGTTATATTCGTGCTGAATTTGACTAATTGAACATAATAAGGTTGATTACCCAGCTTCGTACAGGGCGTAGAAAAAGACGAGTAAGAAGCGATTGTTTCTTGCCCGTCTTTTTTTCTTCCTGTCACACAGTAGAAAGCCGTTTTTTGAGCGCTATACGACGTTTTTTTCTTTTGCTGCCTTCAAAATTAATTTAACTTTGTTTTAATCATGGTAAAATCCAATTTTGTTCAGATGATACCATTCCAATATTTTAGTTTCTGGCTTTGCCTTTAGTAGCGTTAAAATTTCTCGTGTAAATTCCAATACCCCAGAGCCATTTGAAGTAATAATATTTGCGTCGCATACAGCCTGTCTTTCAATAAAATTCTTTTCTCCTTTATAGTGTGGAGCCTGGGACTTCATAAATTCCAGAGTATTTCCAGAGTGTTTGATATTATCCAAATATCCGTTTTCCGCCATAAAATTAGCAGCGTTACATATCGCACCTACGGGAATATGATGTTTTACTGCATAATCAACAAGCGATAAGACGGCATTATTTTTCTGTTCTATCCATGCAAGCCCCCCAGATAGGACCAAAAGACTAAAATCTCGCGGAAAGTCATAAATGGAATAATCTGGGAGAACACGAAAGCCACCCATGGAAACTTTGGGTTCTTTATCAAGACTAATCGTTTTCACCACATATTCTGTTTCAGAAGAGTTTAGTTCCGAAGATAAGTATGCTGGTTCCCAATCCGCATAACTATCAAAAATAAAAATGAGCACTTGTTTTTTCATTGTCTATCCGCTCCTTTCTTAGATTAAGAGTTTATATCAAAAAAGGTGACAACACTATGTCACCCTTTGTAATGAGAATTTATTTTATTTATGCGGCGTTTGACCTCTTCATAAAGTTCTGGCGGTGAAACCACTCGTACTTTATCAATGATTCCCATAACGAAATTCGCTGTCCATAACAGATCCGAAGCGAAGAAACGTATTTCCCGTAACTGTGTTTCAGAATTTACATTCTTTTCAAAGAAACAAGCGTCTATCTTATCTGTCAATCCAAATTCTGCTGAAATGTCATATTCTAAGATAACTTGAAACATTCCCTCTTTGCATTTGTCCGAAAACAGGTTTGTGCCATAGTCATTTTTAAACTCTATACTACTGATTTGACGCATTGTGAATTGTGCTTCCAATTCTTCATATCTAACGATACGTCGGAGCTTGAATAAGCGAAAATCGTTTCTTTTTCGGCAGAAGGCATAGAGATACCATTGTGATTGTCGAAAAACAAGTTTGTGTGGTTCAACAATCCGCATAGATCGGGATTGCTTTGAAATGTATTCCAAATGAATACAATGTCTGTTTTGAATCGCTTGACTCAATGCCATAACTTTTTCCTTTGTAGTACTGTCGCTGAACCACGAAGATAGATTGATTACATATTGGCTTTGCGAAAAAAGTTTACTTTCTTTTTCTGGCGCAAGCTTTGCTATTAGATTTGTTATGGCAGTATCTCCATCAATGCTTTTCAAACCATTCAATGCGGTAAAGACTTTTTCTGTATCATCAGCGGATAATACCCGATTGTCTATTTTATATCCCTCTATGATAGATACCCCTCCGCCAATACCAGGATAAGTTACAATGGGTATACCGGCACAATTCAGTGTGTCTAAATCTCTGAAAATGGTTCGTTTCGATACCTCAAATCGTTGCGCTAATTCTTGAATGGTAATCTTGTCAACATTTGTAAGAACACAAAGTATTCCGAGTAATCTTTGAATTTTCACTTCACGCCTCCCAGTTTATTATATATGTTCGTTTGAACAAGCGTAATAAAATCTAAATGAATACCGCAATGTTAGGCTACAATACGTATAAGATAATTCGCCATCCATTCTGTGCCTCTATTACAACATATCTTATAGGAATATGCAAGCGATGCACATAAGTACCTACATTTTTTCCTGCTTCGAGGATTTCTCTTTAAAATCCGATGCGAATCTCCCGATGTTTCTCTGCTTGTTTCCAGTTCGCACCGACAGCTCACAGGGATATCAGGAAAGAAAAAGGACGTACGCATTCCCAAATGCCTACGTCCGCTTTTTCTTTCCTATTATGATATGTTGTCTTACGCGCTCTGTTCCATGCGCGCCGCCAGCACACCGTCCAGCCATTTCATAATATCATTATAGATCTTCTCATGGTCGTTCTCATTGAGAATCTCGTGCCTGTCGTTTGGATAGAGGATCACAGTTGGCTCATTGCCCGCAAGCTCGAGATTGTCGGACACAGCCAGAACACCCCTGCCGTTGAAGCCGACGGAGTCCTTCGCGCCGGAGATGAGCATGATTGGCAGATCCTGCGGGACCTTCTGCGCCCAATCCTTGCGGCTGACCTCCATCAGGATGCGGACAACGTCGCGTGTGCCGCCGAGCTTGAAATTGAAGCCGCACAGTGGATCGTCGATATAGCGGTCGAGATTTTCCTCACTGGTGCTGATCCAGTCGATATTGGTGCGCGGGTTCTTAAATTGGGCGTTGAATACGCCGTTGCCGATTTTGAAGAGCAGGTCCGCATTGGCGTGCGGGCCAATTTTATCGACAATTTTATCGAAGGCCGATACAATGCCTTCCAACGAAGCGGGCAGCTCGCCCGTGCCACAAAAGATTGCGCCGGCCAGTTCCTTGCCAAAGTGCGCGGCATAGGAACGCGCAAGGAAGGAGCCCATGCTGTGCCCGAAGAGGAAATAGGGCAGATCGGGATAGCGCTTATGCATAATATTGTGCAGGATGTGCATGTCGTCCACCATGCGGATATGGCCGTTTTTATCGTCCATATATCCAAGATCGTCTAAAGAATTGACAGATTTTCCATGCCCAAGGTGGTCGTTGCCGCACACGATAAAGCCGTGGTCGGCCAGGAAGCAGGCAAAATCGTCATAACGCTCGATGTGCTCAGACATGCCATGTGCAATCTGGAATACCGCGATGGGATTTACCTCGTCATTCTCCCAGATCACGCAATGAATTTTATTTTTTCCGGTGGAAGAATTGAAATATGCTTCTTTGTGAATGATCGCCATTCGAATCGACTCCCTCTGCTTAAAATATAGATATTTGTATTATACACGAATCATATGGAAAAGTCATGACCTTTTCTCAAATAAAATAGGGATTCCGTTTTTTCTGTGGCAAAGTGCCTCAAATCGCATGGCCTTTGGAAAGTGATACGCCGGATCAGGCTTTCTCCCAGGCCGTCGGCTGTTCTGCAGCGGACCAAAATTTGTCATTCGGGGAGAGGTCGAGCGGAGGAATGTCGTCGTACACAGATAGAGACCGCGCAGCCATTCGAGACGGTTGGTTTTCTGTTTCATCAAGAAATCGCAGCCTCCTTCCTCCCACACTGGCGATATACTTCCCTGTAGCATCTTTGCGGGTGGCTGTCAATTGCTCTCCCGGAAAACATAATCTACCGGTTCTACGCATATAGATTAGGGAAATGCAAAGGCAGGCTTCACTTTAACGGAAAACGGAGGGGCTCATCTTGAAAGGTATTGTGGAAGAAAGAGCCGTTGAGCTCGGCGAATATATCATTGAGCATAAGGCGACGGTCCGGGCGGCGGCAAAGGAATTCGGTATTAGTAAGTCTACCGTACATATGGACGTGTCTGAGCGCTTGCGCCGGGTCAACCCACAGTTGTATCAAGAGGTGCGGGAAGTGCTCGACATCAATAAGGCACAGCGTCATATCCGCGGCGGGATCGCTACACAAAAAAAATACCGCGCGATGCATCCATAATCATTCCAGAAGGATGGATTTGACGCGTCTGCAGGCGTATGTTTGCCTACGGGCGCGTTTTTTTCGCATTACTGTTTTTATTCTCCTGTTTATCGCATAATAAGTCATAGATAACTTTCATACGGGAGAGCGGTTTGAAAGGAAGAGCTTTCTTTTGGTGACCGGTAAGAGCTTTATCGCAAAAAAGCTGGCCAGTCTCCTGGAACATTGCGTTTATTCAGAAGCCGGAATTTCAATCCGCCTGAGGGGCTGTCGGGCGCGGACGCAGGCGCTTGCGCAGGAGATCCGGGAGCACCGGAGAAGGACTGAACCGAACAGAATAACGTAAATCAATCAGGCGGCCTTTTGCCGAATGGACAGAAGAAAAGATTTCCGAAATTCTCTTGCGAACACGGATTTCTTATACTATAATAGCATCGTACTCTATTTTTAAATCCTGTTTGATAAATACCATTTTTGATTGTTTTTGGAAGATAAGGAAATAAAAGTGGATGACGGATGGAAAAATCCGGGATTAAACAAGCGCTATTTCCAACAATTCGGACAATGCAGCGGCGATGTCCGCATGGAAGCTTCGGTGTGCAAAGCCGTTACTATGCACGCTACAGAGAGCTTGGCCATGCGTCTCACGCTGCTGAAATATTATTTCTGCCTAAAAGAGGATGTAAAGGGGAATTGGAACAATGGACGTTACGAAGAACGCAGAGCGCTTTACGGGCTATGCGGATGTCTACCACATGGCGCGGCCGCGCTGCCCACGCTTTGTTGTGGAATGCCTGGTCAATTATCTAGGGCATTTTCCGCAGACAGTTGTGGATTTGGGCTGTGGGACAGGGCTTTCCACACGGCTTTGGGGAACTGCGGCGGCCGAGGTGATCGGTGTGGAGCCGAGCCTTGATATGCTCACTTATGCGCAGGAGCATTGTGCGCCAAAGCAGAATGTCCGCTTTGTGAATGCGTTTGCTCATGAAACCGGGCTTGCGGAGGAATGCGCAGATGTTGTCACCTGCTCCCAGTCTTTTCATTGGATGGAGCCGGAGGCAACGCTGCAGGAGGTAGATCGCATTTTGAAGCCCGGCGGAATCTTTGCCACCTATGACTGCGATTGGCCGCCTGTATGCGACCGCAGGGCGGAGGAGGCGTATAACGACCTGCAGCGCAGAATCTCAGAGCTGGCGAGTGCCACAAAGGATTATGGAGAGAGCTTTTTACGATGGGAGAAAAATGAGCATCTTGCTCACATCCGTGAGAGCGGATATTTCGGATATGCCCGCGAAATCGTTTTTTCCAATACGGAGGAGTGCAATGCACAGCGTTTTATCAATCTGGCGCTCAGCCAGGGCGGCTTGCAGACGATGATGCGCCTGGAGCCGGAAATTGTAAAGCTCTGTGTGAGTCGTTTTGAAAAAAAGGTACGGGAAATTTTCGAAGACGAGATTTTCCGGATGGATTTCTGCTATCGAATGCGGATCGGGATCAAGGACGAAAAGAGAGAGCCCGAAGAATAAATAGAGCGCGTTGCAAAATGTATCATTTATCATTTTGCAACGCGCTCTTTCTTTTTTAGAACGCCTTAATAATTCCCTCTTCCTCTGCGATCGCCAGTTCGGAGAGATACCGATGTAAAGCATCACGCCAGTGCGGCAGTCTTGCAAAGCCCGCTTCATCCAGACTCTCTTTGGAAAGGCGGGAATTGAGCGGGCGGGCAGCCGCGCTGGCATATTCCGCTGTGGAAACAGGAATCACCTTGGCGGGAAGGCGCCTGATACGCATGATTTCACTTGCAAATTCATACCAGCTGCAATAGCCCTCGTTGGTCGCGTGATAGGTGCCAAAGCGCTCTGTGAGCGCCATATCGCACAGAAGGGGTGCAAGATCCGCCGTATAGGTTGGGGAACCGATCTGATCGTTGACCACACGGATTTCCTCTTTTTCCCGGCCGAGCTGCAACATCGTTTTTACAAAATTCGAACCATTGATCCCAAATACCCAGGAGGTTCGGACAATAAAGGAGCGCGGGCATAAAATCCGCGTGCTGTTTTCCCCGCTCAATTTGGTCTCTCCATAAACGTTCAGCGGGTTTTTATCGTCATAAATGTTGAGCGGCCGGTCGCCCGACGACCCGAAAACATAGTCTGTGCTGATATAGACGAGCTTTGCGCCCGTCTTATTGGCCGCCGCCGCAATGTTGGCGCTGCCGCGGTAATTGATGTCCATACAGAGCGCCTGTTCCGTTTGCGCACGGTTGACGTCGGTATAGGCTGCGCAGTGGATGACGGCATCCGGCAGGTAGGTCTCCATCCAATGCATCACCTGCGGCATATTGGTAATATCACATTCCTCCCTGTCGATCCCGCGGCAGGGGATTTTACGCCGATGGAGTTCCTTGAGCACATCATAACCCAGCTGACCGTTGGCGCCGGTTACCAGAATCTTCATAGATCTGATCCTTCCCATTGTTGAAATAAAGAGGACATATCGGGCTGTTTTTAAATAGGAGAAAAGGAGCGGCGAAAACGCTGCTCCATAGAATGATTCTATTTTCTAATCTTGCTCACAGCTGGTAGACGAAACGGACGTCGCTGTCGTCCAGAAGGGGAGCGCTCTGATCCTTTGCGGAGAGAATCGGATGTTGCAGCCCCCAGATTACGCCGAGGGAGGGGTCATCAAAGCGGATGCTCCGGTCGTTTTCCGGCGCGTAATATTCATCCACCTTATATTCCACCTCAACATCGTCCGTCAGGGTCAAAAAGCCGTGCAGACAGCCCTTTGGAATAAAAAACTGCTTTTTGTTTTCCTCTGTCAGCTCGACGCCGATCCATTTCAGATAGGTGGGAGAGCCCTGCCGGATATCGACCGCAACGTCGAAAATCGCGCCGCGCGTACAGGTCAAAAGTTTACTCTGCGCCTTTGGATCGGTCTGACAGTGTAGGCCGCGGATCGTCCCCTTGTGTTGAGTCCGGGAACGGTTGTCCTGTAAAAAGCGAGCCCGGATGCCGCAGGCGGCGTATTTTTCATAGGAATAGGATTCCATGAACCAGCCGCGGCTGTCTCCGAACACATCGGGTTCTACAAAAAAGGCCCCTTCGATCTTGGTTTGAATTACGTTCATTCCTGGCCTCGTCTTTCTAAATTAGTATTGTCGCTTAGTGGAAAATTAAATCACGCTTTTGCGACTTAGTCAAGGGAATGTGTCATCGGGTCATCGTCTGCACCCCATCGGCGCGCCCGCTTGCCCGGCGCGTTTTCATAAAGGATTTTCCCCTCCGCCACACGGCGCAGATGATGCCCATAGGTGGACTTCCCGTATTTCTCGGCGGAAGCAATCAGCGCCTTTTTGGTGATCCAGCGCTTGTTATAGGCGATTTCCTCCGGCGAGCAGATTTTGATACCCTGCAGCTTTTCCACTGTGCGGATAAAGTTCGCGGCGTCCATGAGCGCGTCTACCGTGCCGGTATCCAGCCATGCAAAGCCGCGCCCGAGAAACCGGACGTCGAGATCGCCCAGCTCAAGGTATTTTCGGTTGATGTCAGTGATTTCGTATTCACCGCGTGCGCTGGGCTTCAGAGATTTTGCAAATTCTACCACGCGATTGTCGTAAAAATAGAGCCCGGTGACGGCATAGTTCGACTTTGGCTCCGCAGGCTTTTCCTCAATGGAGATCGGCTCGCCCTTTTTATTGAATTCCACCACGCCAAAGGCGCTGGGATCGTCCACATAATAGCCGAAAATTGTGGCTCGTCCGGGATTGACGGCCGCCTGACGGAGCAGATGGCCAAGGCCGTTCCCGTAGAAAATGTTGTCGCCGAGAATCATGGCAACGCTGTCGTCCCCAATAAATTCCTCACCGATAATGAAGGCCTGCGCGAGGCCGTTGGGCTTCTCCTGCACAGCGTAGGAAAGCTTGAGTCCAAATTGCTTTCCGGTTCCCATGAGCGCCTCAAATTTTGGCGTATCCTCCGGCGTAGAAATAATCAGGATTTCCCGGATGCCGGCAAGCATCAGAATTGATAGAGGATAATAGATCATCGGTTTATCGTAAACCGGAAGCAATTGTTTGCTGGTAACCATCGTCAAAGGGTAAAGCCGGGTACCGGACCCTCCGGCCAAAATGATTCCCTTCAAGGCACACACTCCTTGTATCTACTCAAAGATAAACAAATTGCACAAAAACGGCAATCCATAAACGCAATCTAACGTTCATATAATAATACGAAATCGCCTTCTCGTCAACCAGGTTTTCGGAAGCTGAAACCGGAAATGCCTATCAATCGGCATTCTTCGACGTATTTCTGCATTTTGTCCAATTTGTCAGCGTATCCTTTTCTGTTTTTTGAATAAAGATAAATTGACAAGGAAAGCCCGGCTATATTATAATTTAGCTTGAGCTAACAATTACAGAAATCAGGGAAAGGCAAGTGTGTTGTATGACTAAAACGGTTGACCGGCTGCGCCCTGGGGAGAAGGGCGTCGTTACAGGGCTTGGCAGCACGGGCGCGGTGCGCCGCCACATCATTGATATGGGCATTACGCCTGGTGCAGTCATCATCATGCGCAAGACGGCCCCCATGGGAGATCCGATTGAAATCAACGTCAGGGGATATGAACTGAGTATCCGCAAATCGGAAGCGCAGGATATCCATGTTGAAGTTTCTGAGAAATAGAGGATCCAATTGATTCTGCAAAGAGGATGGTTTTAGAAATGAGCTATCGCTATGCGCTTGCGGGGAACCCAAACTGCGGCAAAACGACGCTTTTCAACGCGGTTACCGGCAGCAACCAGTATGTCGGCAACTGGCCCGGCGTGACGGTTGAAAAGAAGGAGGGCAAGGTCATCGGCAGCGAAACGGACGCTTCCATCGTCGACCTGCCCGGCATTTATTCCCTCTCTCCCTATTCCATGGAGGAAATTGTAACCAGGAATTATCTCATCGATGAAAAGCCCGATTTGATTATCAATATCGTAGATGCAACCAATCTGGAGCGCAACCTTTATCTTTCTCTCCAGATCGCGGAGCTCGGCCGCCCGATGGTGATCGCGCTAAATATGGTCGACATGCTTGAAAAACGGGGCGATACCATTGACTACCCGCTGCTCAGCGCGCTTCTGGGAATCACGATTGTGCCGATTTCCGCCAGCCGGGGCACAGGGATACATAAGCTCATCCACGCGGCGGAGCACGAGGTCATCCATGCGACGAGCAACACGCATCTTGACCGCCACTGTAATCTAGGCGATCCGCCGGATCTCTATACCGGCGCGGTGCGCCAGGCGGTGAAGCTGATTGAAGATCTGATCCGGGATAACTGTAAGGAGCACGATTTGCCGTTGCGCTGGTCCGCCGTCAAGCTCATCGAAGGGGACGCGCCTACCCTTGAAAAACTGAATTTGAGCGATACGCAGCTCAGCTGCCTGGAATCGATCGTCCGGGAGCTGGAAACGGATCATATCGACCGTGAAATGGTCATTGCGGATCAGAAGTATCGATTCATCTGCTCCGTCACGCAGAAGGCCGTCAAGAAGGGCCATGAGGATGGGCACCTGACGGTATCTGACCGGGTGGATCAAATCGTCACCAACAGATATCTCGCCATCCCGCTGTTTTTTGCAATCATGGGGCTTGTGTTCTATATCACCTTCGGCGCGCTCGGCCCCCGGCTGAGCGATCTGGTCGGCGGTTTTATCAACGGGACGCTGGCGGACGCGGTGAGAGGCCTGCTCACTGGGATTGGCGCAGCGGATTGGGCCACGGGCCTTGTCTGTGACGGAATCATCGCAGGCCTCGGCGCGGTGCTCGCATTTTTGCCGCAGATTCTGCTGCTGTTTTTCTTCCTCTCGATTTTGGAGGACAGCGGCTATATGGCGCGCGCCGCCTTTATCATGGATCGGGCGCTGCATGTGATCGGGCTTTCCGGCAAATCCTTCGTCCCGATGCTGATGGGCTTCGGCTGCTCTGTGCCCGCCGTGATGAGCTCGCGCACGCTCGAGAATGAAAAAGACCGCCGGCTGACGATTATGCTCATCCCCTTTATGTCGTGCAGCGCGAAAATGCCGATCTATTCTTTGTTTATCGCGGCCTTTTTCGGTGCGTCGCGGGGGCTTGCCGTTTGCTCGATCTATCTGCTCGGCGTTGTGGTGGCCATCCTGTGCGCGTTCCTTCTGCAAAAGACCGTGCTCAAGGGCGGGCATGCGCCATTTGTGATGGAATTGCCGCCCTACCGCCTGCCCACCGCGAAAACGCTCTCCCTGCATGTATGGGAAAAGCTCAAGGATTTTCTGACGAAGGCGGGCACCGTGCTCCTTGGAGCGAGTGTTGTCGTCTGGGCACTGCAATATTTTAATTTTTCCTTCCAGCATGTACAGGACAGCTCTCAGAGTATTCTCGGCCTCATTGGTACGGCGATCGCGCCCCTGTTTCGGCCGTTGGGCTTCGGGGACTGGCAGTCGAGCGTTTCGCTTTTGAGCGGCTTGATCGCACGCGAGCAGGTGGTAAGCTCTCTCGGCATTCTGTACGGGACGAGCGGCGCCGGGCTGGCCGCTGCGCTGCAGGCCGTCTATACGCCGGCGAGCGCATACGCCTTCATGACCTTTGCGCTGTTGTTTATCCCATGTATCGCCGCGGTTACCACGATCCGCCGTGAGATGAATTCGCGCAAGTGGACCCTGATTGCGCTGAGCTTTCAGGCCGTGGTCGCCTATTTTGTCACCTTTGTGGTGTATCAGCTCGGGCGGTTGGTGATGCTGGTATTTTGAACAAGTAAGGATGTGTTCCCTATGGGATGGATCGTCGATTTGCTGATCGGGGCTCTGGCCGTCTGCGCCGTAGGGCTGATGATTTATAAAAAGATGCGTCAGGCGCGCGGGAAAGATGGATGCGGCTGCTCCGGTTGCACAGGCTGTGCGGGCTGCGGCTGCGCTGCATGCGGAAAATGCTTACAGGAAAAGGAAGGGGAGGAGAACGACAATGGCTGATATTTCCGCGTCTTTGGAGGACTATCTGGAGGAGATCTTTATCCTGCATCAGGAGGGCGCGCAGGTGCGCGTCACGGATATCGCGGCTGCGCTGAAGGTGTCAAAACCCAGCGTCAACCGCGCTGTCGGCACGCTCAAGGACGCCGGTCTGCTGGATCATGAGTTTTATGGCACAATCGCCCTGACGCCTGAAGGGGAAACGCGTGCGGCGCAGGTGCTCCGCAGGCACAAGCTGATCCGCCACTTCCTGCAGAATACGCTCGGCGTACCGGCTGAGATCGCGGAGGAGGACGCTTGCCGGATGGAGCATGTTGTCAGCGCACAGACGATCCAGCATTTATATGATTACCTGTCCCGACAGGAGGACGGCTATGAAGAATAGGATGCACGGCCCGCCGCCGGAGCTCTGTGTGATCGGCGGGGGGGCGTCAGGTCTTGCCGCTGCAATCGAAGCGGCGCGCGCTTTCCGGCAGGCGGGTGTCCCCGGTCAGGTGACGGTATTGGAGCGGTTACCCCGCGTGGGGAAAAAGCTGCTCGCCACAGGTAACGGCCGCTGTAATTTAACCAACCGGTTTGCTTCTCCGCCCGATTATTTCGAGGCGGCGGATTTTGTGCGCCCTGCCTTGAAGCGCTTTTCGGTGGACGATACGCTTTCTTTTTTCGCCTCTATGGGCCTTTTGTGTGAGGAAGAGGAGGAAGGCCGCATCTATCCCATGAGCCGCCAGGCGGCGAGCGTGCTTGACGTGCTGCGCTTTGAAGCGGAACGGCTGGGCGTTGTTTTTCATTGCGATTCGCGCGTGGAATCCGTCCAAAAAACAAGGGACAAGCCCCGGTTTGTGATCAACGGGTCGATCTGCGCGGATGCGGTGATTCTCGCCTGCGGCGGCAAGGCGTCACCCCAGCATGGGTCCGACGGCTCCGGCTACGCTCTGCTGCGCGCCCTTCAGATCCCTGTGGCGGAGGTGTTCCCCTCGCTTGTGCAGATCACGGCGGACCCGAAGCGGGTCAAATCGCTTAAGGGGATGCGCGTGCATGCGGTAATTTCGCTATATGAAGGGAAAAAACGGATTTCTTCCCAGCGCGGCGAAATCCAGTTTACGGAATTTGGCCTCTCCGGCATCGCGGCAATGCAGCTCTCCCGGTTCGTTTCCCGGGAAAAGCAGCGTCAAATGGAGGCTTCACTCGACCTGCTGCCCGCGTTTTCGAGCGGGGAGGTGGCAGATTACCTTGCCGCCCGCGTCCGGCAAAACCCGGCTCTTGCGGCGGAGCACTTGCTCGCCGGGATCCTCCCGAAGCGCGTGGGCCAGGTTTTGCTGAAACAGGCGGGCGTTGAGCCGCTTTCCCGGCCCATTGGCTCTTTACGCGGTGCTGAAATTGCGGCAATCTCGGACCTGCTCAAGGACTGGCGCTTTTCCGTCACGGGTACCCGCGGCTTTTCCGCGGCGCAGGTGACCATGGGTGGCGCACAGCGCTCCGCCTTCGACCCGGAGAGCATGGAAGCGCTGTCCACGCCGGGATTTTATGCGGCGGGCGAGGTGCTTGATGTGGACGCGGGCTGCGGCGGCTTCAACCTGCAATGGGCATGGTCGTCCGGCAGGCTCGCAGGGGAAAGCGCGGCAGAAAAGCAGATTTCAGATTACAGATTGCAGACTTCAGATCAGGGGTAAAATGGAAATTTCGCTTTTGATTTTGAAAGGATGATGGTTCATCACATGCTGAGAATCAATGAAATAAAACTTCCGCTGGACGCAGCCGTTCCGCATGCGCTTTATCCGGCTGCGGCGAAGGCTTTGAGAATAGACCCGAAGCGGATTCAGTCGCTGGAGCTTGTGAAAAAATCGATCGACTCCCGTAAAAAGGAGGAGGGCATCTATTTCGTCTATTCTGTCGATGTGACGCTCAACGATGGCGAGGAGGAGATTTTATCGCGTCAGAAGGGGCCGCGTGTACAGCACTGCGAGCCTTATCATTATGAGCTGCCTCAGGCTGCTCGTGATTCCGTCCTGCGCCCTGTTGTGGTCGGCCTCGGCCCGGCGGGCCTGTTTGCGGCGCTCACGCTTGCGCGGGCCGGGTACCGGCCTCTCGTGCTCGAGCGCGGGCGGGATGTGGATACCCGCACGCAGGATGTGAAAGATTTCTGGCGCACCCGTGTGCTCGACGAAGGCTCCAACGTCCAGTTCGGCGAAGGCGGCGCGGGCACGTTCTCCGACGGCAAGCTCACCACAGGCATCAAGGATGTGCGCTGCCGTATGGTCTTTCTGGAATTCGTATCCCACGGCGCCCCACAGGAGATTCTCTATGACGCAAAGCCTCATATTGGCACGGACCGGCTTGGCGCAGTCGTCAAATCGATGCGGGAAGAGATCGTTTCACTCGGCGGAACCGTCCTGTTTTCAAGCCGGCTTCTGCGCGTCATCGCTGCCAACGGCGCGGTACACGGCGTCACCTATCAGGATGCACAGGGCCATGAGGAGGATGTTGAGACGGACGCGGTGATCCTCGCCATCGGCCATTCCGCGCGCGATACGGTGGAATCACTCTATGGGCAGGGTGTGAACATGATGCAGAAGCCCTTTTCTGTCGGCGCGCGCATCGAGCACCCGCAGGAGCTGATTAACCGCGCGCAGTATGGGCGCTTTGCGGGCCACCCGGCGCTCGGCGCGGCGGATTATAAGCTGGCCTGCCATCCGCCGCACGGCAGGGGAATGTACACCTTCTGCATGTGCCCCGGTGGGACGGTCGTATGCGCGGCGAGCGAGCAGGGCGGCGTGGTCGTCAATGGCATGAGCGAATGGGCGCGGGATGGGGAAAACGCAAATTCCGCGATCCTCGTTGGGATCGAACCGGAGCATTTTTCAAGCACGCATCCGCTGGCGGGGATATACGATCAGCGCAGGATCGAGCAGGCGGCCTTCCGTCTGGGCGGCGGGGATTATACCGCGCCAGCCCAGCTCGTGGGTGATTTCCTCGCGGACAGGCCTTCCAAAAAGCTCGGCGCGGTGCGCCCGACCTGCCCGACAGGCGTTGCGCTCGGCGATATCGCACAGGTGCTGCCCGCGCGCGTGGTGGAGGTGATGCGCGGCGCACTCGTGCAGATGGATCAAAAGCTGAAAGGATTCTCCCTGCCGGATGCTGTGCTCACTGCGCCGGAAACGCGCTCCTCTTCGCCGGTGCGGATTTTACGGGATGAGTTCTTCCAGTCGAATATCCGGGGGCTTTACCCCTGCGGCGAGGGCGCAGGCTATGCGGGCGGCATCGTGTCGGCGGCGGTGGATGGGATGCGCTGCGCGGAGATGGTGCTGAAGGACGAGCGGTAAGCTTTGTAACTCAGCTTTTCTTCCTGCATGGTTTCGATGTCGTTAGTCTTGAACGGAGCTGTATATCACTTTATTTGTGCTTCTTTTGCATAACAAATCACCCCATTTGCTGGACAGTATGCTACAATGTCCAACCAATGGGGTGCTGTTCAATACAGGGCTCCTGCCGTATTTGTTTTGCCGCTCTGTTCACTCCACCGTCAGCGACGCGATGATATTGTTGAAATTCAGTCAACCGCTCAATCTGCCACTGATAAACGTTGGGATATATTGTCCTTTTTTAACCTGATAAATACCGGCAAAAAAGATAACAGGGAAACGGCTATTAAAATAATTGAGGTTAAACCATATGCAGACCAAGGAATAGAAAATTTGAAATAGGAATAGTTTTGAATCAGCAAGTGATGAAGAAGATAGTTTACCGCGATCGACAGACCGCCGCCGATCAAGAACGCACAAAGTGTAATCAATAATATTTCAAATATAAAGCTCTCCCTGATCTTTTCTTTTGCGATGCCAATCGTCTGCAGCATGGCATACTGCCCTGCCATCATTTCGTATCGGGTTAAGGAGCTAACCATGATATTTAACGCGATCAATAGGCAAAGAAAAGAAAAAACGGTAAGGCTTATCATTCGGACCATGGATAACTGGTTGTGTATGGCTGCGTTTTCCTGCTGCAGATCGGTCATTTTCATGATTCCTGCATTTTCTGCTGTATGGATGAATGAAGCGCCGGATGCGTCTAGCGGGGTCACATAAATCATATTTGGCGCATTTTGTCCCGTAATCTCTTGAAATGTTTGCAGGCTGACAAAAATGATAGGGGAATAGCGCAGTTCTTTTAAACTGCCGTAATCGTCTGCCCTGGTGACGTGAACGATTTTCAATGATTTTTGGATAACCTCTTCTCCAATATATTGTTTTAGCGAGAGATGATCTCCGGTTTCCCATTTGAACTGAATTCGTCCGCTTGTTAAGAGACTGGAAAGGGGGGCAATGCAGCCGTCTTCTGTCTGTATATTGTCAGGCAGGTCGAGCAGGTGATAATTGAATCGCAGTTGTTCTTGTGTTGCTCCAATCAGAGCAGCGGGTATGGAAACTGTCTCAAGGGACGGATTCTCCATAACATAGGAATAGTAAGGATCTTGTTTTTCCAGCTTGCGCAAGGTGCTTTTATCCAGTTTGTTTTTAGGAACCATAAGTTCAATTTCCTGATAGAAAACAGGGAAGCTAGCTAGGTGACTATTTTCCATGAGGCTTGTACAGAAACGGTGGTATGGCGTTTCTTCGTCCGAAATAAACAAGACATCCGAATGGCTTGGTCTGAATTCGTAATCATAGTTTGCTGGTTGTGCACCAATCTGGGAAAAGGCAGCCATTGCATATGTAATTGTATGGAAAACCAGGATCGTTACAGTAAGAAGCAAAACAAATAGGAAACTTCGCCCTCGCATTGTTTTCAAGTTGATGAGCGCCAAGTGGATTGACAGACATTGAGAATTTTTAAGCGCACTTTTTCGCTTCTTTTTTGGCAGCCGGATACCAGCCGCATTTTCTAAGTTTGTCAGAAGCGGACGATTTGCAAACCGGATAAACGGGATGCTACCGCAAATTAGTAAAAAAAACATAAGAAGCACGTTGGATAGGAATGTCAGTAGCAATACAGTCCCCGCCCGGAGCGAAGCACCGCGGAAGATAAAGAAAAGGCTGGAGATTCCCACTACAATGATGATCGCGATCGAAAATGTGAAAAGCAATAATAAATAATAAGCGGTTAGTATATTTTTCTTTTGAATTCCGAGAGATATGTAAATTGCTGCTTGGGGCCTTATGTGATGATTCCACAATGTGATTAAAGTATAAAGGAGCCCAGCGGCAGCTATCCATATTAGAAGATAAACCAGGAGTGCGAATCTGGTATCCAGACTATCTGGCCAGCCGTGTGAATTGATTTTTCCATACATCTGTAATTTTACATTTTCAAAAACATTGTCTTGGAACGCGGCGGGAAGTGTGCTGGAAATTGCCTGCTGGACCGGGAGATAATTTTCGCTCCTTGTCATACAGAATACGCGGAATCCATCGCTTATGGTTTGGGTTGGGAGATATTTGATAGAAAAGAGCACCGTCGTATAGGGGCAGTCTATGATATCTTCGCTTTGATGATCAATGATGATGCCAGATACTCGGTAATCTGTCCCCGATAGGCGGATTTTGGCACCCAACATATCGTTTTCCTGTAATCCAAGATCGTTTAGAAACCACTGCTCACATAAAATTTCCTGCTCATTTGTAGGAAAATTACCTTTCAGCAGTGTGATCCCAGCCATTTTAAGATAATTTTCATTTACATAGAGGCATTCCGCCTGCAAGCCTTCTAACGTTAAAGCTTGTGCGTAGCAAATCGTAGAATCGGACAAAAGCTTATGATCCGATACCTTTTCTGCTGTTTCCCTGTTCAAATTATCAATTCCGAACTGGTATGTCCCATAGCGCATTTTCGCGTCTACGACCCCTTCTCGCCAATAAGAGTAAACACCGATAACGAAAAAAGAAAGCATGGAAAAGCAAATTACTGAAACGCTAAATATACAATAAATCAGTTTAGAACTGCGCCGAAAGCCTTTTACCAGAAGATTATTCAGCTTCATCATCACTTTTTTCCTTTTCTAAATGAATCACGTGATTTGCATATCGTTGTAAGGCTAAATCGTGTGTAACAAAGACAAGCGTTTGTCCATTTTTATGGCAGCATTCAGTTAGCAGATCCATTACCAAACGGCTGTTGAATCTGTCTAAATTTCCGGTTGGTTCATCTGCGAAAATGATTTCCGGACGGTTTATCATGGCACGTGCAATCGCTGCGCGCTGCTGTTCACCTCCAGAGAGCTGATGTGGAAAATGGAACATCCGGTCGGCTAGCCCAAGCTGCTCTAGAATCTGCTCGATCTCCCTTGGATCCGATTTACGTTTGGCGGCAAGTATCGGAAGAATCACATTGTCATATATAGATAACGTGGGGATTAAATGATATGATTGGAAAATAAAGCCAAAATGTTTAAGCCGAAAGTCTGATTTTTTTTATCGTTATATTGATTAATATCCTCATTATGAAATAGAATAGTTCCCTTATCAGGCAGGTCGATTCCAGCCATAATATGTAAAAGCGTACTTTTTCCAGACCCGGAGGAGCCTACAACGGCAGTGATACTGCCTTGTGAAATGCTGAGATTCATCTGGTGTAATACCTGTATCTGAGCGGCACCGAATGGGTAGCTTTTGGAAATATTCTGTAGCGTAAGTAAATTGTCCATGGTTCGTCTCCCAATGATGATTAATAATTCGGTTTCATATAATCAATCCGCGCGTCTTTTAATGAAACGTTAACTGAGATAACATGTCCGGAGGCTGTTTGACAAAGCACTTTCACTTTTTGCTGCCTCAAATAATCTTCAAAATCCTTCTGAGTCAGTCCATTGCGATATACAAAAAGATGGATCACGCGCAGTTCTTTTTTCTCGAATCCCCCAACAGATTCGCCAAATGGACTGGTATCTTTGTAAATGATATTGGAATCAGCGTCTAAAGAAGTTTGCAGCATGCCGTCAAATTCTTTGAGCAGGAAGAAAAAACGGTTTTTGACTTGAAAATCAACAAAGACGTCCTCATAATCGGCAGGGGATTCACTTGGGAATGGATTTGTTTTACGAATAATCTGCTGAGAAGCATTGGACCCCTGTCGGATTACCTGCTGGTAAAAATCTTTTCCCTGCTCCAATCCGGTCTGATCCATCTCCATTACTGTGATGACTGATGCGGTTACCTGAGGATGCATCCTCCAGAGAATTCCGGCTGATACAGCGCATAAGATAAGCGCGATCATCATAAATATAATTATTTTTTTGCGTTTCATTTTCTTTATTCCCCGGCCTTCATTTCCAGCATGAAGGCCGGGCCTTTCATTAAAATTTTAATTATTGCGGATATGATACATATTTCCGGATTTCGACTGTGCGAATTTTAAGAATGTGCTGATTGGTTCATCGAGGCGATCTTGCGAATGGCTGCAATATGTAAGAGACGACCCTGTAATGATAACAGAATGAGCACCCTGAACCTGCAGGAGATCGCCGGGCCTGCTTCCTCCGCGATTAATCGAATCAACAACTTTAGGTTTTACGTTGGCGGTCGCTCTCCCTTTTGATACCATAGCATCGATGAACAGGGGCAACAACGGTTTTGAGGGCGATGCCGAGGCCTCTGCCGGCGTTAT
>ERZ781272.613-NODE-613-length-20533-cov-4.890614_pt1 | contig 20533 bp, 18 predicted proteins | sample MGYA00375850_ERZ781272 | MGnify/ENA primary metagenome ERZ781272 (study PRJEB29790, sample SAMN06051246) | human gut metagenome | host: Homo sapiens | place: USA: Cincinnati, Ohio | collected 2013-06-21 | study: EMG produced TPA metagenomics assembly of the Gut...
GGCATAGAATTGCTCCCTTCATGATGACAGTTTGTTTTTTCACTGTCTCTCATAATGGGAGCATATCATACAATACTCTCCGGGTTTTGTTAATGAATGACTCGTAGAAAGAGTTTTGACTGAAATATACGGTTTGTTCCGCTTCCTTGTTGGATAAAATTTGTGGTCAGCAGAAACTAACAAAAAGGTTCAAAATAGGAGGGGAAATGTCATTGGCTAGAAAGATATTTGTAGAGGTAGTTGCCAAATTTCAATTAGATGGTACTGTAACGATGCTGTGGATCATATCTTGAACGCTACGTTTCTGATGATCAAATCCATCAGATTCTCAAAATATGTCGTCGTCAGTACGATTAGTACATAAAGCTGAAAGTCGGTCTCAAAAACAATCTGATCTCTCTGCTGGATGTACCACCTTGTCAGTCCGATACCCCTGAATCGAAGAACAGACATGTTTCCAAGCTCGGCTCTCCCAGCCTGTAGAAGATTCTTTTTTAAGTCATGTCCACTTTTATTCAACACGCGCTCGCTGAATCCTATATTCCAGTTCCTTGATCGTTAAAGGCCAACACTATTGCTATGGTCTACATGACCGCTGCGGCAAACAAGTTTTTGAGGATATATTTCTTCTTTTATGTCTTGACGTTCTTGGCAGGTTTGTCTACGTGCATTACACCGTCGATATCTGTGAGTTATCAACGGTCACAGCGTGCAGGATTACGTATTCTATGTATATAATAAAGCGAGTATGTACTTCATCTTCATTCGGACTATGTTATTCTAAGGTAAGAGTAGGCCGCCTTTCTCATCACGCCATTTTAGAAGGGATAAGACAAGTATTTATATAAAATGACATAATATGTATTTATTTTAGTAACTTATTGACAATCAATGAAATATATGGTATTATTATACAAATAATAGATATTACAGATTGTATTCTATTGAAAGATGTACAAAATAGACAAAAGTATATGACGGTAAATGGTGTGTGTGTTTGCAATATGTTTAAAGCTTATTCTATAAGTTATGTAATTAAGTATAGGATGCAGAGTATTTATCTTGGTCTTTTCTGTTTATTAATTATTATAATGTCAGACTTTGGAAGCGACTTAGGCCGCATATTTAGTTAAGCCATTGTTACCTTACTTTTGTAGCCTTGTTCCACATAAACTATCTGGCAGCATTTAACTGTTTAACAAAATGTAAGAGGCTGTGGTTGGAAACTTTAAAGAACCATCTTAATTGTAGAGCGCTTCACCAATCCACAGCATCCTTCTAGTATAGTACACAGCCCTTGGAGAGGGGCTTTAATAACTACAACTTTATATTTACAAGGTTGGATGCAAAATGAAAAAAGTATTATTTATTTGTGATAGTGGTGCCTTTGGTGGAGCAGAAAAGTATATCATGTATTCTTTGCGCTGCTGTCGGAAGTTCGGATATAAAGTAGATGTTTTAACAGCGCCAAGTGCTTTTTCAGATTTATTGAAACAAATGCCCAAAGATGTTGATGTTGATTGTATATATGAAAAAAGTTTTAATAATATTTTGACAATACATAGGGTTCTGAATGATATAGTTGGAGATTACGCTCTAGTAGTGGCATATCGGTGGAAAGCTATTGTAATAGCAGCTGAAGCATGCAAAAAGAAAAGAGTTCCTTTATTATCTGCGGTAACATCTGTTTTTGAACCTGGAACAAGATATGACAATCAGAATAATCCAAACATTGATGCAAAACTTCCTCATATAATTTCAGAAAATTCGAAAAGAATTATTGCAGTAAGCGAAGCAGTTAAGTTGTCCCTAATAACACATGGAGTGGATGAATCAAAGATCGCCGTTGTCTATGGGTGTAGTGAAGACTACTTTTCAGCACAAGAGAAGACACTATCGAAAGATTTAAACACGATGACGATAACTTATTCTGGTAGATTAAGTCCAGAAAAGGGACCTGATTTGCTTATTCAAGCAGTGCACTATTTGGTAAAAAATCACCCTGGTATGAAACGAAAAATATGTGTTCAAATTATGGGTGATGGTCCAATGAAAACAGAACTTAATGATATGATTCACCATTATAATTTGGAATCAATTGTTCAATTATTAGGTTTTGTTGATGAGCCGAAAACCTATATAAAGAATGCAACGATACATGCATTACCATCTCGTCAAGATGCGCATCCATTAAGTGGTATTGAGGCCGTTAGTCTCTGTAAACCACTTGTTGGTTTTGATGTAGGAGGAATGCATGAATTAATTGTAGATAAGAAAAATGGATATTTAATTCCTGATGGTGATGTCTTTTCATTTTCGGAAAAAATATACTTTTTACTAAATAAGCCAGAATTGTGTAAGGAATATGGATATAATTCAAGGCAAATTTGGGAGAATAATTTTTCATTTGACACTTTTAGTAAGCATTTTATTAGACAGATCAGAGAAACAATGGGAGATGGATTATATGAGCATGGATGAAAAAAGTATTAGAAAGATTTCGAAAGTATACAACATCCAAATCGAAAAAATGGATGTAATATATAGAACGCTTTTACATTCACATTATGTTGTAAGCACAAAAACAGACCAATATTTTTTGAAAACATATTCTTGTAATGCAGAAAACAAAACTTTATTGAACCGGTTAATAGCCTTATATGGGTTATTAGAGGGAACTGGCCTTAATATCCCGCCAATTATACCAACCTACAATAATTATAAATACTATATTATAGACAATATTATTTATCTTATGTTTGCTTATATTGAACATGACAAATTAGAAGTAACAAGTAAAAATATTTACACCATCAGCACAGAGATTTCACGTTTACATTCTGTACTCAAGGGAAAAATCATTGGAGAATTACAGAAAGTGACGTATAAAGAGAGAGTATACAATGTAAAAAATATATTTCAATTATTTATTGACGATTACAATGGAAAAGCTTTAAAACCATTAGAAACCAATATTTATAATGTTATGAAAGAAAGGATGGTTCTGTTTGACTTTTTAGAAGATAATATTACAAAAGATTATGACTTTCAGATTGTTCATGGTGATTTAAACAGAAAAAATATACTTAATCATAATAATAAGATTTGGTTTATAGACTTTGATAGCTTCAGGCTAGACACCCCTGTTAGAGATGTTGCTTGCTTTTTGGTTTCTATATATCATGATATGCGAACGGACTTAATAGCATATGAAAAAATTATACAAGATTACTCGAATGAAAGTGAGTTTTCGAAAAAAGATATCTATTGTTTTATGATATTTGAATTGTTAAATTGTATATCTTTATTTTTGCAGAAAATTAAGATATATGCGCGTTTAAAGCAATGCAGTGTTATTATTAACAGTTTTCTTGATTGTTTGGGATATCTTTTAGAAAAGAAAGAGGTGCTTTTATGAAATTAAATAAAATTATCTATGCACTGAGTTGGCTTCCAGTGCCGGAGGATATAGATGAAAGACAGGTAAATCAACACTTATCTCTATGTGACCTGGCATTTGATAGAGAATATAATGGATTTAAGATTAGAGTTTTAGAGAGCTTTCATTATGAGATAATAGTAAATCATTTTAATATGTATGCGATATTGATTGATAAAAAACTTTATATGACAAAGCCATTTTATGATTTTTTAGTTGAAAAAGATGAATTAGACAGTGTTGTTTGTTATTTTAAAATTTGTATCTCTAATGGACTAGTTGTAAAAGCAAGTGAATATTTAGATATATTGCAGTATTTACAAGAACTGGACAATGATTTTCCAGGAGATGGGTTGAGTGAAAGTGAAGCAAATGATATGATTCACGATTTTTATAAGTTTGAAGATCAAACGGAAGTTTATTTCACTCAAAGCATATTTAAGTTTTCAATTTTCAGTTACCGTTGTTACCAGAGAGGGATTGAATTTATTGCTCGAAAAAGAAAATTATCAAATTCAGTTAAGCAATTTTTGGTTGAAAAACATATGAATTACACAGAAAAATCAAGAAAAACGAAGGCCTTTTTCGTAAGTCTTGGAAATTCAAAAAATAATGATGTGTGGAATATACTGTCAATTGAAAGTTTAGCTGGAGATTTAATCGGTGAATATAAAAGTGAAATTGTTATAGATCATATTCGAATTTCTTTGAAAGATAGTATAGATGAAGTTATAAATAAACTAAGCGCTTTTAAACCGGATTTAATAGGCATTAGTGTAGAGATTGGTACTGAATTGCTATATGAAGAATTGATAAATACGATATATTGCAAGAAGTTTCATGCACGAATAGTAATTGGTGGAATACTTCCGACATATATTCCTAATTATTTTTATGAAATGAAAGTATTCCAAAAATTAAATATAATAGGTGTAATTGGCGAGGGCGAATTATGCTTAAGAGAAATTGTTAAATTGGTGCGAGGAGAAATTGAAATATCAAAGATAGATAATATCTATTATTTTGATTATCAAGATAATTGCGTTAAGTTTACTAGTGCGGAAAGTGTTTCGAAAGATCTCTTAATTTATCCTCCAACAACGTATACAGTAAAAGAAGGGCGCACTAATATTTTGCAATTTTCACGAAATTGTATTTTTAATTGTAGTTATTGTTCACAAGGTCCCAACAAAAAATGGCAAAGTATGCCGTATAATCGAATGATTAAGAATATTTGTTCGCTTTTAAAAAAAGGAGTGAATGAATTGGAGTTTGTTGATGATGAATTCTTTGGAGGAAGATCAGAGAAATATCAAGCTCGAATTCGGGATATTATTTTACTATTTAAACAAGTGAAGGCGAAATATAACACTTCTCTTTCTTTTCGAATTTTTACGAATCCTTTTATCATATGGAAAAGTAATGATTCAAAAAATAACAGTGCTATTTCAAATTTGCTTTTAGAATTAAAAGATATAGGGCTCAAAAGAATTTATCTTGGGATTGAATCAGGTTCTGAAGAACAAAGAAAACGATATAATAGAACTGAATCGATTGAAGAATGTCTAAGAAGTATAGAATTACTGCGGAATATCGGCATTGAAATAGACGTTGGATTTATAATGTTTGATCCAGAGATGACTATTCAAGATATTCAGAAGAATGTGAAGTTTTTTAAAGATAACAATTTGCTTGCATCAAATACCTGGCCATTTCGTCCACTCACTGTAACAATAGGAACACCTATATATTACAAATTATTGCAAGCAGGCTTGTTGAAAAAGACTCACGAAAAAAATAATTTACTAAGTGTACAGTATGTTTTCAAAAATAAAGAAGTAGAAAGTGTGTTTGCTTATATAACATTGATGGCAAAAACTTCAGATGTTTTATTTTATAATTTGAAATATATTACAAAGGAACATAATGATGAACATAATTTTAATGAGCGTTACTATTTATGTAAAAAATATGTCATTCAAAATGCAGAAATTTTTCTTGATTTTTTAGATCAAGTATCTGTAGAATCTTATCGTGAAAAATTATGCGTTGAATTATATTGGAAATCAATTTTAAAATTATCCAGCCTACTAAATGATATTGAGGAACATTTGAATAATATTGCGTTAGATGATTCCATTGTTATTTCATCTTTTAATGCAGCGAAAAAAAATTTGGAAGGCGTAATAAATGCAAAAGTTCAATGAATTACAAGAACTATTAATTTTAATTAGTCGGCTCAAGATAGATTGCAATCAAACGGCCAAAATAAAACGATTAGCAATGAATGTTAATTGGGCGGATTTCATTGTTTTAGTTAAAAAATTCAAATTAGATTATTTGCTTTATCATAACATAAAACAATATAATTTAATACAGTATTTTCCTCCACAATTAGTTGATGATCTGCGGAAAGGCTATGAAGCTAATAAAATTCGAAATTGTATATATTTGGAAGAAGCTTCTAAATTAACTAAAATATTTATAGAAAATGGTATTTCATGTATTCCTGTAAAAGGTTGCGTTTTATGTAAAACCGTATATGATAATGAGAGTATACGCTATCTAAATGATATTGACTTTTTATTGTGCTATAAAGACATAGAAAAATTTGAAAAAATTATGAGCAAAAATGGATACTGTCTTGGCGATTTATCCATAGCAGATAAAAAGATATTACCATATTCAAGAAAAAAGAAAATACATATGAGAATGTTTACAAACAGTTTGGGGAGCTTTTATAAGTTTGTAAATGATGAAATGTTTGTTTTTTGCGATTGTAGGATAAAAATAGATGGTAGTTATACAATTGTAAATAAAATGATAGAAAATGCAGAAAACGGAGTTATTTCAGCAGAAGATCATTTATTGTTTTTATGTTATCATCTTTATGCTGAATCTATTAGCGTTATGTCAATATTGAATTGTAAAGATTTAACTTTGATGAAATTTTTTGATGTTCGTGAGGTGATTTTGAAATACAAAAAGATTTTAAATCCAGATGTTGTATTGCAAAAGGCGAATGAGTATAAAATGTTGAATGCCTTGTATTATGTTTTGTATTATCTTGAAGAATTATATGCTGATCATTTTACGTTAATTGATAAAATACATTTAGAAAATTATGATTTCTTACATACCTTTGGAAAAAATGATTATGGCGGTAAGGAATATCCTTGGAAAAAAACATTTGTTCAGCGCTTATTTTCTCTTGATAATAGTGATGAAATAATTCAGCTACCCACATGGACAAAAGTAAATTAGCCAATATAAGTAAGAGTGATGATATGAGTTTGATTATTTTATGTCTTTTTGTATTCTCAATACTTTTTGGGTGTTACGATTTAATTTTTATTAATTACTCGTTATTCAAAACAGTAAAAAGACTGATAGGTAATAAACGTACGCCTTTGAGAAATACGAAAAATATAATAAAATTTCATTTATTTGTTCCGGTTTTATATGAAGAAGAAGCTTTAAAAAAGATAGTAAATCATTTACTAAAAATGCATTATAGAAATTATAAAATTTATATACTAACGACGCAAAAAAATGTTCTAAACCATGATAATCTCCAATCTATTATTAAAATAGCACTATCTTTAAAAAAACAATACCCTCATAAAATAGATGTTATTCATTATCCTTATACTTTTGGAAATAAAGCCAGCCAGTTAAATTACGCGTTACAGTTTATTCCAGATGAACCGAACTCATATATCGGGATATATGATGTTGATTCTGTTCCTGATTTAAATACACTTTCTGACATAGAGCAGGAAATACTTAAATTTAAATTAGAGTTTGAAGCTATTGTGATTCAGCAGGCATCACTTTTTTTTGAGAATATGCAGTATATATCTTCATATATGAAACTGGAAGCAATTTTACAAACTAAGAGAAGTTTGGGGATTGAAATTCCCACTTACATTAATACAATGAATCATTATAAAAGTCCATTTTATTCAATTCCTTATTGTGTTGGGCATGGACTTTTTGTTAAAACGTCATTTATACTTGAACAAAATGGATTTTTAGAACCAATAGAAGACGTACCATTTGGAGTACGTCTGGCGGCAAAACGACTACCAATTATTCCATTATTACACTCATTTGATAATTCGGAAGTCCCAAAAAATATTTTGAATTTATTCAAACAGTCTGGTATGTGGTTTCATTGTACTTTAAGTGGATTTAAAGAAGCGTGGAAACAAGCCAAAAATGGAAAAAATATTGACAATTTATTTAAATCATTTGCTGATATCTATAGCTGGGTTTATTTTTTAGTGTACATTGTTACAGGCGTTTATTTGACCATACAAGGCCATTACTGGGTATGCTATATATCTATACCGTTGGTTTTTGTGAATGCACTGATATCAATACATTATGTATTAAAAGTATATCAATCTAGAAAAGGTTTTTCTATGACATTGTGGGACAAAATATTATTTGTTTTACTGTATCCGGTTAGAGAAAGTATACGTGGTTTAGCACCTTTCTGCTATATTTTTAGCTTATTTAAATTTAAAGGGGGTAAAACAAGAAGGTGAACGAATTAACTAGGGGCGTTGATTTCTTTAATCAATACGAGCAAAACAAAATTAAATGGGAATATAAATCTATTCCAGGACGAGGGAAAATATTAGTGTGTGCCCCACATCCTGATGATGATATTATTGGGTGTGGGGGGACAATATGTAAACACGTTTTGCTTAAGGATGACATAGAAGTATTGTTCTTTACAACTGGAGCGACAAAAGATGAACCTGATTATGAAACTCTTGTGATGCAAAGGAGGGAAGAATCCAAAAATGCACTTAGGAACTTAGGTGAAAATATTAAAGCAACATATCTATCTTATCCAGCAAATTCGTTATGTGATGATAATCAAAAGATTTTAGGAGAAGTAGAAGAATATATAAGGAGGAAGCAGCCTTCCATAATATATGTTCCAAATACGAATGATCGTCACATAGATCATTGGATGTGTAATCAGATTTTGTCACAAGTTTTGTTTAGTGTGAATTTTAATCCTGAAATTATAATGTATAGTGTATGGAGCCCAATAATTCCCAATTTGCTTATTAATATTACAGATACATTTCAATTTAAGATGTTAGCTTTGCAGTGTTATTATTCTCAGTTGGCTGAATATAGATTTGACAAATTAATACATTATGCAGCTGGTTATTATATGAATTTATATCATCCTTTGAAAACATGGCGTATTTGCATTCAAGAAAAACAAATATTTACAAATCCAATATTACCTTGGATGTATGCAGAGCCATATAAGAAAATAGAGAAAGATGAGTATCTAAAAAAGTTTATTTCAGAGAAGAGGAACGAAAAAACCGTATGAATATTATAGCTGACAACATGGATGATTTGATCAATTCAGCAATAGAAGAAATCTTAACTAATGGTCGTATTGTATTTCCACGTGGAATGCAGACAAAAGAGATAATTGGCGCTAAAATTATTCTAACCAATCCCAGAAATCGTATATTGTATAATCCAGAAAGGAAATTTAAATTATCTTATGCAATCGGTGAATTTTTATGGTATATAAGTGGCTCATCTGAATGCGAATTTATTAATTACTATAATACACGCTATCATAACTACTCGGATAATGGAATTGATTTGAATGGTGCTTATGGGAAGAGGATATTTTGTTCTGATAATCATAAATCGCAGTGGAACTGTGTTTATGACTTATTAAAAAGGGATCCAGATACAAGACAAGCAGTTATTAGTATATTTGAACCACATGATATAAGGATTATTACAAAAGATGTTCCTTGTACAAATACAATTCAATTTTTTATTCGAGATAAGAAATTAGATTGTGTTGTATATATGCGCTCAAATGATTTGATGTGGGGTACACCTTATGATATTTTTAGTTTTACAATGATGCAAGAAATGATGGCAAATTCTTTAAGAATAGATATGGGAAAATACATACATATGGTTGGAAGTTTACATGTATACGAAAGGCATTTTGATCAGGTGGGAAAAATGCTGATGTGTAAAAATTATCAAAGATATACAATGCCTTCGATGCCTATAGAAGATAATTTAGAAGAGCTAATAATTTGTGCGGAAAATTTAAGAAAAAATATCAAACTTGATTATCTTCCGAATTCTCAATATTCAAGAGATTTGATTGGCGTTTTATATAAATATGCGGTACAGCGATACAAATATCCATATATTTATAGTGATTTGATTTTACCGGATATTTACAATTTACGGGGCTAAGTTATGGAAAAGTATATAAGTATTCCCTATAATAAAGATAACTTGTTGGGTGTTGTACATGAATGTGGAGACGAAAACGCTCCGATTGCATTATTCCTACATGGTATACCTGGAGATCGAGTCGATACAAGACGGCTTCCTGTTCGAATAGCGCGAAACTTATGTAAGCATGGCATTAATTCAGTGCGTGTAGACTTATATGCTTCGGGAATATCTTTGGGCGAATATTCTATGGTATCATTGAGTGATCAATTGGAACAATTGAAGAGGATTATCCTTTTTATTAGAAATGACCTCAAGTTCAATGGATTACTCAATTTAATCGCATTCAGCGAAAGCGCCAAAATTGCATTGAAATTAATGCAAGAAACAAAGTCAATAAACAGTATTTGTTTTTGTAATGGAATTCTTTTCAAAGAACGGACAGTTGATAGCCTAAAGATTAAAAAGTTATATAAACGTTTTAATCAATACGTTGGGAATATTGGGTTTGGTGTGTGGTTAAACGCTAAAGTTTTTGATGAGATAGCAAAATACAGTATAGATGATTCAGTGAAATTACCAATGGACAAACTTATGTTTATTTATGGTGATAGTGATTTGATGACTCAAGAAAGTAGGTGTGTACTTGAAAAAAGAGCTAAGTATATACAAATTATTCATGGGGCAGATCACTTATTTACGCATAGCCAATACGATGCACAAATAATTCAATATGTTTATAATTGGTTAAAATATATAAACAGGTTGCAAGACTGAAAGGAAGGAATCCATAAAGAACAAGTGTAGGCTCACAGTCGATATAGTATGGGTTTTAAGGCAGGTGTATTTCTTAGAAATAGACAGATGGGGGTTATGTGATGCTTGATCACATAACGTGTATTTATTATCTGTCTTTAGAAGAGGAGGCATAATATGTTAAATCAGGAATGGGTTATCAGTAACAATAGGAATTTATGTATAGTTTCTAATAGATATATGAGTGTAAAAGTGCCTAAACTAGGGGTGATTTTTTTCCATGGCTTTTCTCAGACTAAATCAGGGGCATATGGTTTGTTTACACAAATCATTGGTTCAATAGTTCATTATTGTTATGTTATGACTTTCGACTATGGAGGATGTGGAGATAGTGAAGGTTTATCAGAAGAAGTAGATTTGGATAGTATGGTAAGCGATGCGCGACAAGTATTTGAGTGGTTTAAGACAAACACTTGTTGTGACAAGTATATTTTTATAGGTCATGGGAGTGGGAATATGGTTATAAGCCTTCTAGCTAATGCTTATAAAGACAACATAATATCAATTTTGATAGCTCCGCATTATTTACCAATTGCCAATGAAGCAAGATATGCAGCAATAGTAAACGAAATAAAAAATCAACCTATGTGTTTTGATACAGCAGATTTAGGTGAATGGACTACAGACATAGATGATTTATTTTCTCTTCTTGGTGGGCGTCTAAATCGTGCCAGAGGAATTGTTGTTAAAAAACTATTTTTATTACAACTGCTGAATTTCAACCTTTTGGATACATGTAAAAAATTTTCAAATATATATAGTTTTGTTACCCAAGAAACTTTTCATCCAGTATTGGATCAAATTATAGATGAAAAAGAAATGAAGACACGAGATGCATTATGTACGGATATGCTTATTAGAGAAGAATTAATTAAAAATATAGATGAAATTGTATATAAAGTTAGTGAGGAAATTGAAATATGTTAATAGATGTTGTTATTCCATGTTTTAATCAATTTGAGCAATTAAAAATAACTATTGAAGCATATATTCAACAAAAAACAGATTGCAAGTTTAGACTTATAATTATTGATGATGGCTCAACGGAGATTCCAGCATATGATATAGATCAAGTATGCCATCCACTACAATATTGTTACATAAGGCAAAAAAACGCTGGAAGATCGGCGGCAAGAAATACAGGAATAAAGAAGTTAAAAGGCGATTATGTTATTTTTAACGATAGCGATCGTCCACCTATGCCCGACTTTATTGAAAAACATTTATCAACGTTGTTGATGAAAAATAATGTTATCAGTGTCGGAAGTCCAAGAGAAATATATATGTCCACTATAAATCCAAACAAAATACACGAAATAATACAGGGTAAAAGTACGCGTTCAAGACTATACTCATATGCAAAAAAGATAGACTATTTATACGATGAAAGAGGAAACACAAGAAGTTCTCTCGCTTGGCTAAGTACATATACCGGAAATATTGCTATGCCTACAGCTGTGGCTCAAAATGAGTTATTTGATGAAGTTTTTTCATCATGGGGATTAGAAAATTTAGAGTGGGGGTACCGATTATATCATCAAGGATTTATTTTTCATCGTTCATATGATGCTGTGAATTATCATATTGCACATAATAGAGAAATGGATTTTTACTTAAATAACTTTAAGATAAGCCATCGGCATTTCTATGAGAAATATTTATCCAAAGATATTTCTCTGTTATATAATTTTATGCTTGGTGAAATCTCATTGCAAGAGTATGAGGAAAAAGTTTCCGGAGAGACTTGTATTCCTTGTGATAAACCGCAGGTTTATTTTAAAATGGGAGGGATAATTTGAAAACTTTTAATTTGAATTTTACTACTAGAAAAGGAAACGATTGTTTGTTGGGTAACATTCAAAATATTTTAAATTACCACGGTATATGGATTACGGAAAGCCAAATTTTTATATTAGGAGATGGTTTAAAACTTTCTTATAAAAACGATTCTGGTAATCCCATACATCTAGTAGAAACACCTTATAAGTGTTTAATGCGTTTTGCAAGCTTTTTTGACGCTCAAATCAATAGTTTTGAGAGTGAAGATTCCTGTGAGTCATTACTCTATAAAATTATAGATCATGAAAAACCTATGATTTTTGCGGTAAAACCAGCGTTTATCAATAGTCCACAATATATTAATCTTAAAAGTCCAGTGCATTTTATCACTCCAATAGGGTTGATTTATGATAACACTAATAACATTACGAAAGTACAAATAAGTGATCCTTTTTTTCCGAATTTTGCAGATGAAGTTTTTCAAGAAACCATAAACTGTATTGAATTGAAGAAGGCTTGGGGTGAAGCTGAAAACATTCTGATCGATCTACCAGAAACTTTAATTAAAAATCTACAGCATACAATAGATTTTGAATCATTATGTTTTGAGAGGCTATCGCTTAATTTATATGAGTATTTGTATACTTCTGCATCCGATAATGGTATTAATGTATTAAATGCACTATATGAACAATATGATGAGTTTTATCATTATTTTAAAAATTTAAATATAACACAGTTAGAGTCAGTAAAACTGGAATTGTGGAATGTATTAAATGCACTGATTATGTTAAAAGATTTTCTTAGTAAGCATACAAAAAAATTCGCTAATTGTATTAAACAATTAGATGAATGTTGCCGTTTGTGGGAACTGTTTATAAACAAAATATTATTAAAATATATACGAGATAAAAACCGAATTAAAAGCAAACATATTGTACCACAAGACACACTATATTATATTATTGTTTGCGAGAAGAAACTATTCACAGATTTGTTAAATGAAATAAAGGAAGTGAAGTCACTTGAAAAAGGAAATTAAATTTATTGTGGCAAATATATGTATACTTGTTAAAATTGATTTTCATTATGCCTTTTTTTACGAAAACAAACGCTACATTTCTTTTTTGTCGAATAGTTCTCAGGCTGCTGATTGTGTAATAGAGTATATTTTTACAACTCCAGAAGAAATTGATACAATATTAGCTGAATGCTCTCTAATCAGAAGACAAGGTGTTGCAGGTGATTATTACAGTTATCAAAACGGTCAGGCATTTTTATTTTATGTTTATTATTTAGATAATATTGTTGGAAGAAAGTTACTACTATTTAATCAAAATAGAAAAAGTGCAACGGTATACATAGATACACAGAAGATTAATGAATATTATTATGATGACCTTATGGTCATTTTTAGTACATTACTTTCGCAAGATAATGGGTTGATTTTACATTGTACAGCAGCTAAAAACAAGGAAACAAATGAAGTGAAAATATTTTCTGGTGAATCGGGAAACGGAAAAAGTACGATAGCTAAAATATTTCACGAAAATAATCGATATACGATTCTTAACGATGATCGAATAATAATAAAAAAGGCAGGTGAACGATATTTAGCTTATGGAAGTCCGTGGTACAGTAAGACACAGCTAAATGCAAATGAATGGGGAGAAGTGAAAGATATTTATTTTATTTTTCATGGACAAAACAATTATAAGCAGTTATTACCTGTATCAGAAGCGCGAAAAATATTTTTGAAGAATGTTTTTTACATTCCAAATTGGGATAACAAGTGTTTGTTTATGACTTTAGCTCTTGCAAAGGATTTAAGTAGAAATATTGTAAGTTATAAGTTGTTCTTTGTTCCTGATGGTCGAGTTGTCAATTATCTTAAATGATATTTTTGGAGGAAAGATGAATGTTTGAAAAATTAACTTTACAAAATACAGATATTGCGTTATCAGATTTTGAGAAAACGCTTTCTTATGCAGAGTTGTATATGAAAGTTCAAGAAATATCAAAAATATGGAAAGAAAATAATATAACAAAAATTTTATTATGCTCATCGAACTCAATTGACTGGTGTGTTTATTATTTGTCGGCATTTTTGAATGGATTAACCGTTTTTGTTGTGCCAACATTTTTTTCAAGATCACTATGCGAGAGTATTGTAAAAACGAATGATATTCAGTTTTTATTTATTGACGGAAAAGTAACGATTAAGGAAAATAGGAACAATATTCATGAGCAGATAGAAGGAGTATCCACGGTTTTTTTTACTTCCGGAACAACAGGGATGCCTAAAGGAGTAATGTTAACTAGAGAAAATATTGTATCAAATATAGAGGCTATTAATGATTATATGCAAAATAGTTATAAAGACAATTTATTAATTGTTAAACCTTTGTATCACTCATCTACCTTAACGGGTGAATTATTAGTGGGAATAAATAGGGGTACGGCTATCTATATTTATAAAGGGGATTTTTTTCCGCAGAAAGTTGTAAGTGTTTTGAATGATTATCCGATCACGATTCTTTGTGCTGTACCTTCTATGATTGCTTCGATACTCAAGTATAAAAGTAAATATGCAGGGCAGTTACGGTTAGTATCAGTGAGTGGCTCTTATGCTAATCGGAATTTATTGGAACAGGCCCTCCGGACCTTTCAATGTGAGATATATAATGTTTATGGGTTGACGGAAGCATCTCCAAGGGTAACGTGTTTAAAAGTACAAAATTTCCTTGGTAAAATTGAGTCAATTGGTAGAACTATTAGAGGAGTGAGGGTTGAAATTTGTAAAGAGAATGGTGAGTTAACCATGCAAGCTAATATAGAGGGGGAGTTGGTAGTTAGTGGATCAAATGTTATGAAAGGATATTTGGATAATATAGATCAAACAAAAGAAAGAATAAGGGACAATAAATTGTATACCGGAGATATCGGGTATTACGATGACGATGGTTTCATATATTTAACTGGAAGGAAGGATGATATGATATGCAGAAGTGGAATTAATATTTATCCAAAAACAATTGAAGAGGTTATAAGTAAAATTGATGGAGTAAATGAGGTGTTTGTCTTTGGTGTAAAGGATGATTTCTATTCTAATAAAATTGTGGCTTGTATTGGTGCAGACGATTATATTAAGAAGGGAGATGTTATTAAAATGTGTAATAAATGCAACGTGCAATCTCCTGACGACGTATTTTTAATCCACTCGTTGCCAAAAACACAGTTAGGGAAAATAGACAGAGAAAAAATTAAACTGATGTATAAAAATAATTAAAAATAAAAGAAGGATAAACATGGATAAAGTAAAAATTATATTTGATAAAATGGGAATTACGGATGATTACAATGAAGATACTAAATTAGAATTGTTGGGATTTAATTCTTTAACGATTTTAGAATTAATTGTAGAAATAGAAGAATATTACAACATAGTTATAGAAGAGACCGATTTGGAAATGGAAAATTTTCAGACAGTTTCTACGGTTTGCAGATTGATTGATAAATACACAGGAAAATAGAGGAATCATTTACTATGAAAAAAAAGGGAATATTTTATTATATGTTTTACGAAAAAGGGCGCTTAATAACATCTTTGTTTTTGTCGTTGATGTTATCTATATTATCGACAATTCCTCCGCTTTTTATTAGACGGATTGTTGATAATTTGGACGGTGGATTTCTTTTTATTGCGAACATGTCAATACTGTTGTTAATTAGCTATTTATTGATACTATGTGTAAATTGTATAAAATCATTGGTAGAAAATAAAATGTCAAGCAACGTTTTGAATAAAATCAATTTAGATACATATGATGCATTATTTCATTCAAAATATAATTTTATTATGAGTCAATCTGTAGATGATTTATATCAACAGTGTACTGAAGATGCTCAAGCAATAAATGCTTTTAGTTTGACAACATTTCCTACTTTTATTCAAGGCGTGATTACAGCAATTACGGCAATTATTGCCATGAGCACAATATATTGGCCATTAGTTCCCTTGTCTATTTTAGTATATTCGTTCAATCTTATACCAGTTCATTTGCTTGGTAAAAGGCATATAGACATAGAAACAAAGTTTAGAAATGCCGGCGATGCACTATGGAAATCATTTAATAGTGTTTTGCAAAGAGTTCGCCTTATAAAAATAAGAGGGACAGAACAGCAAGAAATTGAAAATTTTTCTGAGAAAGGTGATGTATGGGCGAGGTATAATTATGCGTCAAGTATTTGGTATAATACCCTTAAATTTATCCCTCGTTTTTTAGATGCACTTGTTCCTGGATTAGTATTTTTAATAGGAGGATATGCACTCTTTAGAAATCAAATAACTATTGGAAATATTATAGCAGCCACTATGTTGCTACCTAGTTTGAATGCTCCGATTAGGTTTTATTCAACTACAGTATTAGCTCTTAGAACAGCTATGGTTAAATTAAAACGGGTCTTCAACTTAATGGACGCTTGCAATGAAAATGAAGAAGTTCATACTGGCCTTAAAATTGATCATATTGATTCTATAGAGTTTGATAGAGTGACGTTAGTGATAAATGGAAAGACAATTATTCGCGAGATGAGTTTTAAGATTACTGGAGGAACAACGATAGGGATAACCGGTGAAACAGGACATGGAAAAAGCACAGTCCTCCTTCTCATATTAGGTCTTTTAGCTCCAACAAGTGGAAAAATTTTAATAAATGATATCGATGTCAACAGAATAAATATGTCTGCATTTAGAAAAAGTGTTTGTACTCTACTGCAACAACCATTTTTAATAAACGATACGATTAGAAATAATCTCAATTTATTGACAGAATGCAATTGGGAAAATGTTGAGTTCAACAGTCAATTTCTAGGATTTGATAAAATAGTTGAGCAATATGATGATGGTTGGGAAAGCATGATCGGTGAAAAGGGCGCCAATTTATCTGGTGGACAAAGACAATTGTTAGCTTTCATACGAGCAATTTCCAGTGAACCTCAGGTATTGCTGTGTGATGAAATGACATCGGCAATGGATGCAGAATTGTGTAAAAAAGTTTTTGATGTTTTGTATAACAAAATGAAAGATAAAACTGTTATAATAATTACACATCAAATTCATTTGCTTACACATGCAGATCTTATTTTGGTCGTAAAACAAGGAAGTGTTGTGCAAACCGGTAATCATGAAAGTTTAGTTAAAATAGAAGGTGAATATAAAAGATTGTGGAACAATTATCAAAAGCAAGAAATTAAATGAAGAATGTTGTGGGATGATTATGAAAAATAAGGAATCAAATTGTAGCGAGTCAGAAAAGAATATTTACTATTTTATAAAAGAACAATTGAAACATAATAAATTGTCATTGGTGATATCGACAATAATAATTATATTTCGGTCATGTCTTCTTCTATTACCTCCGGTTGTAACAGCCGCCATTGTGGATAAAGCTTTTGCAAACCGCGATATCCATTTATTATGGCAATATTGTATCATATATATATGTATTCCTATTGTATCTGGAATATCAATATTTCTTGATAAGAAGTTATGTCGTGTTTACTTGAAGATCGGGTGTGAATTTAGGCATAAAATGTTTGAAGGTTTTATTTATCAGCCATATTTAAATCTCAAAGAAAATGATATGGGCAGAACGGCCTATTTAATGTGTCAGAAGATTAATGAATTATCAAGCGCGGCATTTTCTGGTATAGAAAACTTTATTTGGTGTCTTACAACAGTGGTTGTTGGTATATGTCTTGCTTTCTATTATAATTTGTATTTAACTATATTGCTGTTGTTATGTGTGCTTGTAAGTATTTGTTTAATTAAAAGACAAAATAAACGTGTGGAAAAGATCACAAAAGAAAAAAATGCGATTAACGTTAATGTGAGCAATTTTATAAGAAATAGTATACAAGGGATAAGACAGATTAAGGTTTCTGGAGTAGAAGAAACATATCAAAAAGAATATGAAACTTTATTAAAAAAACGAACACAGATAAATTTTAAAAACGCTAAATTGATGTTAATACCGTTTGCTATAAATTCGTTGAGTGATACTCTTGTCAATGTGGGTAGTTATTTTATAGGAGCCTTGTTGATTTATAGTGGTCAAATGACAGTTGGAGCACTTACAGCATTTATTTCCATCTACAATATTATCGTCGCACCTATTAAAATGCTTAGCGATACATTTTTGTCTGTTTTCTCAATGAAAGCAGATATTCATGAACTCAGTGATTTATATTATGAAAAGCCGAATTATAACCCTGGTTATACTTTAAATGATCAAACATTAGAGTTACAAGTGGAAAATGTAAGTTTTACATATAATAACGATAATAATGTACTTGAAAATATAACTATGAATATGGAAGACAAACAGGTCATTTTTATTGTTGGGAAAAGTGGAGGAGGAAAAAGTACTTTATGTGATATGTTATTAAAATTGTTTCCTCCGACATCTGGAAATATTTATGTAAATAAAACTAAGCTAGAAAGGATTGATGAACAGTATTATAGAAATAATGTAAGTTATGTATCACAAGATGATGCTATTTTCAGTGGAACGGTTTTAGAAAACATTATGTATCAAACAAATAATGTCAATCCTCAATATTTGAAACAAGTGTTGAAAGATGCTTGTCTTTATGATTGGATACAAACACTTCCTGATAAAGAGAATACTTATCTTGAAAATAATGGTGCAACATTATCAGGTGGAGAGCGACAAAGAATAAGCATTGCTCGAGCATTAATTAGAAATCCTAAAGTTATAATTTTTGACGAATCCTTTTCAGCTATAGACGCGAATACAAGTTCAAAAATTATAAAAAATATTGTGAAAGAAAATAAGTCGAGAAAACTCATATTTATTACACACAATCTTTCATTATGTCAATTTGCTGATATTATTTATGTGTTAAAAGATGGACGAATTGTAGAACAAGGAAAGTTCAATGAACTCCTTGACAACAAACAAACATTTTATATGCTTTGTAGTACGCAGCAAGATGATTTACATTAAAGATTCTTTGATGAAAGATTAACTATTAAAAGTCAAGTTTAAAAAAGAATGGTGGTGGTAAAAAAGATAGTTCTCAAAGGATATAGCATAACAGAGGTCCGCAGGGGCCCCGGCAAGGGCTATTAAGAATCATTCATGCTGCCAAGCGGTAAGGCTGCTGAGATTTTTCCATAGCAAAAATCAAATGCACCAGTTTCTTACTGACATGGGAAAGGGCGACATTGTAGTGTTCCCTCTGACCGCTTCTTGACAAGGTAAGCGGCAAAGGTTGGGTCCCAGTGACAGACATACTTGGTGGCGTTGTAGAGTGCGTAGCGCAAATACCTGGAACCGCGCTTTTCCATGTGTGGGTAACAGTTTTTAAGTTGTCCGGACTGGTAAGTTGAGGGGGACATCCCAGCATAGGCCAACAGCTTGTCCGGTGAGTCAAATCGAGTGAAGTCGCCAACTTCGGCAAGAATCATAGCGGCCATGCGAAAACCCAGGCCCGGGATGGTTGTAATGGGAGAATCGAGTTCATCCAGAATGGCTTGAATTTGGGCTTCGATCTCAGTGTCCAGCTCACGGATAAGCCGAATGGCGTGCTGCAATTCAAGAGACCTGGCAGGCATTCTGGAACCGCTAGAATTTCTGGCGGCATCCCGGATTTCCAACGCCATATCCCGTTTGAAACGGCCCTTGGAGGCAGCTTCGAGAAGTGCTTTTAACCTTGTCAAGTGCGCTGCGGCGACCTGTTTGGCGCCTGGAAACTCCTCCAGCAAGGCATAGACAGAGGCCATGTGAAGGGTAGGCACCAGTTGCTCCAGTTCAGGAAACAGGATACAAACCAATCGGGAAATGTCAGCTTGGCTCGTTCTTTTACCTTATCAAAACGGTACTTGGTTAGTAACTTTAGCTCCTCATTGTGGTATGCTGTATCTGTGTAAGGTTTGAGGCCTACATCGGATAATAGCATACGAGCAATCGTTCGCGCATCCACCCGGTCAGTTTTAGTCTTTCTAAGGCGGAGACTCTTTCGGTAAAGGTTTGTACGCAAGGGGTTCAAGACATAGGTGAGCAGACCATTGTCAAGAAGAAACCCGAGCAGGTTGTAGCTGTAATGCCCGGTCGCCTCAAGCCCTACTTTTATTTTGTCCTGCGATGTGGTGCAATTCCGGATTTTCTGCAACAGGCGGTTGAACCCATCCATTGTTTTGGAAACGGTGAACACATCAGC
>ERZ781272.614-NODE-614-length-20427-cov-4.131160_pt1 | contig 20427 bp, 19 predicted proteins | sample MGYA00375850_ERZ781272 | MGnify/ENA primary metagenome ERZ781272 (study PRJEB29790, sample SAMN06051246) | human gut metagenome | host: Homo sapiens | place: USA: Cincinnati, Ohio | collected 2013-06-21 | study: EMG produced TPA metagenomics assembly of the Gut...
AGAATATAAGAATATAAGAATATAAGAATATAAGAATATAAGAATTTGCTTATTTTATGCGGGGGAGAAGGAATTATTTAAGGAAACATCTTCATCACTAGATGAAGATGGGCTATACTGCTAGGCTCGTACCTCACCAAGCATTATATGCCAAGGAAACACCTACTCATATACATTCGTAGGTGTAAGCGATTCACACCAAATCACAGATTCGGGTTCTCTGCTTAAGAATGTGCACTTATAAAAAGAGCAGCTATGCTGCAATAAGGAACTTTTCTTATTTTATGGGCTTTTGAGGGATATGTAAAATTTTAATTATGGAAGGAGTGTTAAAAATGAGTGCAATAAATTTACCTAAATATTATGAAAATGAAGCTGGGATTATAAAAAGAGCAGGAGATTTTATTAAAGAGTTCGGAAAAAATGTGTTAATAGTTGGAGGAGAGACAGCATTAAAAATAGTGAGAATAGATTTATACAGAAGTTTAGAAGAAAATTCAATTAAATATGAAGTTAAGAAATTTAATGGATATCCAACTCAAAAATATATTTTAGATTTATGTAATTTAGTTGAAAAAAATAATAATGATGCAATTGTCGGTGTGGGAGGTGGAAAAGTTCTTGATTTAGTAAAAGCAGTAGGTGATGCAAAAGATATTCCTATAGTAACAATACCAACTGTGCCAGCGACATGTGCAGCATGGTCCGCACTTTCTGTAATATATAAAGAAAATGGTGAACAAGATATATATATTAATTTAAAAAATTCACCAAGTCTTATATTAGCTGATAAAGAAATCCTATCTAAAGTGCCTATAAGATATATTAATTCTGGTGTTGCAGACAGTATTGTGAAGTGGTATGAAATTTCACCAGATTTAAAGCATAATGCAAATGATTTTTGCCTAAGATTACAGTTGAAAGTTTGTGAACTTGCTTTGGAATTTTTACAAAAAGACTATATTAACGCTTATAAAGAGGGAAATTTATTAAGTGATTCAAGTATTATTAGTAATGCCATTGATTCAATAATTATGCTTGCAGGTTTATCTGGCAGCATAAAAGGAAGTGTTCCATATGGAGGGCTTGCACATCCGTTTTACAACAACTCAACTAAAGTTTATGAAACACATTGGCTTTTACATGGTGAAAAAGTAAGTTTTGGATTACTTGTGCAATTGAATTTAGAAAAAAGGACCATAGAAGAAATGCAGGAATTTATTGAGTGGATGCATTTATTAGATTTGCCAATAACATTAAATGATTTAGGAATTGACAGTAAGAATGTAGGAAATAATGTTTCTGTTATAGCAAGAGGAATAAAAGAAAGTGTTGGGGATTATTCAGGGCTTGATTATGAATTAACAGAAGATAATATAATAGAAGCAATTTTTGAAGTAGATAAGATAAGTAAAAGAATATTGAATGGTGAGGTGAGAAAAAATGCCTGAGTTAAGTGACAAAGTAAAAAAATTTTCTGAATCCATGATAAGGCAGATGACTATACTATCGAATAAGCATGGTGCATCCAATCTAGCACAAGGTTTTCCAGAGTTTGACCCGCCGAAAGAATTAACTTTAGCACTAGAAAAGGCAGGAAGAGATGGACCACATCAATATGCACCATCATGGGGAGCAGAAAATTTCAAAGAAGCTATAGCTAAAAAACAATCAATAAGTCTAAACCGTAAAATTGAGCCAATATCTGAAGTGCTTGTTACATGTGGTTCAACAGAAGCCATGATAAGTGTTATGCTAACTGTTTTTAATCCAGGAGATAAAGTAATAATCTTTTCACCCTATTATACAAGCTATGTAGCGGATTCAATACTAGCACAAGTAGAGCCTATATTCGTAAATCTTAAAAGTCCAGACTTTAAATTTGATATAAATGAATTGGAAGATGCATTTAAACAAAAGCCTAAAGCAATAATTCTATGCAATCCTTCAAATCCATGTGGAAAGGTATTTACAAGGGAAGAGCTTATGAATATTGGAAAGCTTGCAGAGAAATATGATTCATTTGTAATCACAGATGAAGTATATGAGCACATTATCTATAAACCATATAAGCACATTTGCTTTGCATCACTTCCAGGTATGTTTGAACGTACAATTTCATGCAGTTCTTTGTCAAAAACATACTCCATAACAGGCTGGAGACTTGGCTATGTTGTTGCACCTAAAAAAGTAATTGAGAATGTAAGAAAGATACATGATTTCTTGACTGTAGCAGCAGCATCACCACTTCAAGAAGCTGCAATTAGTGGATTAAATTTTAGTAAAGAATATTACGATGAACTTCAAAATTTATATTCACAAAAGAAAGAGTTTTTTATAAAAGGTCTAGATGAAATAGAGTTAAAGCATAATAATCCTCAAGGAACTTACTTTGTACTTGTAAATATATCAGAATTTGGATATGAAGATGATGTTGAATTTTGTGAACTACTAGTGAAAGAGTATAAGATTGCAGCAGTACCGGGATCAAGTTTTTTTCATGATGGTAACAGAGATTGGATACGCCTTCACTTTGCAAAGAATCAAGAGACTTTAGAAATAGTTTTAGAAAATCTAAAAAAGCTAAAAGAGAATTTAGGAAAGGTTGATAAAGATGATAAATCTAAATGAAATAAAGAAGACATATCATTCGGATAATTTATCTGTAGAAGCATTAAAGGGCGTATCTTTAAAGATAGAAAAAGGAGATATATTTGGAGTCATAGGATATAGTGGATCAGGGAAAAGTACATTAATAAGATGCATTAATCTTCTAGAACGACCTGACAGTGGACAAGTTGTGGTCGGTGGAAAAGATATTATAAAACTATCAGAAAAGGAACTGAGAAAAGAGCGACAAAAGATTGGTATGATATTTCAACATTTCAATTTATTATCACATGATACGGTATATAACAATATAGCATTGCCTTTAATATATGAAGGTGTTCCTAAAAAAGAAATAAAAGAAAAAGTAAATAGATTATTAGAACTGGTTGGACTTTCGGAAAGGAAAGATGCATACCCATCTCAACTTAGTGGAGGGCAAAAACAAAGGGTTTCAATTGCAAGAGCATTAGCTAATGATCCACAGATTCTTTTAAGTGATGAAGCAACGTCGGCCTTGGATCCACAAACTACTATATCAATATTAAATCTTCTTAAGGATTTAAATAAAAAATTAGGACTTACAATTGTACTAATTACACATGAGATGGCAGTAATAAAAGAAATATGCAACAAAGTTGCTGTTCTTAATGATGGAAAAATAGTTGAAGAAGGTTCAGCATTAGATATTTTTTCAAAGCCTAAAGATGAAATCTCAAAGGAATTTGTATCTAGTGTATTTCAAAATGAAAAAATATATGATTTGCTTGAAAATACAACCATTTCAAAGATATTAAAAAATAATGGAGTGGTAGCAAGACTACTATTTACGGGGTCATCAGCCAATGATGCGTATATATCAACAATTTCACGTCAGTTTAAAATAAATTCAAGTATTATTTTTGGAAATATTGAAGTTATTCAAAATGAGCCTGTAGGCTGCTTGTTTGTGGCATTCTCGGGAGAAAAAAATAATATATTAAGCGCTATTGAATATCTAGAGAATGAGAATGTTAAGATAAAATTTATAAGGGGTGAAGAGAATATTTTTGAAAAGGAGTGTGTGTAAATGGAGATAATAATAAAGATGTTTCCTAATGTTATTAAGTATCATGAAAAATTAATAAATTCAACTATAGATACAATAATAATGGTTGTAGTGTCAGCTATTATTGCTATAATCATAGGTTCTATTTTTGGAATAATGCTTGTAGTTACTTCAAAAGATAAGCTTTATGAAAATACAAAACTAAATAATGTCCTAGGAAAAGTTATTAATGGATTTAGATCAATTCCTTTTGTAATAATAATCACATTAATATTGCCATTTACAAAATTTGTGGTTGGCACTTCAATAGGGATAAAGGGTGCCATAGTACCAATGACTGTAGGAAGTATACCTTTTATCGCAAGACAAATAGAACAAGCACTGTTTGAAGTTGATAATGGGGTGATTGAAGCAGCAAGGGCTATGGGAATGTCAAAAATATATATTATTTATAGGGTACTAATTAAAGAAGGGATGCCAGGAATTATTAGGGCTCTAGTAATATCTTTAATTAGTTTGATTAATCTTTCGGCTATGGCGGGAACAGTTGGTGGAGGGGGACTAGGAGATTTTGCAATAAGATATGGATATGCTCAATATATGACGGATATTACAATTGTGACAGTTCTGATATTACTTTTATTTGTCACTATAGTACAAGGTACAGGAAATTTTATATTGAAAAGAATAACACATTAAGTTGGAGGGAAAATAATGAAAAGAATTATTAGAAATTTAATAAATTTAATGCTAATAGCTGTTATTGGAATAACAGGATTAGCAGGATGTGGTACTAGTAATGCTGAAAAAAATGAAGGTACGAAAAATGAGAAAAAAGTAGTTAAAATAGGAATAACAACTCCTGATGATAAAATATGGGATGCTGTTAAGAAGAAAGCGGCAGAAGATAATATAGAAGTGCAAACAATATGTTTTTCAAATGTAAATATAAATGAAGTATTAGAAAGTGGAGATATAGATCTTAATGCTTTTCAGCATTATGCATATTTTGAAAAGAATAAAGCCGATTTAGGATTAGATTTGGTATCTATGGGAGATATGTATATTTTAAGACTTGATATATATTCAAAGAAATATAAATCACTAGATGAATTACCTAATGGAGCTAAAATAGCAGTTCCAAATGATCCTGTTAATATTGGACGATCAATAAAAGTATTTGAACAAGCTGGACTTGTAAAATTAAAGGAAGGAACAGGGGAAACACCAGAATTTAATGATATTGAATCAAATCCTAAAAATATACAATTGATTGAAATAGAGCATTCACAAATTGTAAGGTCACTAGATGATGTTGATGCAGGTATTGTATTTGTTAAGGATGCGGTAGATGCTGGACTTGATCCTTCTAAAGATCCCATATATGTTAATAATATTGATTTGAAAGATCCAAAGATGCAAAAATATATTAATCTCATAGCTGCAAGAGCTGAAGATAAAGATAATGAAACTTATAAAAAGGTTGTGAAAGCATTTAATAGTGATGAAGTAGCAGAAGCAATATTTGAGCAATTTAAACATGGCGCAATTCCAGCTTGGGATGAAAAATATTCTGACCAATAAAGGTATTGCATAAAATTACATTAACGAGAGTGAACGAAGAATCCCCATTTAATATATTGTTATATTAAATGGGGATTCTTTAATAATAATTTAAATAAAAGTTATTCAACACCAACTATTACGGAAGTCGCTTTAATAATAGCAAAGGCTTCTTTACCAACTGCAAGATTTAAATCTTTTACTGAATCCATAGAAATTGTAGAGGATATTAAGCTTGTACCTAAATCAATAGTAACGATAGCATTAACAGCACCTTCTTCTATGGAAGAAATTGTACCTTTAAATTTATTTCTTGCACTTAAACCAATGATATCATCTGTAGCTACCATAACTTCAGTTGCTTTAATTATAGCATATGCTTCTCTGTTAACAGCAAGCTCTAATTTTTTTACTGAGTCCATAGAGATTGTAGCAGAAATAGTATTGTCATTACCTAGATCAATAGTGACAATAGAATTTACACTACCTTCTTGAATTTTTATGATTGTACCTTTTAATTGATTTCTTGCACTAATTTTCATAATAAAGTCCTCCTAAAATTATATGATTTATAATCTGATTTTTTAAAAAACAAATAAGTTTTCCTTTGGAAATTTAAGATTTATTTTATCACCTATTTTAAACGATAAATTTTGTTTTGATAAAAATAATGTAATTATCAATGAGGAGTTTTTATTTAATTGCCTAACATAAACTGTGAAATCAAAAGGATTTTCAATAATATTCTCAACTATAAAGCAATTAATATTATCTTCAGTTTGATTAATGTTCTTTATCAATTGAATATAATGAGCCCTAATTCCAATATAAGAAATATTATTTTTAACAGCATTTATGTATAATTTAATATCCCAGTCTTTTGCGTAAACAGTATTAGAATTAAGTATTTCGATTCTTGAAATATTTTTGCATCCAGTGATTTTAGCTTCTGTTAAATTACTTGGATTGTTAAACAGTTCATTTCTGGATTTCTTTTCAAAGTTAGATCCATTTTCAAAAACTAATATATTGTCACATAGTCTATAGGCTTCTTCAATGTCATGAGTTACAAAAAGAACGTAGCCATTGTAAGAATTTAATAATGATTTAACTTCTTTTTGCATATTTAATCTTAAATGATAATCTAATGCAGAAAAGGGTTCATCCAAAAGAAGAATGCTTGGCTTTGTAATTAAGGCTCGTGCTAAAGCCACTCTTTGTTGCTGACCACCAGAAAGCTGCCATGGATATTTTTTTTCCAATCCATTTAAGCTGAAGCGCTCAATATATTCAGTACACATTGTATTGACTTCTCTGTTATTTTTACTTTTTGATATTCCTAATTGAATATTATCAATAATGTTCATATGTGGCATTAAAGCATAATTTTGAAATACATATCCTATATTTCTTTTTTGTGGCTTAAGACATACATTTTTTTCAGAATTGTAGAAAGTGCAGTCATCCAATTCAATAAATCCAGAGGTAGGTCTTTCTAAACCAGCAATACTTTTTAAAGTCATGCTTTTACCAGAACCAGATGAACCTAATATTCCAAGCATCCCCTTATCTTGATTAAAATCAACAGAAATATTAAAATTAGGAATTTTCTTTTCAAATTTAACTTTTAACATTTCTATTTCCACCTTCCTAAAACTCTATCTTGAATTGATGACCAATAGTTCATTAGTAAAATCATAGAGAAAGAAAATACTATTATAATTAATACCCACAACATTGCCTGTTTCATATCACCTCCTTCAGCAGCAAAGAATATAGCTAAAGGCATTGTTTGTGTTTTCCCAGGTATATTTCCAGCTAGCATAAGAGTGGCACCAAATTCACCCATAGCTCTTGCAAAAGATAATACTATCCCACCAATTATGCCAGGATATGCAATAGGAATCGAAATTTTGTGAAATATTTTAAACTCGCTAAGTCCCAAAGTTCTTGCAGCAGATATTAGATTCGGATCAATTTGTTCAAAGGCAGAACGTGTGGATCTATACATCATAGGAAAAGAAACTGCAATTGCAGATAGCACTGTTGCTGGCCATGAAAAAATTAAAGTTGTATCAAAATTCTCAAGAAACTCTCCTATAGGACCATTTTTACCACAGAGAAGTAAAAGAAAAAAACCCACTACTGTTGGAGGAAGAATTAATGGCAAAGTTATTACTCCGTCAATAAATCCTTTTAATCTACTATTATAATTTGCAATTAAGTATGCTATAGGGACCCCAATTAAAAAGGTCACTATAGTACTTAAAGTGGCAGTTTTAATAGAAATCCAAAATGGTGAAAAATCAGTAATCATAGAATACCTCCTTAACTTCTATGGATAATATTACTGAGCCATTGTATAGCCATATTTCTCAAAGATTGCTTTTGAATCTTCTGAAGATAAGAAGCTTGTAAAGTTTTTAGCTTCATCAGCATGCTTAGTTGACTTTACAACTCCCATAGGATATGTTATTGAAGAATGTAAGTCATCAGAAATTGTTTCTATTATTTTTGAAGATTTATTAGATAGTGCATCACTTAAATATACAAAGCCTACATCTGCATTACCTGAAGTTGACCAAGCAAGAACTTCTTTAACATCTTTTGCAAAAACTAATTTTGAAGAAACACTGTCGTATATTTTTACGTTTTTTAGCACTTCATCGGCATATTTACCAGCTGGTACGCTTGTAGGTTCTCCAACAGCAATTTTTTGAACTGCATCTGTGTTCAAGTCATTAATTGAGGTTATTTTTGTATCTGATGGTCCTACTAATACAAGCTTATTAAGAACTAAATCTTTGCAAGTATCATCAACCATTAAGCTTTCACTTTGCAATGCTTTCATTTGCTTTTGTCCTGCTGAAATAAATACATCGGCAGGAGCACCTTGCTCAATTTGTTGTTGTAATGAACCAGAAGAACCAAAATTAAATGTTAATTTAATGTTTGGATATTTTTTAGTGAACAATGGTTCAATGTCACCCATAGCTTCCTTTAAACTAGCAGCTGCTGAAATTGTCAATTCTATATTTTCTTCTTTGTTTTTTGAATCTTCTGATGTCTTACTTGCAGTTGTATCAGATTTAGAAGTAGTAGAAGTATTGCTCTTTTGATTTCCGCACCCAATAAATACCATACAAAGAACAATACATAAAAAGATTGATAATTTTTTTTTCATAACATAGCCCTCCTTAAAAATTTACTGTTTTGTTATTTTTTAAAATATAATTATATTTTTAACAATAATACCATAATAATATATATATTAAAATTAAATATGTTAAAAACTATAAAAATTAAGTAAACTATATATATTTTTATTAAAAAATGTGCTAAAATTAGAAAAATATTCATTTAATAATAATATAAGTTAAAAAAAATATTAATTATTATCAAAGGAGATAACTAAAAGTTATCTCCTTTATTTTATATAAATGTATCTCTATAAATAAAAATAATATGTGAGGTGATTAAATTGGAAAAAATATCATTTTTTCTAGATGAGAAGTATGAAATATGTTCTTTTCAAGATAGTGTAAAAGTAGTAATTTATGAAAAACAAGAGACTTGGAAGAAGGGAGAGGAATTTGAAATTAATATTGGACAATTAAATAGTATGAATTTATTAAGAAAATATTTTAGCAATATAGTAGAAAATTTAAATGATTGCAAAATAGTAGTGGTTAAAAAAGCTCAGGGAATTCCATATGGAATTTTTTATGAGTCTGATTACAGCATTTGGGAATTGAAAGGGAGACCAGAAGATTTTTTAGATTTAATTATTGAATGCGAAAAAAAGCACATTGAAAAGATGAAAGAAGAAGAGCAGGAATGTGTTGTTAAGAAATTATATGAAGGATATTATCTTATTGATTTAAATGAACTTCAGTTTACAAAACCAGAATTGACATCTAAGAAGGCTATAATTCCATTTTTGGATAAATTCGAGTTTGATACTCTTGAGGTAATATGCTGTCATATACCACCGTGGCTTATTGAAAAAGAGAAGAAAAAAGAAATATCAATAGAGGCTTCTAAGCTGAAGAAAAATGAATACAAACTATTAATAAGGCAAATAAAATAAGGAGTATGATGATATGAATTATTATTTGGAAGGCTATGGAGAATTAGAAGGGGTTACATTAATAGAAAAATATGATTCTGGCGAATTAGAATATTTTAAAGTAGAGGAAATAAATAGGATTATTATAAATGATATGTGCTATATTCCAAGATATACAATAGATGATGAAAGAAAAAAAGAGTATTCTGCTATAAAGTTATATAAAAGTGGAAAAATAAAAAGTTTAGATTTAGAAAAAAAGACTAAGATATCTGTTGCAGCTGGAGTTTTCTATGTGGAAAAAGTAGTTTTTTATGAAAGTGGAGAATTAAGGCGATTATTTCCCCTAAACGGAAGAATAAATGGTTACTGGTCAGAAGATGATGAGTACAGTTTAGCAGAAGAGTATAGTTTTAATTTTAAATTTTCGGAATTCAAGGCTAAAGTTATTTCTATTCAACTATTTAAAAATGAAAATATAAAAAGTATTACCTTATGGCCTAAAGAAAAAATTAAAATCAAACATAATGATAAAGTGATAAATGTACGAACTGGATTTTCAGCCTATGAAGATGGTTCACTAAAAACATGTGAGCCAGATAATCCAGTTAAGATATATACTCCAATAGGGGAAATAGAAGCCTATGATAAAAATAGTATTGGTATACATGGAGAAAATAATTCGTTGAAATTTAATAAAGATGGCAGTGTTAGTGCGTTGACTACATCATCAAATATCATTAAAATTATTAATAGGAAAGGACAGGCCATGATTTATTCTCCCAAAGAAATATTTTTATATGCTAATAGCGAAGTCAAGGATTTAATTACAGTAACTTTGCAATTTACTGATGATGAAGTTATTATCAATGGATCATATAAATATAAGATTAAAGAAAATAGCTTTATTATTGAACAATTTGGAGAGAAAAAATTAACATTAACAGGTGATAAACTGATGAAGTAGAATTATGGCATTAATTGGGTGGGGTAAATGAATGAAAAGAAGAAGCTTCTAAGTCCTCTAGAGGTAGCTGAAATATTATCAATATCAAAAAGGACAGTGTATGAAATTATAAAAAGAAATGAATTAAAAGCATATAAAGTTGGCAATAAATTCAGGATAGATATTGAAGATGTAAAAGAATATATAGGGGAAAAAGATAAAGAATTAATTGACACTAAAGAAGAAGTTTATATTAGTAAAGGTAATTATTCTTTTAATGAATTATATAAAAATTATATTGAAGATAAAATAATAATATGTGGACAAGATCCTATAATAGACACTTTGTCAAAATATATAAGTGAGTATAAAAATAGTGGGAAAGTACTAAGACTTTATGATAATAGCTTTAATGGCCTATGTGCCTTATATAATAATGATGTACATGTGACTGCTAGTCATATATGGAACAGTGAAATTGACGAATATAATGTTGATTTCGCAAAAAGAGTATTACTTGGAATACCTATAACTGTTATAAATTTATGTTACAGAGTTCAAGGATTTTATGTTGTTAAAGATAATCCTAAGAAAATAAATGGGTGGAATAGTTTAACCAAAGGAAGAATAAAAATAGTAAATAGAGAATTAGGTAGTGGTTCAAGAATACTTTTAGATCAAAGTATAAGAAAATATAAAATAGATAAGAGTAAAATAGATGGATATAATGATTATGTTTGTTCAGCAAGAGAAATAATTAATATGGTGAAAAGTGGAGAGGTAGATGTTGGAATAGGATTAGAAGATGAAATAAATTGTCCTGACCTTGTTGATTTTATTCCAATCCATAAAGAAAGATATGATTTAATAATAAAATCTGAAGATCTAAATAGGCCTCAATGTAAAGCTATATTGGACATATTGTCTATGAATGAATTTAAAGAGGAATGTATAAAAAGAAGAAATTATGATTATTCTGATATGGGAAAAATAGTATCATCTACTTAAAAAAGTAAATATTTTAAAAAACCTATTTACAGTATCATATTATTATGATAATATATCTTTAACATCACAAAAGTGAACAAAACATAACAAAACGACACTAAAAATTATAAAAATAAAATAATTAATAACAATAAATGGCAATGGCGCTTAAATATGATTTATTTAAGCGCCATTTTGATTTTTTTATTTATTGACAAAGAGGTCAATTATTTTAATAAAAATAATTGACCTTTATTTTTATTAAAATATAGCAATATTTATTTTACTACTATGATAATTACTCAATTTAATGAGGAATTATATAAATATTTTTAATTTAAAGGAGGAATATTTTATGAGACAAGTTGCTATTTATGGAAAGGGTGGTATTGGAAAATCAACAACCACACAAAATTTAACTTCAGCACTAGCTGAAATGGGAAAGCATATAATGATAGTTGGATGTGACCCTAAAGCAGATTCAACTAGACTAGTACTTGGAGGGTTAGCACAAAAAACTGTTCTTGATACTTTAAGAGAAGAAGGAGAAGATATTGATTTAGATGATATCATGAAAACTGGTTATGGAAATATCAGATGCGTTGAATCAGGCGGACCAGAGCCAGGAGTTGGATGTGCAGGAAGAGGTATTATTACTTCAATAGGTATGCTTGAAAGACTTGGAGCATATACAGAGGATTTGGATTATGTATTTTATGATGTACTTGGTGATGTTGTATGTGGAGGATTTGCAATGCCTATAAGAGAAGGTAAGGCACAAGAAATATATATCGTTGCATCAGGAGAAATGATGGCATTATATGCAGCTAATAATATTTCAAAAGGTATTCAAAAATATGCTAAAACTGGTGGAGTAAGATTAGGTGGTATCATTTGTAACTCTAGAAAGGTTGATAGAGAATTGGATCTATTAACAGCTTTTGCAAAAGAACTTGGAAGTCAGTTAATTCACTTTGTACCTAGAGATAATATGGTTCAAAGAGCAGAAATTCACAAGCAAACAGTAATTGAATTTGATCCAAATGCAGAGCAAGCTGATGAGTATAGAACATTAGCAAAAAATATAGATGGTAATCAATTGTTTGTTATTCCAAAGCCAATGAAACAGGAAAGACTAGAAGAAATATTAATGGAATACGGATTAATGGATATTTAAATTAAGAGGGGGAAAAGAGATGTATTTAGTAAGAGCTATAATAAGACCTGAAAAAGTTAATACAGTTTTATCAGAATTAGTTGATGCAGGTTTTCCACAAGTAACAAAGATGGACGTATTTGGTAGAGGTAAACAAAAAGGTATTCAAGTAGGCGAAGTACATTATGATGAACTTCCAAAAGAAATGATTCTTATAGTTGTAAGAGATGAAGATAAAGATGATGTTGTTAGAGTAATAATGAAAAATTCAAGAACTGGTGAAAAGGGAACATATGGTGATGGTAAGGTTTTTGTATCAAAAGTTGATACTGCATATACAATAAGTACAGGAAAAGAGGAACTATAAAGAGCTTTAGGAGGAGTTAATTTATGAAAGAAATAATGTGTATTATTCGTTTGAATAAGGTTAATCAAACAAAAGATGCTCTTGCTGAAGCTGGATTTCCATCTATTACTTGTAGAAAAGTTTTAGGAAGAGGAAAAAAATCCCTTGAAAAAATAAGTGAAGAATTTGCTCATGCAAATAGTGAAATGTATTCAGGATTTTCTGAAGCATTTACAGAAGGAAGCAGATTAATTGCAAAAAGATTATTTACTCTTATAGTAAATGATGAAGATGTAGAAAAAGTTTTAGAAACAATAATTGATGTTAATAAAACAGAAACTCCAGGTGATGGAAAGATATTTGTATTACCAATAGAAGAATCATACAGAGTAAGGGATGGAAAGAGTGGAGAAGAAGTTATTTAGTAATGGAGGTGAAATGAATGAGTAATGTAGATAGTGTATTAGATAAATATAGTGCTAAAGTATTTAAAAATAGAAAAAAACATATGTTAGAAATTGTAGAAGAAACACAGGAAATAGGAGCTAATAGTAGAACAATGCCAGGGTTAATAAATCACAGAGGATGCTGTTATGCAGGCTGTAAAGGAGTTGTTCTTGGACCAACAAAAGATGCTCTAATAATAACTCATGGACCTATAGGATGCGGATATTATTCATGGGGAACAAGAAGAAATAAGGCGGTTACAGAAGAAGGAAGCGATCAAAATTATATACAGTATTGTTTCTCAACGGATCTACAAGAAAGCGATATAGTTTTTGGGGGTGAAAAGAAATTAGATGCTGCAATTGAAGAAGCAGTGGAAATATTTCATCCAAAAACAATCTTTATATGTGCAACATGTCCAGTTGGACTTATAGGAGATGATTTACCAGCAGTTGCAAAAAGAAATTCAGAGAAATTTGGAATAGAGATTATATCTTTCCAATGTGAAGGCTATAAAGGGGTATCACAATCAGCAGGACACCACATAGCTAATAATATAATCATTCGTGATTTAATTGGAACTACTGATTATAAACCAGCAAAGCATTCCGTAAACATACTTGGCGAGTATAATATAGGCGGAGATGCTTGGGAAATACAGAGAATATTAACTCTATGTGGTTATGAAGTAATTGCAACTTTCACTGGTGATGGAAGTGTCGACAACTACAGAAAAGCTCATACTGCTGATTTGAACTTAGTTCAATGTCATCGTTCAATTAATTATATCGCAGAAATGATGAAAATTCAATATGGTACAGCTTGGATGAAATGTGATTTTATAGGTTTAGATAATACTATAGAGACTCTTAGAGAAATGGCTAAGTTTTTTGGAGACCCAGTTCTTACCGAGCAGACAGAGAAAGTAATAGCGACAGAACTTGACAATATAAGAGATGATATGAATTTATACAAAGAAAAATTAAACGGTAAAACTGCTGCATTATTTGTTGGTGGATCAAGATCACATCATTATCAATTATTATTAAAAGATTTTGGAGTAAAAACTTTACTTGCAGGTTATGAATTTGCACATAGAGATGACTATGAAGGTAGAGAAGTTATTCCGAATATAGTTGAAGATGCAGATTTGAAAAATATTGAAGTATTAAATGTTGAAAAGATAGAAGATAAGTATAAGGTATACAGAACTGATGAAGAAATAGAAGAGCTAAAAAAAGAAATTGAAGAATTAGAGTATTACAGGGGAATGGAAAAGGATATGGAGAAAGGTGCAATAGTAGTAGATGACCTTAATCATTTTGAGACAGAAGAATTCATTAAAAAGTTAAAACCAGATATATTCTTTTCAGGTATTAAAGATAAATTTGTAATACAAAAGCAGGGAATACTTTCAAGACAATTACATTCTTATGATTATTCAGGACCTTATGCAGGATTCAAGGGAGCTGTAAACTTTGGAAGAGATGTAACTATGGGATTATATACTCCAGTTTGGGGATATACAATAGCACCTTGGAAGAAGGAATCTGTTCTAGAAGGAAAATTAGGAGGTGACAAGTAAAATGATGCTAGATTTAACACCTAAAGAAATTAAAGAAAGAAAAAATTTAAAAATAAATCCTAATAAAACATGCCAGCCAGTTGGAGCTATGTATGCAGCACTTGGTGTACATAATTGTATGCCACACAGCCATGGATCACAAGGATGTTGTTCGTATCATAGAACATTTTTAACAAGACATTTTAAAGATCCAGCAATGGCATCAACATCTGCATTTAGTGAAGGTGCATGTGTATTTGGTGGCTCATCAAACTTAGTTACTGCTGCTAAAAATGTATTTGGAATATATAAACCTGATATAATGGCTGTTCACACTACATGTTTATCAGAGACTATTGGAGATGATCTTGGATCAATTATTGAATCAATAGACATACCAGAAGGAAAGTATATGGTTCGTGCAAATACTCCTAGTTATGTTGGATCACATGTAACTGGTTTTGCTAACATGGTAGCAGGTTTTATAAAGGATTTATCTGAAAAAACTGGTTTTCCAAATGGTAAAATTTGTGTGATTCCTGGATTTGTTAATCCGGGAGATATGAGGGAAATGAAAAGAATAATGAAAATTATGAATGTACCGTTCACAATGTTACCTGATACAAGTGGAGTTTTTGATGCCCCTATGACAGGAAAGTTTGAATTATTTCCTAAAGGGGGAACATTAGTTGATGACATTATAGAATTAGGAGATTCAGAATTAACTATAGCTATAGGAAAGTTTGCTTCTGAAGAACCAGCGAATGTTTTAGAAAATATTCATAAAGTACCACAAAAGCTACTAACTATGCCAATAGGAGTTTGTTCAACAGATGATTTTATAATGGAACTAGCTAAATTCACAAAGGGAGAAGTACCTTATGAATTGGAAGAAGAAAGAGGACAACTAGTTGATATTATGGTTGATTCCCATCCATATTATTCTGGAAAGACAGTTGCAATAAATGGTGATCCTGATTTTGTAATTGCTATGACAAAATTTGTTTTAGAGCTTGGTATGATTCCTAAATACGTAATTACAGGAACATCTGGAAAAGCATTTGAATCAGCAGTCAATAAACTTTTTGAAGATTTTAATGTTGAAGGATGTATATGCAAGGCAGAAAGTGATTTATTTGAGTTGCATCAATTAATAAAAAATGAAAAGGTAGATTTATTAATTGGTGGTACACATTCAAAATATATAGCTAGAGCTGAAGATATACCATTTGTAAGAGCTGGATTCCCAATACTTGATAGATACGTTCATTCGTATATGCCACTTGTTGGATATAAAGGAGCAATGAGACTTATGGAACTTATTCTATCAGCTTTAATGGATAGATTAGATAGAGATGCAGCTGATGAAGATTTTGAACTAGTACTATAAGTACTTTATAGAATTATATAAGTGGACATCAGGATATAATCCTTTATATAACATATAACATATAACACATAACACACAATAAAACTTTCAATGTTGAGTAGTTTATTCCTCAAATATTTAAGGAATTTCTACTCAATTTTATTAAATAAGTAGAAATTAAAATTTAAAATGACTTCAATAATTCATTTTAAATTCTAGTTTCTAAATCTAGAATTTTAGGAGGTGTATGTAATTGGAAGAAAGAGTTAATTATACTGATTTACTTCAGGAAAGAGAAGAGTTTGTTTGCAGAAAAGGTAAAGAAGGTAAAACTGTTAAATGCGATAGTGAAAGTGTTTCAGGAGCTGTCAGTCAAAGAGCCTGTGTTTATTGTGGTGCAAGAGTAGTTTTGAATCCTATAACTGATGCTTATCATATTGTCCATGGACCAATAGGTTGTGCAAGCTATACATGGGATATAAGAGGAAGTTTATCAAGTGGAGATGATATATACAGAAATAGTTTTTCTACAGATTTACGTGAAGAAGATGTTATTTTTGGTGGTGAAAAGAAATTAAAAAGTGCTATAGAGGGGATTATTGAGAATCATAATCCTAAGGCCATATTTGTTTATGCAACTTGTATAGTAGGTGTTATAGGTGATGATGTAAAAGCCGTGTGTAAGTTAGCTGAAAAAAAATATAACATACCGGTTATTCCAGTTATGGCGCCAGGTTTTTCAGGAAATAAATCAAAAGGCTACAGGATTGCATGTAATGCATTGATGGACTTATTTTCTAGAGAAAAATATCCTAAGACAAATGGAATTAATATTTTAGGTGATTTCAATTTAGCTGGTGAAATGTGGCTTATTGAAAGTTATCTCAAGGAAATTGGTGTAAATGTTGTTTCAAAGATAACTGGTGATGCAGATGTAGAAACATTGAAAAAGGCAGGTAGTGCAAGTTTCAATGTAGTACAGTGTGCTGGATCTATGACTTACTTAGCGAAAATGATGGAATCTGATTTTTCTATTCCATATATAAAAATAAGTTTTGTAGGACTTGAAGATACTAAAAATTCATTACTCAGAATAGCAGGTCTTTTTGGAGATAAAAGAATAATAGAAAAAGCAAGGATATTTATTGAACGCGAAGAACAGAAGGTACTTCCTATAATACAAAAGTATAAGAAAAATTTAGAAGGGAAGAAAGCAGCAATATTTGTAGGTGGAGGATTTAAAGCAATATCTTTAATAAGACAATTCAGAGAGTTAGGTATAGATACAGTTATGGTTGGAACCCAGACTGGTAAAGCTGAAGATTATGAAGTGATTAATAGTCTTGTAGATGATGGAACAATAATATTGGATGATGCAAGCGCATATGAACTTGAAAAATTTATGATTGAAAAAGGTGCAGATATTTTGGTTGGAGGAGTTAAAGAAAGACCTTTAGCTTATAAGCTAGGTGTAGCTTTTTGTGATCATAATCATGAAAGAAAACATGCATTAGGGGGATTCCAAGGAGCAGTTAACTTTGCAGAAGAAATAAACTTATCAATTAACAGTCCGGTTTGGAAATATGTATAGAAGGAGGATGGATTTATTATGAGTAAACAAGATTATGTAGAGCTTACAGTTAACCCATGTAAGATGTGTATGCCTATGGGAGTTGTTAATGCAACATATGGAATCAAAGGATGTATTACTATATTACATGGCTCTCAAGGATGCAGTACTTACATACGAAGACATATGGCAACTCATTATAATGAGCCAATAGATATTGCCTCATCTTCATTAACTGAGGAAGGAACTGTTTATGGAGGTGAACAAAATTTATTAAAGGGATTAGAAAACTTAATAAAACTCTATAATCCAGAAGTTATTGCTATTGGAACCACTTGTCTAGCTGAGACAATAGGTGAAGATATAAAAAGAATATCCAAGACATTCATGGAGAATAATCCTAATGAAAAAGTTAAGCTGATTCCTATTTCGTCACCAGGATATGGAGGCACTCAATTTGGAGGTTACTTCAATGCATTAAGAGCAATTGTTGAAAATGTGGATATGGAATGTAAAAAGAATGGTAAAGTTAATGTTGTTACAGGTCCTATTAGTCCTGCAGATACAAGAAAACTCAAGGAAATACTCGAAGATTTTGAAATTGATTATATATTACTTCCTGATATTTCAGAAAATTTAGACGATGTTCATAAAAGAATATATGATAGATTGCCTGAACATGGTACAAGCATTGAAGATATATCATTAATGGCTGGAGCAGAGGCAACAATAGAGCTTACAACTTTTGTACCAGAAAATAGTTCTGTGGGTGAATATTTAGAAGATGTCTATAATGTTAAAAATATAAGAATAAATGTTCCAAAAGGATTGAGGGACACAGATAGATTTCTTGAAGTTCTAGCAGAAGTATCTGGTAAAAAAGTACCAGAGAAATATGTTAAGGAAAGAGGAAGATATTTAGATGCTATGATTGATTCCCATAAATACAATGCTGAAGGGCGAATAGCTATATTTGGTGAATCGGATTTTGTCTATTCTACAGCAAGAATGGCTTTAGAAAATGGAGTAATGCCAGTATTAATTGCCACAGGAGATGTATGTAAAAGTCTTAAGGATAAATTATATGACGAAGTAAAAGAGCTGTCGGAGGCACTATTTGTAGATAAATTTGAAATTATAGATGATGCAGATTTTGTGGATATTGAGAAATTTGCCATTGAATTAAAAGCTAATGTGCTTATTGGAAGTTCAGATGGACGAAGAATTGAAGAAAATCATAATATACCATTAATTCGTGCCTCATTTCCTATTCATGATAGGATGGGGGGACAAAGAATTCTTTCAATTGGATATGAAGGATCATTATCAGTAAGTGATAGTATTACTAATATGATATTAGATAGAAAAAATAGCGTGTTTAGAGAAAAGACTTACAATGAATTTTATAAGGGGGAAAATAAAATGGAGACTGTTAAAAAAGAAAATGAATTTAAATTTACTAGTATAGAAGAAAAAACAAAAACACACCCTTGTTTTAGTTGTGAGTCAGCTCATAAATATGCAAGGATGCATTTACCTATAGCACCTAAATGTAATGTTAGCTGTAACTATTGTTATAGAAAATATGATTGTGTTAATGAAAGCAGGCCAGGAGTAACAACAGAAGTTCTTAATCCAAAGGAGGCTTTTGAAAAGTATAAGTATGTTAAAGAAAAAATGCATAATTTAAAAGTTATTGGCATAGCAGGGCCAGGCGATGCATTAGCTAACTTTGAAAATGTTAGTGAAACATTGAAGTTAATAAGAGAAGATGATCCTGAAATAACATTCTGCTTATCAACAAATGGACTTATGCTTCCATTTTATGCGCAGCAGTTAATTGATTTGGGCGTAACACATGTAACTATTACAATGAATGCAATTGATCCTGAAATTACTGCAAAGGTATATAAATATGTAGATTATTTAGGTGTAATGTATACGGGAAAAGAAGGTGCACAAATACTATTAAATAATCAGTTATCAGGATTAAAATATTTAACTGATAGAGGTATAGTTGTAAAAGTAAATATTGTAATGTTAAAAGGAATAAATGATAGTCATATTTATGATGTGACAAAGAAGGTTAAAGAACTTGGAGCAACAATAACTAACATTATGCAGATGATTCCTGTAAAAGGAAGTGCTTTTGAAAATATGCCTTTAGTTAGTAATAAAGAAGTAAATGATATGAGAAATAAATGTGGAGAAAATATAAAGCAAATGTATCATTGTAAACAATGCAGAGCTGATGCTATAGGTACATTAAATGATGATCAGTCAATAAAAATTGCAATGGAAATTAAGGAACAAAGTACTAATGAAAAGACTATTAAATTTGCAGTTGCAACAAGAGGTGGTATGACTGTAGATATTCACTTTGGGCAAGTTGATGAATTTTATATTTATGAATATAGAAAGGAAAGTGCAATGTTCTTAGAAAAAAGAAATATAGAAAAGTACTGCAATGGAGCTGATCACTGTGATGAAGATAATAAAATAGGAAGGCTTATTAATACTATTTCTGATTGTGATGGAGTTATATCATTAAGAATAGGTGAGGAACCTACAAAAAAATTAAAAGAAAATAATATAAAGGCATTCATGACTTGTGAGAGAGTAGAGGATGCTGTTGTAATGGCGGCAAAATCAATACTCGAAGAAATAGTAGAAGAAAATATTAGAATTGTAGAATAGGGTGAGAAATATGAGTGGTAGAGTTTTAGCCGTTGTAAAAGGTAGAGAAATAACAGAA
>ERZ781272.627-NODE-627-length-19977-cov-3.593916_pt1 | contig 19977 bp, 18 predicted proteins | sample MGYA00375850_ERZ781272 | MGnify/ENA primary metagenome ERZ781272 (study PRJEB29790, sample SAMN06051246) | human gut metagenome | host: Homo sapiens | place: USA: Cincinnati, Ohio | collected 2013-06-21 | study: EMG produced TPA metagenomics assembly of the Gut...
CTGAACTCCAGTCACGTGAAAATCTCGTATGCCGTCTTCTGCTTGAAAAAAAAACTTTATTATTATTAAAATATGATATTAAGTTTTTATATATCCTCTCTTCTATTCCATACATACTACAACTTCTCCATTGATACCTTATTTAAAAGTTCTTCTATAGCATCTATATATCTCTCTACTATATTATTTTTTATCTCTTCGTAATCTTCTTCATTATATATATGAGCTGTTGAATTTCTTGCAAGTAGTATATCATTCCAAACAATCATATCTTCTATCAAACCCTCTTTGAAAGCATGTTTGTAACATCCTCTAGGATTATTTATCTCAAGCCCATCAGCTTTAAAGATTTTAGATAATAATTTCCATGTTAAGTCTTCTAAAGTTTCATACTTTTTTATTATAGAATCTCTATATACTTCTAAGGTTATTTCATCTGCATTTTCTAACCTTCTATAGTTATCTCGTATATTTTTTAAATTCATAAGAATTTTATATGTATAATTATAGGTGAGTTTAATTGATTCATCATATTTATCTAATATTCCACTCATCTAATCACTCCTAATTTTCAAATTAAATTTATAATCTTATCCTTTTCTAATTGCTCAAATAATCCAACTTCCGTATATCCATAATATATAAATCTAATGTAACTATCATTATCTTCACTTACATGAATCTATTGACTACACTCATTTTAACTATATTTCTATTATAACCACAATTATTATAAAATGCTATTTCACTAATTAAAAAAATGTTCATCAAAATTATATAAAAAAAGAATGTAGTAGATTTATTTTACACAAATCCACTACATTTCCACAAAACATAAACAATACATTTCCGTATTATCTCTAGTCTTATATTTATCTTTTCTTTAAGAATTATTTTTTATTCTTAAAGAATAATATACCTGAAATTGCAGCTGCACCTATTACAGCACTATAACCTAATACTTTAGCAATTGTATTATTTTTATTTACTTTTTCTGAATTTTCACTTACTTCTAATTTTTCGCTTGTTCCTTTATCTTTAGATGCTTTTGAATCATCTGCTGCTTCTGAATTTCCAGATTCTGAATTATCTACTACTTCTTCATCATCAGACTCTTTTGAATTATTAGTTATTTTTGTATTTTCTACTGCTCCTGTATTATTATTAAAACCTGCACTTCCATTGCTAGTACCTGAGCCATTTCCACCAGTGCTTATATTTCCGCTATTTGAGCTTTCATCATTTCCAGCAATACTTCCATTTCCACTACTTGAGCTTCCACCATTTCCACTACTGCTTCCATTGTCAGAGCTTGAGCTTCCAACGTTTCCGCTACTGCTTCCATTTCCACTGCTTGAGCTTCCACTATTTCCACTACTGCTTCCATTTCCACCATTTGAGCTTCCATTATTTCCACTACTGTTTCCGTTGTTACCACTATTATTACTTGAATTATTATCTGATTTTAGCTCATTTAATCTAGCTTTCAATTGGCTTGCATTACTTAAGTAATTATTCACCTTTATTTCCATGTATATATCTACATTGCTATTAAATAATCCAATAGCTCTTATATTTCTTAACTTATCTAATAATCCAACATCTTGCGTAAGTTTTAACTTATAAACTGTAAAGTCTCCCTTAGAATATATATCTTTTATAACTGGGTTTAAATTATTTATACTCTTTAAGAATTCATCTAATTTATCTACAGTTATATTTCTCATTTCAAATTCTACTGGAGAATTTTTTGATCCATCAGTACTTCCTACTATAGGTAATAAGATATTAGTATCTACTATATCTTTAATATATGAAGGCATTTCACTATCATTTTGGAAATCAACTACATTTATTGTAAAACTATCTGATTTATTGCTTCCATCTTTAGTTGATGCTGTTATTGTTGCTTTACCTTCTGACCTAGCAATAATTTTAGCACTATTTCCAATAACCTCTATTTCAGCCACATTTGAATTACTTGTTGACCAATTTACATCTTTCACATCTGCATCTCCATTAATAGATACAGTTACTGTTTTTTCATTTTCTAAATACATTTTAGAGAACTTATTATTTATAGTTATACTTTCAACTAAATTTAGCTCTCCTTTAACTGTTACAGTTATTGTTTTTGTTGTTATTGCGCCAGTGCTATCTTCAACACTATATGTAACTTTATATTGACCCTCTTCATTTACTTTTACAGTATTTTCAATAACTTTTATATTTGTTATAGGTCCATCTTCCTTGTCAGATGCAGTTACGCCATCTAATGGATTGAAAGCTGTTCCTAGTTTTATAATCTTATCAGTTGCATATATTTCTGGAGGATTATTTATTCCAGTTTCATTTGAATTTACAACTACTTTACTTTGTGCTCTAGCAGTTTTACCTTTGCTATCAGTTGCAGTATATGAAACTTTATACTCTCCTGGAATATTAACACTTACATTACTGTCAATCTGTAATTCTATATTTTCATCTTCATCTGTTACTGTGACACCTTCTCTTGGATCAAAGCTATCACCAACCATTAAATTATGGTCTTTAACTCCTAAAATAACTGGTGCTTTATTTGCATTTACAGTTAAAGTTATTGTTTTTTCGGCTTTATTCTCATACTTATCTATAGCAGTATACGTTAATTTATATTCAGTAGTTGTCTCTGGATCTAAATTAAGATCTTTATCTACTGAAAGATTAACTTTAAGATCATTACCTTTACCATCTCTTGCTTTGATATCTTCCATTGGATTGAAAATATCTCCTGCATTTAAAGTAATATCTTCTAATTCTTTATCACCTTTAGTTATAATTGGCTCTGTAGTAATTTTTTCTTCAATTACACCTACTTGTATTATTAATTCTTCAGATGTTTCACCATAACTATCTTTTGCTATAGCTTCTAAATTATATACTCCTGGTGTAGTTTCTGAAAATTCTGTTATAACATTGCCTTCATACTTAACTTCTAACGATAAAGCCTTATCATCATCCTCATCATCCTTCATTGTTATTCCTAAGTTTTCAGCTGTTAACTGAATCTTTTCTCCCTCCATAAGCTGAATAGATCTACCATCTGAGCTTATAGTTGGATTAGAGTTCATAGATATTTCTTCTTTAGAATAATCTACCTTCTTACTAACATATTCTTTATTAGCATCACTTACATACTTATACTCTACATCATCATTTGGAGTTATTATGTATTTACTTGCAACTTTATTTTTGCTTAAAATACCTTCTACCATTTCACTTAAATCTAAATTAAATATACCTTTTGATTTAGATTTTAGATCTATATCAAATACATCTACTTTATTGGCATTCTTAGGAATTGAATTATCAGCTGTTATTAAAACATCAATGGTATTTTTATCTTTATCATATGTATAATCTGTTAATATTTTATTTGAATCACTTTGATCTTCATTAGTATTTACTATAGTTTCTATTTCTTTTGAAACTAAATCATGTATACTATTTTCTCCATCTTTTAATTCTGCTCCATCTAGCTTTATACTAAATTGAAGTGACCTTGGTATCTCTTTTATATTATCTATAGATACCCTAGCAGTATCATTATCTACTTTTTCTACTACTAATTTTAAATTGTCTGTTGTATCAGAATTTATATTCTCAAGAATTTCAGGTGTTGCATAAACAATCCCAGCTGTTGATGCTGCTACTAGACCTGATACTAATGCAGTTTTTGCTGACAGCTTAATCTTTTTCATCTGTTTTTTTCCTTTCTCATCTTAATAAAAGACTATCTCAAAAGAGATAGTCTCTTTTTAAAATTATTATCTATTCTCGTATGCTTTTTTCATAATATCATTATTTATTTCTACTACTTTATCATATGAATTAGATACGGCTCTTGCCTTTCCACCATTTAAATCTATTGATGGTAAGCTATCTAACCCTGGCAAATCAAGTAAGAAAGTATCACTTACTAGCCTTTGACCAACAGGCTTACCTTCCCCATCTACTTTATTGAATCTATATAATTCAGCTTTTATAGCTTTTCCTTCTATATTGTTTTCTCCATTTATTATCTTATTTTCTTGTTCTGGAGTTATCCAATATATCCAGTTACCTTCTGCAACTTCACCAAGTGGTGAATCCTTTGGTAAAGTAGCCAATAATATAGCTTGTGATTCTATTGCAAAGTTTTTATCATTTTCATTTATTACTAGAGGAACATTAAATGCTGGATCTCCTTTGTATTCACCAGTTATTATTATTGAACCTTCTGGTATTGATTTACCTTGTGCATACGTATATTCTGTATTTAATCTACCAACACCATTTCTATAAACTTTGTCATTATTATCTATTCCTATTTCTATATTATCACCTGTAGGTCCTAATATATCTAATTCTGCTATAGAAATAGTTTCAGCTCCTTTAGCAACTAATTTTACATATTGTGCATCATATGCCCATAGTTGAGTATTATTATTATTTCCAGCTTCATTAAAGTAAATTGTATTTTCTTTAGTAGTATCAAAATTTCCTGAATGAGCCTTAGTCCATGAATTTCCATCTTTACTTACATAAACTTCATATTTACTTATTGGTGAATATGTAATCTCTGTATTTCTCTTAAAGAAATTCATTAGAGAGAACTTCTTCTCTTGAACTGGTCCTGGAGTATATTTAAGTCCTACAACAGACTTAGTACTTCCCATATCAACTGTTACATATGGGTCTCCACTTGCTACTCCGCCATTTTGATCAGTTGCCTTTGATGCATTATATACTGTTGATACATCATTATCTTTTATTTTATTAATTTCTCCATCTTGAACTTGGCCATGTCCAGTATTCTCATCTGAAACATCATTAGCACTTCTTGTATTTGTATCAAATATCCAATTGTTCTTAGCTATGCTTCCATCATGATTTACTTTTACATTTCCAATTACAGTTTCCGATGTTACATTTAAGTCATAATCATATGCTCTAACTTTGTATTCAAAAGCTCTATTGTTTACTGAATCTATAACATCTGTAAAGCTAGTTGCTCCGTTTTTGCCTTCTTTATCTCTTTCAACAAATCCAACTGGAACATCTTTGCTTCCTGTTGATGTTGCTTCTTTTCTTATTATTTCATATCCAAGTATCTTATCTGCATCCTTGTTTACACTTAAATTTAATGGAACTTCTTTTTGATTTAAGTAAGTTTTTTCGGTTATTTGAACTCCATTTTTATCAGTTCCAAAAGCTCCATTTACTTTAGTATCTTTTGCCATAGTAATTGCACTCATATTATTATTTTCCATAGCAGCTAATCTTTTTCTTCTTGCTTCATCATTTAAATAGTAAATTGCTTTATTCTCTACTGGATAATCTTTACTATTTAAGTATTCATTAGTATTTTTACTCGCAACTAATCCCCACTTTTCAAAGAACGGTCTTAAGTCTTTACCAGCCGCATCTGATGATCTCATTATAAATGTTTGAGCTGTAAAATCTTCTCCTTTTTCATCAGGCGCTTTTCCCTTATTTCTAGTTTCTCTATATAATTTAGCATAGAATGTATCATTACTTAAATCATTATCAGTATTCTTATCTAACATTGTGTAAGTATAATCATTATCATATGCTAAATGTAATTGCCAGAACATTCCAAGTCTGGTTAATCCATCACTTGCAAGACCTACACTTCCTGATGTTACTTTATCATATACCTTCTTATAACCATCTGATAACTCTATTCTAGATGAATCTATATCATCGAATGTTTGGCTTATAAGAGCTAATACGTTATTAGTAGTTTCTGCATAAGTCAATCCTGGTCTATCATGAACATGACCAATTTCATGATTTATACCCCATCCAAATAAACTTCCTTCATCTTTATTCACTAAATTTCCATTAACATCAAATTTAAATGGTACACCTTGCATCATTGCAGGAGTAGATCCATATCCTATACCAACATGGTGTCCTGAAGCATACATAAATGCTCCTGTAAACATTCTTTGATACTTAATATTAATACGGTTTCTAGGTGCTCTATTAGCATCAAAGTATTTATTTTCACTGTCACTTATTTCACCATTTCCATCTAAATCTATTGCTTTTTCAAGTAGACCTTGTTGTGCATAAGAAACCTTCATTAACTGTTCCCAAGCAAGTAATGTATCATAAACCCTATTTACCTCGGCCTCTTCATTTCCAGATAACCCTGCTTCTATTCCTTTAAGTATTTGATCTGCTGGAAGTGAAAGCATTATTCTTTCACCTTCTATTTCAGTACTATTTAAAATAGAAGTTTCTGGATCGTATGTATAAATATTATTTGCATTATCTTGTGCTGTTGCAGATTCAGGATATCTATTTGGTAAGGCACTTACATAAGATTTTAATTCTCTAATATAAGTTCTTATAGCTTGCTTTACTTCAGCTTCTTTTGTTGTATCATCTATCATATTATTCACATTTAAATGTGGTACTCTTGTGCCGCCACTTACACGTACTTGTGCATGTTCTGTGTCTTTAAAATTAGAATCATAGTTTATATATAGATTTCCACCTTTTTCATAATTCATGTTGAAAGATGAAGTTGGAATTGTTATTTCATTCTTACCAACTGTTAATTTTTGACTCCAATTAGTAATGTAAGTTCCAGATTCACCATAGTGCTGAGTTATTGCAAGATTAAACTTTGTATCTTTTCTATCTGAACCAATATAAATTGTTACTTTATCTCCTGGTTTTACAGCGACTCCTAATGCTTGCCAGTTATTGCTTTGACCTATTGTTTGACCCTGATTAAGGATTGAAGCATCAAGCTTTAAAATTCTATCACTTAACTTAACATCATCAAGTAAATCTTGTGCTCTTTGTAAGTCTTCTAGAATTTCTTTTTGATTAGAATGATATTCCATATTTACTGGATCTATAGTCTTAGCTCTTTTTGTAAGTTCATCTATCATCTCTTGAGTAACATCATCTTTTATGGATAATTTTAAATCATCTGCAAATAAATTATCTACATCCTTTTCTAAACTATCATATTTATAGAATTTAATTTCTGATACACTTACTTTACCAGACCCTACAGTTGGATATACAGATATATTAACTTGTACTTTTTTTGCTGTTATAGGCTCATCTAATCTTAAAGTCGCAACTCTATTGTTTAGATTTACTTTTGCTTCTTTATACTCCCATGCTTTTGTTTCTTCATTCCATATTCCAATATTAGCTAAATAAGGCTCGGAATATATATCTAATCTAGTTATTAAATTTATTGTATCAAGTGTATACTCTTGATCAAATGTAACGATCGGCCCTCTCTTGTTATAGTGAGATGCATCCCAATTATCTAATGTCCATGCAGTAGAGTAATCATTATCAACAACACTGTCTTCATCATCAGATTTACCACTTGGAAATTCAATCTTTTCTATATGATTAGTTAATTCATTTTCTCCATTTAATGAATTGATAAGATTATAGTTAGTAGTTATTGGAGGTACTAAGCTAGTAGTAGAACCTAGATAACTGTTAGATAAACCACCAGTTCCATGATGATTAGTTGCTGTCATCATTATTTCATAAGTAGTTGTGTCTTTTAATCCACTTATAGTATAATTTGTAGCTCTTATTAATTCATCTTTATCCTTCTTTTGATCTGGTTTTAAATCTGCTACTCCATCTGGTATCTCATTGGTTACGTCACTATCTTCATAATCTTTATTTGGATCATTTGCTTTTATCCATTTCTTAGTTCCAATTTCTCTATAATATAAATCATAATCTTTAGCTTTTTTGTGAGATGCCCAGCTAACATTAAGAGCTTTATAACCGCCTTCAATTTTTATACCTTCTGGTCCTTCTGGAGCTGTTTCTGGTATAACTTGAAGCTCTACTATAGAGTCTGCTCCAAACTTGCTTCCATTTTCTCCATCTTCGTTGCTACTTAATTCCCCAGTTACAGAGTTCCATCCTTGTGGATTATAGTTTGCATCTACATTATCTGGCTTTCCATCTTTATCATTTTCATTATTTGTTAAATTAGTATCTCCAGTTGAGCTTTTTTTATAATCCTCTTGTTCATCCTTGTATCCACTTTTCCAATCTCCAGATGTTGATTGTATACTAACTCTATAAATAGCATATCCCTTTACTTTTTCTATTCTTAAAGTATTTTTACTTGTTTTATAGGTACTTGTACTTACTACTTTTTTACCATCATCATCAAGCTGTTCAACTTTAATTTCATATCCAGTTACATTTGGTACATGCTTCCAGCCCAGTGTCATGGACTCTTGACCTACTTGCGTTGTACTTGTAAAATTATCTATAACTGGTACATTCATCTTAGGCTTTGGTATTTCTGTATAAACATTATTTAAAAACTCAACTTTTGATATTTCCGTTAAATTCTTATTTCCTCTACCACCAGTAACTTTTATAGTTATTTCACTTACAGCAACTTGACCCTTTAAGTCTATTTCTATAACATCTACATTACCCTCAGAAGTTTTTCTTGTTGATCTTGTAGACTTTGAATTCTTAAATTTAAATTCTAAATCTGTTCCATCCCCATTAGGTATAATTATACTTCCTGAACTTGGTGCATTCTCACTTGGAGCCTCTATAACTAACTTTTCAACATAAGTCTCTGATCTTTTTAAATCTCCTAAGTTCAGTGATAATAATATAGGATTCTCTTCACTTATTTCTTCTCCCTTAGATATTAGTGAAACTCCAGCTCCATTATTTTTTAATATATCCTTTATATTACCTTCTACTTCTGCACCAGCAACTTCTACTTTTGCATTTTCTGGATTCACAATAAGATCTGTATCTAGTATTACTGGTTTTTGTTTTTCTTTATTCATATTTTGATGAACATAAGTTAAATCAGTTATATCAACTTCTCCATCTCTATTTAAATCATAATCACTATCTGATACATCAATTTTCATCTTATTCATTATGTAATTTTTTATACTATTTTTTGACTTATTTTTAATTTTATTTTTTAAGATATTATAATCTGTATCAGTCACTAGGTCACTTCCATCAACATTTCCTGCTAGAAAAACTCCTGGATAATATACTTTTGTTTCATCATCTATAACTATTTCTTTATCGCTTGTTCCAATTAAAACTCTCTTAGAAGAATCCTGTATTTTTATATTATCTACCAATACAGTTTCATACCCTGCTCCAGATATCTCAAGTGAGTATGTTCCTAATGGAAGTTTATCAAAAGTTAAATGATAAAATTCTAACTCTGTAGCTGAATCTTCTATCTTCTTTCTTTTATAATCTAGAGCTTCTAATTCATAAGTTATGCCTTGAGATTCTCTCTTCCCTTCCTTAGTAGTATCTGAACCTAGATTAATAGTTTCCTCAACTCCATCTTCACCTGTACCTTTTAATTTTACTGATATCTTTGTTTGATCAGACGTTGTAAACTTTATGGGAAGAGAAAAGTTTAAATCTAGCTCTAGTTTACCTTTTGCTTCATAATTATCTGCGTCTTCTAGTATATTTTCAATAACTTCTTCATCATTAACAGTATCATTACCTTCTGCTGTTCCCTCATCATTAGTAATGTCTCCATTTTCTGTAATTCCTTCACCATTGGTAGTGGTGTCACCTTCTACAGTGTTATCACCATTAGAATTCTCATCCTTATCTGTAGTTTCTCCACCACTAGTAGTATCTTCGCCCTCTGTAGCTCCTTCACCATTACTAGTGTTATCTTCTTCTTTAGCCACTTCATCACTAGAAGTTCCATCCCCATCTGTAACTTCTCCGCTATTATTAGTATCATCACCTTCTGTAGTTACTCCATCATTAGAAGTCCCATCCTTATCTGTAGTTTCGACACCATTACTAGTATCTACATTTTCAACTACTTCATCTTTTGGTGATTCTGTTAAAATATCATTATCACTTTTTTCAGTTGTCTGTGATACATCTTCTTTAATAACATTAGTTTCTTTAATGTTATTAATATCTTTTGCAAAAGCAACGTTTTGCATCTGACTTGCAATCAAAGTTACTGCAAGTGTAGTTGATATTTTTCGTTTCATCCCTTAAATCTCCTTTACTATGTATATACATGAATGTAAATTAATAGTTAAATCATAATAATTATTAATACATACATGTTACTTGCACATAATTATTATATTGTTTTTGTTACACATTTCAAGTTAATTTGTCGTTTTTTGCATTTTTTTTTGGATTTATATAGTATTATTATATAACTTTTCATATTCTTAATTTTTAAATTATTTATTTTGGTCATAAATTTAACTTCAAATAATTTCCATGCACTTCTTTTTTAATCCTAATCATAGAATATTATATTTATAACAAAAATGGACTCATTTCTGAGTCCACCAATATTAATCTTCTATATTAAACTATTTAATATCAATTACTTGTTTCAACTTTTCCCAAGCTTCCTCCTACACTTCAAACAAACACCTTCCCCTTCAAACTTAACAACCTCCTTCTCATTTCCACAAAATATGCATCCTTCTTTATACTTTCTCAAAATAACTGTATTATTAATTTTAATAATTTCTATAGGATCATCCTTTCCAAAGCAAAGTAAATCTCTAATCTCCTTTGGTATTACAATTCTGCCTAATGGATCTAAATATCTTACAATTCCTGAATTACCCATAAATACCCTCCATTACTTCAATCTATAATTATTTCTAATATCATTTTTTATTTCTACAACATAATCCTTACTCATTTCATATATACGAGATCCTATTCCTTCATCAAATTCCAGCATTTTTTCAATTGTAAATTCACTGCTCACAATAATAGGAAGAAAGTTTAGATATCTATAATTTATTATCTCAAACATTATATTTACATCACTTTCATTAAGTCTCCCTTTAAACAAATCATCAATAAGCAGTACCTCACAAACCTGATATTTTAATATCATAGATGCATACTTTTTCTCATCAATTACATTTTGCTTTATTTTAGTAATAACATCTCTATAAGGCATATAAACTGTTCTTATCTTTGCATTTAATAGATTTAATGCAAGTGCAATGCTTAAATGTGATTTTCCACTACCAACCTGTCCACATAATAAAATGCTATTTCTTCTGCTATTTCTGATTTGTTCAAAGTCATTAAAATATGCACTGGCTGTATCTTTAGCTAACTTTGAGGTTTCATTCCAAACTTCAAAGTTAGAAAACTTAAACCCGACCATCTCTGGGTTTATTCCACATGATTTCCACTCCATCTTATTCTTTTTAATTTTCTGACAATCACAAGCTCTTGCAACTGGCTGCATTTTTTCCTGTGGTATAAGAATCCATCCAGTATCTTTACATTTACAACATTTATATGAGAATAGTTTCTGTCTTTTTTCGTTCTTCTTCTGTAAGGACTCTTGGTTTCTTCGGCTTGAATCCTGCAAATTCATTCTTATTCTGTCCATTACCTTCTCTATTGAACCTTCCTCCATTCTTATGACCCCCTTCTTTTTGGTTTAAGTTTGGATACCCATCCCTTTTCCAATTTTTAAGTATTCCATTTATATAATTAAAATCATACTTTTCCACTTCTATGGATTTATCAATAGCATTTTTCACATTATCTACACCATGCATACATATAGCAAGACGAAGTTTTCCATAATCAAGAGTTCCTATTTTTCCTGTTATGGTCTCATAGTACTTAGTAAGCTTTATACAGTTTTCACTTAATTCACTATTTAACTTTTTATCACTAATATTATCAATCTCACTCTTTTTCTCATTCTTGTTCTGTGTCTTATTCTTTATCTTATCTGTTACAGTAACATTACTTGCTGTTACTGTAACATTACTTGTTGTTACATCATCATTACTTAAAATGTTATCTTTTAAAATTTCAATGTCACCTTTAATATTATCTTCTTCTACATATTCCTCTTTATGTTCATTTATAGTCTCTACTTCATCATTTTGAGTCTTTAGATTTTTCTTTTTCTCTTCTTCAAGCTTCTTTTTAGCTCTATGTTTTGCAACTCTTTTATTTGTTTCTATTCTCTGCTTTTCAAGTGCATCAACATTTTGATATTTTGTCCGATTCTTTACCACATAAAATTTATCTTCTGTTAATTCAACCATTTGAAGGTTTATTAATATCTTCATAGCAAGTTTAACTTTTTCATAAGGCTTATTAAATTCTATAGCAAGGGTTTTAAGTGTATATGGAATATCTTCATTAATATATAGATAACCACCATCATTTACTATTCCTGCTAAGCATAAAGTTCTAAACCATATGCCTTCTATAAAATCCCCTTCGTCATGATCTGCAATTATCTTCATCTTAGGATCATTAAACATATTGGTTCTAAGCTTAAACCATCTTTCTTCAACCATAATTTTTCCTCTCCCAATCATGGAATTTTTTAAAATACATTAGTCCATCAAAGGTTGGAATTATATTCATTCTGCTACGTATAAGAACATAATGTCTAAATATATAAAAGTTCAATCTCAATACCTCCTTTAAACATAATCAATCCGCTTTAAATTAGTTACTTCTATTGCATCTGCTTACTTCCAAACTTTCTTTTTGTTTACGAAAACTTTCTTTTCGATTTCGAAATTTTTCTTTGCGAATATAATTTATAGATTTATTTTGTATGTCATATTTAAAATCATTATGGACTTTATTAAACTCTATCTCGCTTTTCTTCAATAATTATTCCCCTCTCATACTTTCTATTTTATTTACTATTCCCTTTTATTAAATTGTAAATTAATACCATTTGTTTGTAAAGCGTTTTTATATTAATTTCATTTAAGAAAAGTTACCTCAGACTATTATTTCTATGAGTAAGATACGTGTATAACCTATATATAATTTAGATTTCTACTTCTACGCATTATGTGGGTATTGTAAATATTGTTTCCATTTTTTTCTATTTTCAATTTACATTTTCGTACATGTATCTTATAGTTATACATAGGAGGAATAAATATGTTTAATAAACGATTGGAAGAGTATAGAATTAAACTTCATTTAAAAAAGAAAGAAATGGCTGATAGTCTAGATATCAGTGAAAGTTATTATAGTTTAATAGAAAATGGTAAAAGGAATCCTTCAAAAACTGTTATAGAAAAACTTGTAGTTATCAGTGAACTTCCTGAAGAATATTGGATATATGGAATAGATAAAGACAATTATATAGATGTAAGAGATGATTTTAAATTTTTAAAAAAGGCTTTAGATACTGTTGCTGAGTGGACTTCCGTTACAGAATCCAGCCAAATTTTTGATGATTATAATAATCCAAAAGACCCTATTGGAAAATTATTAATTTCTGCTTTTAGAGCTGATTTTGATCATATTTTAGCAAAAAGGAATAAATAAAATATTTATTTTTTAGATAATGTGGATATCATACTATTTTAAAGGAAACTCCTATTCACATTCGTTCATAGGAGATCTATACCACTAAGCTCATTCTTCGCTAAGTGGTATATACCTGTTAATTATATTATATAGTTCCCCTTAAGCCCCAATAAATAAGCAAATTCGTAAGAATTTATATTCCTAAAAATAATAGTACATTAGTTATTTAGTTCTTTTAATTTTTAATATATTTGAATATCTAAACTTAAATTTACAAATATATTTCTTTTAATAATCGTAAAATCTCCTGTTTATAAATATACTGCTCCATGAAATTTTATTGCTTTTCTGATTTCATAATCCCTTAATCCTGTATAAGAATTCCGTAGTATTTTAAATATAAAAAATACTGCAAATTCATTTATTGAATAGTGCAGTATCTTTAAATATTTCTTAAATTAATACTTGTATCAATTATGTATAGAAATTAAGAATTCTTTTGGATATAAATCTTAAGAACCTTAATTAATAAGACCAAAGCATAAATTCCTAAGCCCCACAATATTAATGCTGGAATTCAAAAAATAATCAATGGAATTAATGCTACTATTACCTTCATCATATCCTCCTTATAAAATAATTACTTTAATTCCAATTATATCACATTATACCAATGCTGAATTATTCAATTTTTCAAAACACCTTTATTACTTGCTACATAAAATCTAAGAATTTCGCAGTAAAAAAATTGCATATTCAATCATCTGAATGATACGATTTTACAATTTGTTATTTAATTCTATTGGTTTATAATTTAAGAAAACTGCAAATTATTTAACTTTCTATTCAAATAATTCATTTACAATTGGAACAATATTTATTAATGGTTCTTCATAAGGATGAATTTCTCTGATAATCTTAATTGCATTCTTAGCATATTCTCTTTTACATCTTATCTCCATCTTACATTCAGTACCTTCACATATCTTCCCCACTTCACCATTGAAGGGATTTGAACCTTCTAAAGGTCTCCAATAACCTCTAACATTTGTTATTGAAATAACATTATCATAATCTCCAATCTTACATACATTAACTTTATTAAGTTCATCACGTAATTTTATTATATATTCTTCTGGAACATATATTTTGATTTTTACTTCTTTAAATTCCATCATATATCACTCCTTCCCATTCATTTACAATTGTGCATATAAAAATACCACATATTCAATTTTGAATAGTATGGTATTTTTATTAATATATTTTAAATTTTATTGATGTTAAATTGGTCTACACTTAATTCCATAACCACCTCTACCACCATTAAAACGTAGTATCTCATAAAGTTTGCCATCTAATTTCACTTGCATATTGTCATCTTCATTATTTTCTAGGAATTCATAATCAATCTTTTCTTTTACACAATAATTAGCAATAGCATCCTTTGTAATACTAACTGTTGGATAAACAGTGTAGTCTTCATATGTAATATCAACACTTAATTTTAGCATATTCTTTAAAATATTTCCCATAAACTCCCTCCAATTAATTTATTGAATCTACTCTTTTTAGATTCTTACTCAATTATACAATAAAAATAAAACATATGAAATTGTATTATTATTGTTATTTTATTGTATAATTTTAAATACCGTACTATTCAATTTTCAAAGCTCAAATTTTCTTAATTAGTTTGCAATATCTACATTTTATGCATAAAAAATACCACACTACTCATTTATTATTTAGAATAAAGTGATATGGAAATCAATCCGTTCTTGTCAATAGAATCAACATATTTCTCACCTGTTCAATGCCATAAATATTCAGGAGGAGCAATCTTTTCAAGTTCACGTTCAACATATACAGGTATTGAATGACCTTGATTTGCACATATTAATGTTTTATCATCATTAAACAAATATCGCTGTTTATTATCCGTCTTTACAATCTCCTCTAAAATATCCATATTAAACTCATAGTTTTTTGCAATACCGTTAATAAGCTCTTCCACATTTGCCCAACCATGTTCATCTAAAGCAATTCCCACCACTTCTGGCTTATGCCGTAAAATTAAACTTATATATCTACTTAATTCTGTTAATAGCATATTATTTTTTCTCCTTTATAATTCTGCTTAGTATAACTAATTATTTATAAACAATCTATATAAATTGTACCAAATTATTCAATTTTTAAAGACCACTTTTTATAATAACTAAGTCAAATCTGCATATGACTAATAAAAAAAATCGCAAATTCAATTATTTTTAATAATGCAATTTTATAATATACTATTTATTTTTATTAATTTATAATTTCAGAAAAATATGCAACAAAACATTGTGACTCTAAAACACAAGCTTAATAATATAAGTGATTATAATAAATAAGCCTACAATTATGGAAAATATTCCCACATGCTTATTTCTCTTACAAGTTTCTTTTGAATCCATACCTTGTGATAATTTAACTTCCCTTAAACCACTAAATAATTGAGAAAATCCCAAAAATATAAGTGCAATATCAATATTTACAAAAAATACAGAAATAATTGTAAGTATGCTGAATATAACACTTGCTACATGATATATTTTATTGTCAATTTTCAATTTCAATCCTCCCTACCTTATTATCTCCAAACAATCTCTTCACAATTGTTTACTATTATAAATCAATTATAACTTATATTTTAAATATCATATTGTTCAATTTTCAAAGAACAAGTTTTTATTAATCAGTACGTCAATACCTCTTATATTTTTTCATATAATATACATGATTTTAAAAGTCAGATTATGCTAATATCCTATTAAAATCCCATAGCGACTTTAACAATTTCCATTTCTCCCTTAGATGTAAGCATTTCTAAAAGTTTAAACGCTACACCTGAAGCTGTTTCTGGACAATATGAAGTAATAATATTTCTATCAACTACAATTGGTTCATTTACAACATTAACATCAAATTCTTTTAACTGTTTTTGCCTATATGCATCTCTTAAATGATATGTAGTAGCTTTACGATTCTTTAATACTCCACTTTTACCTACAGGTAAAGCAGCTACACAAATAGTAGAAATAATTTTTCCTTTTAAATCAAATTCTCTTATCAAATTCAAAAAACGCTCATCATAAGCTTCTTCATAAAAACCAAATTCTTCAAAGCCACCAGGAATAGCAAGTGCATCATAATCATCAACATTGATTTCATCAATTGTTTTATCTACTATTACAGGAATATTAAATGTACTTATAACTTGTTTCTGAAATCCACAAGTTACTACTGAGACATCATGATTATAATCATTTCTAGCCCAGCCCATAACATCTACAAATACACTAAATTCCATTGTTTCAAATCCTTTAGCTAAAAAAAGTAGTATTTTCATTTTACAACCTCCATATTCATTAATAAGGATTCTTTTTCCAATCCGCCTATCTAACATAGCAAACATTCTTTCCAACGGATTCTTGGAAGTTATGCTATCTTTAATACTCTGATTTCGATAGTTTTCAAGTGCTTCACAGAACTCATTATCAGTGTATTCAGTTCTATATTCTATAGGTACAGTATCCATAAGGAACCAAAATTCATCCCAATATTCTCTGATACCAACAGGATTTGAGTTTTTCTTGTATCCATTTTTAATAAAATATGTATTAACGGTTTCCCAAGAAAATTGCTTTACCAACTTATCGTCGATATAAATTTCAAAAATATGGCATCCATCCATACCAACATATGAAGTGCAGGTATATCTGACTCGTCCACACAAACATTCTGCAAGCATTTCTTGTTCAAGATATTTACGCATACCACTCCAAGAACCTAATATTTTCCCCATTCAATCCCCCCTAAAAATCAAAATTTATAATGATACTTTCTTCCACTTTCTTATCTTAGTCCTAAAAGTCCCAAACGGTGCAACTGTATTTACATGAATAAATTTATATACTTCCCATACTGCTGTTTTGGTAGCCTCATCAGCCCACTTTCTTTTATGAGGTTTAAATAATTCCTCTTCAGTCATACCATCTCTCATTTTATAAATATCCTCAATATTTTTGTCGAGCATATTTTTTAATTCTCTTAAAGATAAGTGAGCATATGTATCTGTAAACCATTGATACAATTCACCTAACTGGTTCCATTTAAACTTTTCAGTTGGCATTTTGACTTCTATTTCTGCTCTCTCATCACTTTCCCACTTTAAAACTAAAGTTGTCCACCCCATTTGATAGGCAAGGTTTTCAGCAGGAGTTCTGTCTACTTCTTCACATCTTTTATCCTTAAAATCTTCAGGAATGCTATCAAATTCTAAAATATATTTTTCATACGTTTTCTTAATCTCACTTTTTAATTCTTCTTTATTTTCATATACTCTCACTTAATATCTCCTTTTCAAATTACAATTTGTAATAAATCAAAACTTACAATCCACCTTTTGGGTTAATTATATTTTTTATAAATATTGCACTATTTAGTTTTCAAAGAATATTTTTATTACTTTCTACGTCAAATCCACATATAGAGAGCTAATTGAAAGAATTTGTTCTTTGAAAATCGAATAATATGGCAGTTTTCTATAGACATATTATTTATAAAAAAGATTATATTAAAAAACACAAAAAAACACTTTTATCAAATACTAATATTAAAAATAAAAAAGGTGAATTCATATGATTAAAAAATTATATTTTCTAATAGTATTTATGTTTTTTATAACATTGACTAATAGCGTTATAGCTAGCACAATTTCTAGTAATACTAATATTCCTACTATTTCAAATACTTATACATAGGGGCTTTACAGGTTTGATAATTCCTCTAACATTGACATGGTAGTAATGCTTAATAATGATGTTCCCACTAAACTTATTATTTTTGATGATGAATTTAAAACTATCTAATAGTCTACATATTGGAATTTTTAGAGCTAGCTATCTTTAGAAAAATCTCCTGAATTAATTATAACTGTACACCTACAATACGCTCATATGAAATTAAGCTTGCCTTAACATCATAAAACCTTATTTCTCCGCTATCTTTTGGAATTATTACTGTAAAAGGTTTATTAGGTTCAATCGGTATATGCTCTACTTCTTGTAAACCATTATCTATTTCTATTTTTGATACATTCATCTTATTAAGAGATAAAAATATACTCCCTTGATCATTACTATTGAATTGTACAATATCATCTGAAATTCTTGACACACTACCACCTGAATAAAAAAAATATCCAAATGAAAATCCACTTCTATTCTGATATATAGAGAATGTATACTCACTTAAATCTTTGGAGTAAAAAAGAAAAGCACCAAAATCATCATTAATATATTTTGCTGTTAACCAATCTTCTTGTATTTTTTGTGATTTGCGTGCATCTTTTTCCATATTATATTTTGATACGCCTATGTTACCTTGACTCATTAGAGTTATAAAAATTAAAATCAGTATACTCATAATCATAATATATTTTTTTGTTTTCATACAGTATCCCCCTCTTATAAATTCACATAATAAATGAAGCTGTTCTTCACTCTAAATAATTAACTGTTCCAACAAATTACATAATTTATCTTTTATCATAAAAACTATTTCCATTCAGCCTCATAAAACAAATTAAACTTAACAACTGAATGATGTTCTTGTCCACTTATACTGTAATAAACATTGTATAGATCCTCTCTAATACTTAGCCTTTCTATGGTTCCTACTTCTCCCCCAATACTACAAATATGTGCTGTTATCTTTTTATTGCAAACTATTGGCCTCCAACATATTTCATATATAAGTAGTACTACAATTGTTATAATCCCTATAATCTCCATCTTTATTTCTCCTGAAATTTTGAGTTTTTATTGTTCTTCATAATAATTTAAAAATCTACTTTTATATTCATTCATATTATCAGCATTATCAAAAACAATATCTATATATTCATCTAAGCAGTATCTGAACACTATTTTTTCATTTAATTTAACAATATAATAATCTGCTAATCCTTTATAATTTTTTCCTAAATCCTGTTCTGTTAAGTGCCTGATAAGTTTGTTGTAATTTAAATCATTTACTTTACACTTTAGACAATAATGCTTTATTTCTATAACTTCATTTTCAATTTCTATATTTTTACTAATTAAATTTAAAGTTTTTAATGCATTTTTATTCCTTATATAACTTTTAATTTTCACAAAGTCATATACAAAATCATCGCTGTAGGTATTAGCAATAAACATAATTTCATCTTTATCATCAAATATTTCTTTAAAAATTTCCATGCACCGTTTATTTACTGTATCTATATATATTGGATCACTTGTTTTCTCATAATCAATATCCTTTGATAAATTTAAACAAAGTGTATATTTGTTATTTTTCCATATGATAGGATATATCTTAAAATCATTTAAAATATCTGATATTGTATTCACCCTATATATTCCTCCCCTTGATATTCACCACTTTTTTCCTTTATTTACATTCTATCATCTTTTAATTTTTTTACCATAAAAATTCTTTATTTAAACATTTTATATTTAGACACAAAATTGACATATTACACATATATAATATAAACATAAAGTGATTTAAAAGTTT
>ERZ781272.630-NODE-630-length-19842-cov-3.184919_pt1 | contig 19842 bp, 16 predicted proteins | sample MGYA00375850_ERZ781272 | MGnify/ENA primary metagenome ERZ781272 (study PRJEB29790, sample SAMN06051246) | human gut metagenome | host: Homo sapiens | place: USA: Cincinnati, Ohio | collected 2013-06-21 | study: EMG produced TPA metagenomics assembly of the Gut...
TTGCCGCCGCCCATGGGCAGCGTGGTCAGGCTGTTCTTGAAGATCTGCTCGAAGCCCAGGAACTTGATGATGCCGAGGTTCACCGACGGATGCAGGCGCAGGCCGCCCTTGTAGGGCCCGAGGCAGCTGTTGAACTGCACGCGGTAGCCGCGGTTGACGTGCACGTTGCCCGCGTCGTCCACCCAGGGCACGCGGAACATGACCACGCGCTCCGGCTCGACGATGCGCTCGAGCAGTCCGGCCTTCTCGTAGGCGGGGTTGGACTCGATGACCGGCTTCAGGGATGTGAGCACCTCGGTGACGGCCTGGATGAACTCCGGCTCGTTCGGGTTCTTTTCCTTGACCTGCTCGATGACGTTATCGACGTAACTCATCTTGGCGGACCTCCATTCACGTGTATTCATACTAGGCTCATTATAAAGACCGAATTGCGATGGTTGCGCTTATTTAAACGATTCGAAACAAAACAGCATGTCGAAGGGAAGGGGGCGCGGGAAAGAACGGGGGGCAGGGCGGGGGCGACGAAGCGGCCTCGCTGTTGAGCCGACATCGGAATGAGCCCGTTCGGCGCGCGGGGCCGCCTGCGCGCCGTGCTTCCTCGTGCTCGCGTTTCGCGGTGGGGCGCTACGGTGCCAGGTGCGAGAATCGGCGCGACGAAGCCGCCGCGATCCGACGGCACCTGTCGGCGTGCGCGGCAAACAGGCTCGCACGGATCGATGAGGCGAAAATCCGGTCGCAGCGGTAAAATCGGAACGGTTTGGTGATTCAAGAAGCCTGAATCGAGCGCTTTCGAGGCCCTTCTCTTATCGTGACGACGAGCTTTTCCGCGAAACCCCTGTTCAGCGCATCGTCCTACCTAATGACCGTATTGAGCGCCATTACCAAACCGTCTCGTTTTTACCGCAGCGCCCGGTTTTTCGGCTCATCTACCCTGCCCTTCGAGTTGGTATCGAGGAGGCGGCCGTGGAAAAAACCGGGTATCGCTTCGGCTGTCCCGAAAGGAGGCCCGGCGTGCGGGGCCGATGGGGTAGAATCGGGGGATACGGGAGAAGGAGCGAGCATGAACGAGATCAAATGTCCCCATTGCGGCGAGATGTTCACCATCGACGAAGCCGGTTTCGCGGCCATTTTGAAGCAGGTGCGCGACGCCGAGTTCGACAAGGAGGTGCGCCGCCACGAGCAGCTGCTGACCTCCGAGAAGCAGCAAGCCGTGCAGTTGGCCGTGGCCGAGGCTCTTGCGAAAGCGCAGGGCGACGCGGCTCAGAAGGAGGCGCGCATCGCCGAGCTGGAGCAGCGCGTGGAGGCGCAAGGTCGCGCCTTCGAGGCGGAGAAGAAGCTGGCGGTGGAGCAGGCGCGTTCGGCGCTGGAGCGCGAGCGCGACGCGCTGGCCGCGCAGGTGGCGCTCAAGGACGCTGAGAAAAGCCAAGCGACGAGCGCCCTCAAAGAGCAGCTGGCCATCGAGCTCAAGGCAAAAGACGACATCATCGCCTACAAGGAAGGCGAGATCGAGCGCTACAAGGACATGAAGGCGCGCCTGTCCACCAAGATGGTGGGCGAGTCGCTGGAGCAGCACTGCGAGACCGAGTTCAACAAGATCCGCGCCGCCGCGTTTCCGCGCGCGTACTTCGAGAAGGACAACGACGCGTCCGAGGGATCGAAGGGCGACTTCATCTTCCGCGAATGCGACGAGGAGGGCAACGAGATCGTCTCCATCATGTTCGAGATGAAGAACGAGTCCGATGATTCGTCGCATCGTCACAAGAACGAGGACTTTTTCAAGAAGCTCGACGCCGACCGCAGGAAGAAGGGGTGCGAGTACGCGGTGCTGGTCACGTTGCTCGAGCCGGAAAGCGAGCTGTACAACCAGGGCATCGTGGACGTGTCGTACCGCTTCGAGAAGATGTACGCCATTCGCCCGCAGTTCTTCCTGCCGATGATCTCCATCCTGCGCAACGCGGCGTTGAACTCGATGGCGTACAAGGCGGAGCTGGCGGTGGTGCGCAACCAGAACATCGACATCACGAACTTCGAGGAGCAGATGGAGACGTTCAAAAGCGGCTTCGCGCGCAACTACGATCTGGCCAGCCGCAAGTTCCAGACGGCCATCGACGAGATCGACAAGACCATCCTGCACTTGCAGAAGACCAAGGACGCCCTCGTGTCGTCCGAGAACAACCTGCGCCTGGCGAACAACAAGGCCCAAGATCTTACCATCAAGCGCTTGACCAGGAACAACCCCACCATGAAAGCGGCCTTCGAGGCGCTGGCCGAGGAGAAGGGTGACGCGCGGCCGTAATTCGTCTATATCGTGAAAATATGCTAGTATATTTTCACGATATAAGGAGGTTTTCATGGCGACACCCGCTGAGCTGCTAGACAACATGGTGCCTGTTTCGGCGTTCAGCCGGGGCAAGGCCGCGCAGGCCTTCTCGTCGGCGTCTAATTCCACGCCCGTCATCGTGTTGAAGAACAATGCACCGTATCGCGTTATCACGACGCCGGACGAGTACGCCTATCTCTCGGAGGTCGAGGCCGACATGGTGCTTATGGCCGAAGCGATGGCGCGGTTGACGGCGAATCAGGATGCAGGATCCGTCCCTGCGGAAGAGGTGTACGCCGAGCTGGGCATCGCGCTTGAGGATGTTGACGCCATCGAAGACGTGGAGCTGGCGTGATGTGGGAGCTGTCGTTCCTTCCCGAAGCTCGGGAGGATCTTCGCGCATTGGACGGATCCCAGCGTATACGCGTGGTGAAGGCGATCGCCAAAGTGCAGTCGAATCCTCTTCCCTCATCCGAAGGGGGATACGGAAAACCTCTTGGGAACAAGCGCTTGTCCCAGTTGAGCGGCCTGATGAAAGTGAAATTGAAGTCGGATGGCATCCGGATCGTGTACAAGCTTGAGCGCATCGAGCATGCCATGCGCATCGTCGTGATTGGGGTTCGCTCCGATGATGCGGTATACCGCGAAGCCCAGAAACGGCGGGAGTCGCACGGATTGTAGACGGGGTGGGCGCCATGGGAGACGGTTTCGGAACAGAGGAGCGCTTGGGAGCGGGGAAGGCGCTCGTGCGGCTCGGGTACGCGCTTGCGGGCGCGCTGGTCGCCGTGCTGGTGTCGTGGGCTGCGTCCTATGCGATTCAGTCGATGACGTGCCTTGCTTCGCTTTCGCTTTTCTTCGAGTCTGCGGCCATGGGGGCGACGCTCATGCTGTGGGCGTCGTTCAAGCCGTCGCGCGGCTCGGCCGTGTCCATCGCGTGCGAGGCGATGGTCGTCGTCGGCGGCATGCTGGCGGTGAGACTTGGCTTCGAGTCGCTGTTCTCGTCGGGGTCAGGATTCTTCCACGATCCCGCTTCCTGGTTGATGGGCGCTCTGCTGTTCATGCTGCTCGGCGGCTACGGATTCGCGCTGCCGGCATCGTGGGCGCTGGGCAGCAGCGCGCGCTGGGCGCGGCGGCCCTTGGGGTGGGTCGTCGTCGAGCTTCTCGTCGCGGTCGCGGCAGGCTTGCTGGCAAGCAACGTGCTCGCGTCGCTGCCTTCTTCGGCGTTCGTGATCACGAGCTTTTTGACCGTGATACTGTCGCTTCCTGCGGCGGCTGTCGTCCAGCGGCTGTTGTGCGGGTTGATTATGCGCGTTCGCGGGGAGCGGGCCGGCGCGCCGGTTCCGCCATTGCGTCCTGCGGTTTCTCGACATGCAGCTTGTGCGGATGCCGTGCCGCGACGAAAGCTGCGCATCGTCAGCGTCGCGGCGTTCGTCGCGTCGGTGGCGGTGTGCGCGCTCGCATTCGCGTTCTTTTTCGCTTGCCTGCTGCCCGACGCGCGAAGCGGAGGAGGCTTTCGAGGGTGACGAGCCGCTTCCTCGCGTGCAGTCGGGCTCCTCCTACCACACGTCCGGCACGATCGCGTCCATCGATGCGCAAGCTCGGACGCTCGTGCTGGCGGTGACGGATTCGACCGAGTACCTCGCGCCGGGAACCCAGGCGACGGTGGATTGCGCATCAACCGATCATTTCGACGTCCCATTTGACGAGCTGACGGTGGGGGAGAGCGTTCAGATCCGCTCGACGCAGGCCGCATTGGGCGGAACCATCGTCGCGCAGAAGGTGTTCGTCGAGATCAGCGAGTACTATCGGCCGGAAGGGGGTCCCGATCGAAGCCTCGACGACATCCTCGCATCGTACGACTGCGGCTATACGGTGTCGGGCACGGTGACGTCGGCCGTCGAGGAGAACGGGTTCTCGTTTCGCGTGGACGACGGGGGCGGCTTCATCGAGAACGGCACGGAGCTGCGCGTGTCCACCGCATTCGTCGAGCGCCGCCTGTACGGCATGAAGGGCCTGCAGTGGTGGATGGACGGCGTGATCGTCGGCTTCTCGGACCTGCCGGCCGAGGGCGTGCTGCGCGCGAAGGTGATCGTGGGCAACGACGACACGTCATCCGACTACTGGGAGAACATGCCCGCCTCGTAATGCGCTACAATGGCGAACGTGATCCAGTTCCGAACAGTTGCGAAGGAGGCTTCGTTGACCGCCGATTGTCCAGAAGACTTTCCGTACGAGGCGAAGCCCGAGCTTCGCGACCCCGCTGTGCGCGAGGGCTATTGGCGCGTTGCGATGGGCTTGCAGGAGGTCGACGGGCTGAAGCCTTCTCCGTATCTGCGCGATCTCGCTCGAGAGCACGTGAGCGGCGTGCGCGGGCTGGACGAGACGGGCAGCATGATTCGCGCCTACCACGCGCGACAGAAGGCGGATGGGCGCGACGAGGCTGCGGGGGAGCGCGAAGCCGACCTCGTGAGCCAGCGCATCGTCGAGCTGCTGGCTTCGGGCGCGTTCGCGCTGGTACCCGATATGCTCGCCGTGATCCATGGCGCGTTGTTCCAGGATCTCGATGCGGCGACGTATCGACCCGGCGAGTATAAGACTGAAGCGCTGCAAAAGCGCGAGTTCGTGCTGAACGGCGACAGCGTGGTGTACGCCGATCCCTCGTTGATCGAGCGCTCGCTGGCATTTCTATTCGACGAGGAGCGGTCGCACGTCTACGGCATCGAGTTCGACGAAGCTCAGCTCGAACATCTCGGCCGCTTTATCGCAAGGTTGTGGCAGGTTCATCCTTTCGTCGAGGGCAATACGCGGACGACGGCGGTGTTCGCGGTGCTCTACCTGCACGATCTGGGCTTCGATATGGACAACGAGCCGTTCGAGCGGCATGCTCGGTACTTTCGCGATGCGCTCGTGCGCGCGAACTGCCGCAACGCGAAAGCGGGCGTCCTGCCCGACCTTCGCTTCGTCGTGCGGTTCCTCGACAACCTGCTGAACGAAGCCGAACACGAGCTGCGCTCGCGCGATCTTGCGTGCAAGGCGTTGTTCGACGACCCCTCGTTTTTGCGCAACGTCGATCCGTCGCAAGCGATCAGCTTGTAGGGAAGCCCTCCCGTTTCCCGTCGCGCAGCGTCTCCTCTACGAGGCGCTGGAGGTTCGCGGCGAAGCGCTCGCGATCGTCGTCTTCGAAGGCGGCGGGACCCTTCGTCCGGCCGCCCTGGCGGCGCACTTTCTTCTCCTCGTGGCGGATGTGCATGTCGAGGTCGATGGTGGTCAGCGTGTACACGCGCCCGCGCACGCCGATGGCCCGGGCGTGCCGTCCCAGCGCCATGGCGGCCAGCCCGATGTCCTGCGTCACCACGATGTCTCCGGGTTCCAGCTCCTGCACGATGGCGAAGTCGGCCGCGTCGGCGCCGATGCCCACGGGCAGCGTGTCCACCCAGAACCCGTCGCGGGGCTCGCGCGGATCTCCGCGCCTGATGTGCCGAGCAAGGTTCTGCGTCGCGTTGCCCGCAACGACCGCGGGCAACGCGTTCTTGCGCGCAACGGCCAGGGTTTCGGACGTGACCGGGCAGGCGTCGGCGTCGATGTAGATCGTCGGTCTCATGGGCTCGCTTTCTTTCGGAAGATTCCAGTATACGGTACGGCAGCCTGAACGAGGCGCGATCGTGCGCGTCAATGCGTCGGAACGGTGTCCGAAATGTGCGCAGACGGTGATCGGCGGGCCCCGTAGACATTTTATTGAGAAATGCGTCCTAGATTCTTTCCGTTTGATAGTGGAAGCTGCGGGAGGATCAGCATGAGGAGCGAGAACGAGTTTTTACGCGCAGTCGAGCAGCAGGTGCGCGAACATCCGCAAGCGCCTGCCCACAAGGCGCCGAACGGCCTGACGACCACGTACGCCGAGCTATGGGAGGCCTCCGATCGCATTGCCGCCGCCTTGGCGGCCCGCACGGAGAAGCGACAGCCGGCGGTGGTGCTCGGCCACAAATCCGCATGTATGATCGCAGGGTTTCTCGGCTGCCTTAAAAGCGGGCATGCGTTCGTCCCCGTAGACACGGAGATGCCCCTTACGCGTCTCGCGGACATCCTGTCCCAGCTCGGGGAGACGCTCGTGGTGGTTACCGAGGACATGCCCGATGCCCTGGCGTGCGCGATGCCCGAGTCAGACGTGCTCGATGCGCGCGCGGCCGTCGCCGCAGCGGGCAGCCCCTTCGTCGTCCCCGATCGCGCGAGCTGGGTGACGGGCGACGAGACGCAGTACCTCATCTTCACGTCCGGCTCCACGGGTCGCCCGAAGGGCATCGAGGTCGGCGCGGACAACGTTGCGCGCTTCATGGACTGGGTTTGCACGTTTCCCGTGATCCGCGAGGGCGGGCGCGTATTCCTGGACCAACCGCCGTACTCGTTCGACCTGTCCGAGTACGAGGTGGTGGGCGCGCTCGCCACCGGCGGCTGCCTGCACGCCGTCGAACGCGAGGAGACCGAAGATCTGCGCGCGCTATTCGCCGACCTACGCGATTCGGGCGTGGAAGTGTGGACGTCCACGCCGTCGTTCGCCGACCTGTGCCTGGCCGACCGCAGCTTCGACGAAGCCCTGCTGCCCGACGTGCGCCTGTTCCTGTTCTGCGGCGAGGCCCTGCGCCGCTCCACGGCTGCGGCTCTGCGCGAGCGGTTCCCTCGTGCCCGCATCGCGAACACGTACGGTCCCACCGAGTCGACCGTGGCGGTCACCTACGTCGAGATCGGCGATTCGGAGCTGGTTGACGAGCGCCCGCTCCCCGTCGGCCGTCCGCGCCCCGGCACCGAGCTGCGCATCGTCGACCCCGAGACGGGCGCCCCGTGCGAGGCCGGGCGGATCGGCGAGATCGTCATCGTGGGCGACACGGTGGCCAAAGGCTACTTCCGCAACCCCGAGAAGACGGCGGCGGCCTTCTTCGACGCGACGCTTGTCGACGGCACGCCCGTGCGTGCCTACCGCACGGGCGACGCGGGCCACCTCGACGAAAGCGGCATGCTGTACTGCGACGGTCGTTTCGACTCGCTCGTGAAGGTGAACGGCTTCCGTATCGAGCTTGCGGACGTGGAGGAGAACCTTGGCGCGCTGCCGCTCGTGAAGCAGGCGGCGGTCGTGCCCGTGCGTCGCCGCGAGCGCGTGGCGTACCTGAAGGCGTGCGTGGTGCTGCGCGAGCGTCCTGCAGGCAGCGACTTCGAGATAGCTCGTCTCATCAAGGCTCGGCTGGCCGAGCGCGTGCCCGGCTACATGGTGCCGCGATCGGTGGCGCTCGTGGGCGAGCTGCCGCTGACCTGCAACGGCAAGGTGGACCGCAAGGCGCTGGCCGAGGCATGAGGCATGGCGATCATCGATGACGTTCTACGCCGACCCCAGCTTCTTCATGCTCTTGGCGCTGGCCGTGGCGGGCGCCGCCTTCCTCGGATTGCGCGAGAAGCCGATCGCGCGCTACGGCATGGTCGCATCGGTCGCGTTCTTGGCATGTTTGTTCTGCAAGGATCTGCCGGGTCTCGCCGTGGCGGCGTTGTTCGTGGCGACGGCGACGCTTTCGACGCGTTGGGTGTTGGCGAGCCCTCGCTCGAACGGGCGCTTCGCCGTCGCGTTCGCGCTCATCCTGTTGCCGCTCCTCTCGGCGAAGGCGGGCGCGGTGTTCGACCAGAACCTGCTGGGCTTCATGGGCGTGTCCTACATCACGTTCAAGGCGCTGCAGGTGCTGTTCGAGGTGCGCGACGGCGTCATCGAGGAGCTGGGCCTGTTCGACTACCTGTACTTCCTGCTGTTCTTTCCGGTGTTCACCTCGGGCCCCATCGACCGTTCGCGCCGATTCGCCGAGGATGCGCGCAAGGTGCGCTCGTGCGACGAGTACGCGGGCCTCTTGGCGCGGGGCATCCTGCTGCTTCTGGTCGGGCTCGTGTACACCTTCGTCATAGCCGTCTGGCTGCACCGCTTCTATGCGCCGACAGCTTGGGGAACGGGGCCTTTCCTCGCCGAGCTGGGCGTGCAGGTGCGAACGGCGTACGTGTACGGGCTGTACCTGTTCTTCGACTTCGCGGGCTACAGCCTCATGGCCATGGGCGCCAGCTACTGTTTCGGAATCCGGACGCCGCGCAACTTCCGCGCGCCGTTCGCGGCCGTGGATATCAAGGACTTCTGGAACCGGTGGAACATCACGCTGTCGTTCTGGCTGCGCGACTTCGTGTTCATGCGGTTCTCGCGCTTGGCGCTGAGGCGCCGTTGGTTCGACAGCCGGCTGGCCGTCGCATGCTGGGGCTTCGTGTTCGACATGGCCCTTATGGGCGCTTGGCATGGCCTCACGGTCAACTACTTGCTGTACGGCCTGTTTCACGGCCTGCTGCTAGCCGGCAACGAAGCGTTTCAGAAGAAGTCGAAGTTCTACAAGTCCCATAGGAAGGCCCCCGCGTTCAAGGCGCTGTCCTGGTTCGTCACGCTGCAGTTGGTGATGTTCGGGTTCGCGCTGTTCTCGGGGCAGATCGCGATGCTCGTGAAAGGAGCGTTCAATGGCTGATATGACGTACGAGGAGCTTGAGGAGAAGATGCTGGACATCCTCGAAGAGGTGTGCGGCGACGACGAGGTGCGCACGAACCGCGACGAGGACCTGTTCGCGCTGGGGCTGCTGGACTCCATGGGAGCCATCGAGCTTTTGGTGGATATCGAGGACGTCTTCGGAGTGTACATTGCCCCCACGGAGGTGGAGCGCGACGAGATGAACACGGTGAACCTCATCATCCACCAGGTGGAGATCAGACTGTAGCGATATGGCGAAGCGCTCGAACATACCGGGGGCAGCGCCCGCGTCCAAACGGGCGCGAACCGGCGTGCGTCTGCTGCGCGGCGTGCTCGCGGGGCTGTTGGCCGCCGCGCTCGGGTTGGCGGGCGTCTGCGCGATGCTGCCTGCACAGACCGCCTACGATCCGGCACGCCTCTACGATTACGTGTACTCGGGCACGAAGTCGCAGAGCGTGCCCTTCACCACGGCGTCGATGAGCGACGACGGCCATCTTGCGTTCGGCTCGTCGGAGTTCTTCATCTCGAAGGACAAGGTGGCGCAATGCCCGCAGGCGGTGTTCGGCGAGAACGTGACGGGCGTCGATCTGACCTACGTGGGCGAGGCGTACGACCAGAGCCTGTGGCAGGCAATCGCCGCAGGCGCGTACGCCGGCGAAGCGAAGAACAAGAAGGTGATGATCGTCGTGTCGCCCCAGTGGTTCTTCAAAGGGAACGGCGACCAGGGCAAGTTCGCTTCGAAGTTCTCCTACGAGCTGTACCGCCGGTTCGCGAACAACCCGAGCATCTCCGGTGAGACGAAGGCCTACGTGCGCTCGCGCGTGGAGGCGCTGGGCGTGGACGCGAAGACCACGGCGGCCGCCAACCGCGACACCGTGCTGGACGCAGCGAACGACGCGGCCACGGCGTTCGCCGACGACCTGCGCACGCGCAGCCGGCTTCCGGGCATCATCGCGGGCGCGCCGCTCAAAAGCACCGTCCGCGCCGCGGGCACGTCCACCGGCGAGCCGGATTGGAACGCGCTGCTGAAGCAGGCTGATGCATCGGGCGACGCCGCCTGCACCACGAACGACTTCGGCATATACGACGCGTACTGGCAGAAGAACTCGGGCTATCACGTGGAGCGCGGGCAGAACTTCTCGCAGGCTGACGAAGAGTACGCCGATCTCCCCTGCTTCCTGCGCGTGTGCCGCGAGGCAGGGCTCGAGCCGCTCGTGACCATCCTTCCGGTGCATGGTGCCTGGTACGACCGCGAGGGCGTTGCACACGCCGAGCGCCAGGCGTACTACGAGCGCATCCGCGGGCTGTGCGACGACGCCGGGGCCGCCTACGCCGACTTCTCTAGCTGCGAATACGAGAAGTACTTCCTGTGCGACACGGTGCATCCCGGCTGGCGCGGTTGGGTGCGCATAGAGCAGGCGTTCTACGACTTCGTCCACGATCGCGACGACGCGTTTCTCGGCGGCGGCCGGTTCGGTGCGGCCGAGGGACTGGACGCGGCGGGAAACGCGGGCGCTTCGCTGGCCGGCGTGGGCGGAAACGCCGGGGACGGCGGCTCGGGCGGGAGCGCATCGTGATGGCGCGCGCGAGAAGGCTGGCTGCCGCGGCGCGCGCTGCGGCGGAGGCGCGCCCGGCGCTGCTCGGCGCGGCGGCCCCGCCGGCGGGGGGGTCGCTGGCGCCCGGGCCGGGGTGGGTCGGGGGCCTCGCGGGGGGGGGTGGGGGGGGGGGTGGGGGGGGGGGGGGGGGGGGTGTGGGGGGGGGTGGGCGAGCCGGTGCAGTTCGTGTACAGCAGCTTCTAGCATGGGACGCCGGAGCGAAAGACCGACGTGCGGTATCGTCGCGGCCGCGGTGGCGGCGGCTTTGGCCGCATGCGCGCTTCTGCTGCCGTCCTGCGCGTCGGGGGAGGCGACCGTCCTGCCGCTTGCAGGCGGCGAGGCGGCCGTGTCGGAGGACGGCGCGGCGAGCGAGGCCGAGTCCGGAGGTGCGACCGAGGCGAAGGCTTCGGACGACCCGGAGGATCCCGGCGACGCGGAGGCGTCCGCCGCCGATCTCGACGAGGCCGACGAAGGGGCGTCTCCCGAAGGGCTCGAGCCTACGGGCGATGAGCTGGCCGGGCGCATGGACGCCTACTTGGCCGCGAACTTCCCGCGAGCGGGTGCGCCCGGGCTGGCGGTAGCGGTGGTGGATGCCGGCGGCGTGCGCTACCTGCGCACGTTCGGCGACTGCCCCGACGCGGACGCGCCTTTCGTCGTGGGCTCTCTCAGCAAATCGTTCACGGCGGTGGCCGTCATGCAGCTGGTTGAGCAGGGCGCGGTGGATCTGGACGCGCCCGCGTCGCGCTACGCCCCGGGCTACGACGTGCCCGACGAGGTGACCGTGCGCAGCCTGCTCAACCAAACGAGCGGGTTCGGCGCCTACGATTCGCTCGCGGAAGCCGCCGACGGCGAGCTGGGAGAGACGTTCGGGGCGTTCTCGTACGCGAACGCGAACTACGACCTGCTGGGGCGCGTGGTGGAAGGAGCCTCGGGCGAGGACTACGCTCGTTACCTGGATGAGCACGTGCTGGAGCCGCTCGGCATGGCTTCGGCGACGGCCGATCCGGCGCGAGCGGAGGCGCTCGGCATGGTGCCGGGCCATCGCGACTGGTTCGGGCTGCCTGTGGCCGATGGGTTCCGGCATGCCCAAGGCGACGGCGCATGGGGCGGTCCCGCGTCGGGCTACGTGGCTTCCAGCGTGCGGGATATGGCCTCCTACCTGCGGATGTATCTAAACGGCGGCATGGGCGGCGACGGCGCGCGCGTGCTGTCCGCCGACAGCGTGCGGCGCATGTTCCTCGACCGCGTTCCCGACCCCGAGGGCGATACGTATTACGGCATGGGCTGGACGTCGTTCTCGTGGGACGACGGCGAGCTTGTGCTGTCCCACGACGGGCAGGTGGAGAACTACACTGCCAGCATGTGCCTGCTGCCCGAGCGCGGCATCGGCATCGTGGCGCTGAGCGACGCCAACGACAACGCGGGCGGCAACATCCGGTTCTTCGACCTGGTCGGCGGGGTGGTGTCGGTCGCCATCGGCGGGACGGGGCAGCCGATGGACGATGCGTGGACATGGGCGTGGCGCCAACGCGTCGACGTGCTGTACGCGAGCGCCCTGCTTCTCGCCGTCTCGCCGTTGCTGCTGACGGGTCGGTGGCGGCGCCGGCTTTCCGCAGCGTGCAGGGGAGGCGTCGCGCCGATCGTACGCGCCCGGTCGCTGCGCATGCTGCTCGTGCGAGGCGTCTTGCTGCACGTCGCGCTCTCCGCTTGCATCCTGGCGCTTCCTTTCGTCTGGGGCGTTCCGTGGCGCGACCTGCTGACGTTCTCCCCCGACGTGTCGACGGTGCTTCTGGCGAGCGCGGGGCTGCTCGTCGTCGCAGGCGCGGTGAGGCTGGCGGCGGCCGTAACGCTTCGAAACGACGAGCCGCCGCCTTCGATCATGCGGTAAGATAGCTCCCCTACGACGTGCGGGCGCGCGACGCGCCCGCACGCTGATCGATGGAAAGGGGAGTCGTGGAGATACTGGCGGTCATGGCGGCGGGCGTGCTCGTAGGGGCGACGGTGTTTCCTGCACGGCTCAAAGGGCTGAACGAGAAGCTGACGCTCGCGGCCACTGGACTGCTCATTTTCTCGATGGGGGTGCTGCTCGCCGGACGCGATTCGTTTCTGGAGGAGCTGGGCCAGGTGGGATGGGCCAGCATCCTGTTCTGCCTCGTGCCGGTGGCGTTCTCGACGATCGCCGTGTACGCGCTGACGAACCTGTTCATGTCCGACATCGCCCGGCGTCCGGCGGGCCGGCATGTGTCTGCGGCGCAGGACGATGCCGAGGGCGGCGCGGATGCGCGCGGCGAGGCCGTCATGATCGGCGTGGCGGTGGGAGCTCTCTCGCTGGGAGCGGCGTACGGCCTCTCGGGCGTCTCGCTCGCGCCGGTCGACCTTGTGGCCGATCATTCGGAAGCCGTCCTCTACGCGCTCATGTTCTTCGTGGGCATCAGCGTGGGCGGCAGCCGCGGCCTCTTGGGCAAGCTGCGCCAGTACCATGTGCGCGTGCTCATCATCCCGGCCGGCATAGTGGCCGGATCCGTGCTCGGCGGGCTCGTCTGCGCGCCGCTCGCGGGCATGTCGCTGCCCACGGGCGCCGCCGTGGCGTCGGGCCTGGGATGGTACAGCCTGGCGGGCGTCATGATGACCGACATCGCCGGAGCGCAGGTAGGCAGCATCACGTTCCTGGCGAACCTGCTGCGCGAGCTCGTGTCGTTCTTCAGCATCCCCTGGATCGCCAAGCATCTCAACTATCCCACGTGCATCGCGCCGGCCGGCGCCACAAGCGAGGACACCACGCTGCCCATGCTCATCCGCTGCACGAACGGCGAGACCGTCGTGCTCTCGGTGCTGAACGGCGTCATCTGCTCCGCGCTGGTCCCCGTGCTGATCGAGGCGTTCCATCAATTCATGTAGGGAGCGGCGGTTTTTTCGTGCGCCGAATGCTTCGCGCGAAACATTTGTTCGGGAACATCTGTGCGTTTTCTGGTATACTGAACCCTATGGAACAAATGATCGACATGCAAGCGGAAAACCGACACGGCCTTCTCGGGGACGATGCGCCGCGCTTGAACGCGGCGCAGCGCGAGGCCGTCACGGCTACCGAGGGGTACGTGCGCGTGATCGCCGGGGCCGGCACGGGCAAGACGCTGGCGCTCGCGCACCGCTTCGCCTACCTGGTGAACGAGCTGGGCATCATGCCCGGCAACGTCCTGTGCGCCACGTTCACGAACAAGGCGGCAGGCGAGATGCGCCGCCGCATCCGGCGTCTTACGGGCGACAACGACACCGGCTACATCAACACGTTCCACGGCTTCTGCGTGTCGGTGCTGCAGGAGGACGGCCATGCGCTGCAGTACCCGAAGAGCTTTCTCGTGCTGGACAACGCCGACATCGATGCCATGCTGCAGGTTATCTACGAGGAGCGCGGGCTCACCCTGCGGGACATGACGTTCTCGAAGGCGCGCGACATGATCGAGATCATGAAACTGAAAGAGCGCCCGGGATACTACCGCGACATGCTGGCCATGCCGCTCGAAGGCCTGAGGCAGAAGTACCTCGACGCGACGGACGCGCGCGACATCATCTTCTACGGCTACCTCTACCAGGAGAAGAAGTGCTTCGGGCTGGACTACAACGATCTCATCGTGTTCGTGCTGTACCTGTTCGAGCAGAACCCCGACATCCGGCTCAAATGGCAGAAGCGGCTCGAGTACATCATGGTGGACGAGTTCCAGGACATCGACGGCCTGCAGCACGAGCTCATGGAGGTGCTGGCCGGCTACCACAAGAACCTGTTCGTGGTGGGCGACCCCGACCAGACCATCTACACCTGGCGCGGGGCTGACGTGCGCTACCTGCTGGACTTCGACAAGCGGTTCCCCGGCACGCGCACCGTCATGATGTTGGAAAACTACCGGTCGGCGCCGCGCGTGGTGGCCGTCGCGAACTCGCTGATCGAGAAGAACCGCGAGCGCGTGCCGAAGCGGCTGGCGGCCATGCGCTCGGTTCACGGCCCCACGGTGTGGCGCCATGCCAAGAGCCCGGACGGCGAGGCCGCGTGGATCGCCCAGGGCGCCCTTGCGCTGCACGGCGAGGGCGTGGCGTACCGCGACATGGCGGTGCTCTACCGCGCCCATTACGCGTCGCGGCCCGTGGAAGAGGCGCTTTTGCGCGCGGAGGTACCGCATGCGGTGTACAGCGGCGTGCCGTTCTTCGGCCGCCGCGAGATCAAGGACGCGCTGCCGCACCTGCGCCTCGTCGCCTACCAGGACGACCTCGACTTCGCGCGCGTGGCGAATGCGCCCAAGCGCAACCTGGGTGCCCGGCGCATGGCGTTTCTGCGCGAGAAGGCCGACGAGTTGGGATGCAGCCTGTTCGAGGCGCTCGAGCGCTTCGTAGACGACGATCTGTTCAAGCGCACGAAGGCGCGCCAGCTGCTGCAGCTGGTCGACCGCTTCCGCTCGTCGTACGAGGGCCGGCCGGTGTCCGAGGTTCTGGCGGCCGTGCTGTCGGAAAGCGGCTACGAGCGCGCGCTGCGCACCGAGGGCAGCCAGGAGCGGCTCGACAACCTGGCCGAGCTGAAGCAATCCGTATACGAGTTCGAGACGACGTGCGGGGAGGAGGTGACGCTTGAGCACTACCTGGCGCACACGGCCCTGCTCACGAACGCCGACGCTATGGACGATGCGCAGGACAAGGTGCGGCTCATGACCGTCCATGCGGCCAAGGGTCTGGAGTTCGCGCACGTGTTCCTCTGCTCGATGACCGAGGGCGTGCTCCCGTCGCGCAAGACCGACACGCCGCAAGGCATGGAGGAGGAGCGGCGGCTGGCGTTCGTGGCCATGACGCGGGCGCGCGACGGGCTGTACCTCACCGAGGCGGAAGGGCGCGGCCACGAGGGCGCGCCGCGCTATCCCTCGCGCTTCCTGCTGGACATCGACCCGGCGGCGCTCGAGTTCTCGAACAAGCCCGCCGAGCGCGAGCTCGACGACGCGCGCGCAGCCTACGCGCTCGCCGACCGGTGGATCGCCGACCTCGTCCGCGACGCGCGCTTCGCGGTGGGCGACCGCGTGACGCATACGGCGTTCGGCTCCGGGCGCGTGCTGGCGGTCGATTCCCAGAAGCGCGCCTACGAGGTGGCGTTCGACGATCTGGACACGCCGCGCACCATCTCGTTCAAAGCCAAGCTCGAGCAAGCCTGACGAACCTCTTCCGCTCCGAGCTCCTTCGCGCTCGGCGCCCAAGCGCTCGCGACATACGCGGTTCGCGTCCTGCGCTGCCTCCTCGAGGGCCTGCTTCTGCACCCGAGCTCCGAATCCTGCTCGGCGGTCCGCATCGTACGCCTGGTGCCATCATCCGTTTCGCTGCAACCATTCGCTCTTCTGCAAGATGTTTCACGTGAAACATTCGTTCGCTCATAGCCCAGGCGGGGGCGCGGACGAGGTACTGCGGGGCAGGGTGGCGCCTGCCGCGGGCTGTCCGCGCCCCGCGCGGCTGCGAGCGCTCCGCCAGCGCTGGTTTTCGGGCCGGTTCTGCAAGTTTTTCGACTTCGTGGCAAGCAGCTTCCGAGGACCGGCTTATTCACCGGGCGTTTTGCGTCTACATCGGGAAGGAGCGACCGGGCATCGAGAGGCGCCGAGGCTAAACCCCTGGTCGCGAATGACGTCCTTTGCCACGAAGTCGAAAAACTTGCACGGGCGGCCCTGTTTCCCGCTTCCGCAGCCTTCGCTCCCGTGCGATCCGGTCAAAACTACCTCGGACGCCGCCGCAGCCCGTCGCCTCCGGCCGGAGGGAGGGGGCGCGGCATGATCGGGGATTATACGTTAAATGGGGAGTCGGAGCATTCGTTCGCATGCTATACTGTCAGCATCGAAAGGGGGAGGCATGCGGCGGATCGCCATGATCGGGTTTGCTCTGGCGACGGTCTCGGTGCTGCTCGCCGGGTGTGCGGCGGGGTCGTCCCAGGAGCCTCTGTACACCACGGTCGACACGCCGTACTACGACGTCATGCTGCCGACGTCGCTCTTTTCGTCGTTTGCGGTCGATTATGACGACTCGTACCGTTTGGATGGGGACACGGGGGAGGGCATCGGGTTCTGCGTTTCCGTGTGCGACGAGGGCTCAGGAGAGCCGCTCTGGTACGTCCTGTGCGCCACGTCTTCGTACGGTCCCGACCCTGGCTTTCCGCGCACGGTGGACAAAGGCGCTCCTTCTGCATGGCCCGCAGCGCACGTGTACGTGTCGCAGCCGATCTTCCCGATTGACGCTCCCGACCGCGTAGCCGTCTACGCCCGCTACGTCGCCGTGAAGTAGTAGCACTGCCGAGGGCGTTTCACGTGAAGCACCCGTTCGTATGTATCACAAGTTGCCGCATCCGGATTGCCGATAGGGGAACGCCCTGCCGTTTTCCGACCGGATTCTTCGGCGGCGCGCTCGGCGAAAAAAGCCTTCCGCATCCGTCTCTTTTGCAAACCGCGTGGAGCGAATCTGCGCTCAGGGGAACGCTTGTGCGGTTTGCTATACTGGCCGCATGGACGATCTCAACGAAACCACTCAAAGCAAGCGCCCGCTCGACGAAGGGCTTCTCGCATTCGACGGGGCTCCTGCGCCCGCTGACGCTTCCGCATCCGACGACGCTCCCGCGCCTGGCGACGGGTCGGCTGCGTCGGACGCCGCGCTCGGCATGCCCGATGCGGGCGGCGTCGAGCGCCTGACGGGCGACGCCTCGCTCGATGCGGGGGAGCTTCGCGACGACGAGCGCCTCGAACGGGAAGGTCGCCGCCGGCCATCGCTCGAACGTGCCGCGCGCGAGCACGACGCCCACGCCGCGCGCGCCGAAACCAGCCAGCGCGCCAAGCTCGAGCGCATCAAGGAAGAGCTGAACAGCGTGCCCACGCTGCCGGGAGTGTACCTTTGGAAGGACAAATCCGGCCAGGTCATCTACGTGGGCAAGGCCAAGCAGCTGCGCGCCCGCATGCGCCAGTACGTGAACTTCCAGGACGAGCGCGCGAAGATCCCTTTGCTGGTCGACCAGATCGACAGCTTCGACTACATCGTGGTGGAGAACGAGCACGAGTCGCTCGTGCTGGAGAAGAACCTCATCAACCAGCACGCGCCGTTCTTCAACGCCGACTTCAAGGACGACAAGTCCTACCCGTTCATCGCGCTCACGAAGGGCGATGTGTTCCCCGCCATCAAGTACACGCGCGAGAAGCACCGCGCGGACACCAAGTACTTCGGCCCCTACACCGACAGCCGCGCCGCCCGCGACATGGTGGACATCGCCCGGCGCGTCGTGCCCCTGTGCGCCACGTCGTGCGCCGACTGGCGCCAGCTCAAGCGCCGTTTGGAGAAGGATCCGCTCGCGCTCATGTCGCACGATGCCCGCCCGTGCTTCGACGCGCACGTGGGCCTGGGCCCCGGCGCCTGCTGCGGCGGCATCACGCCCGAGGACTACCGCGTCCACGTCAAGCGCATCGAGCGCTTCCTGTCGGGCCAGCACCGCGAGTTCGTCGACGAGCTGCAGGCCGAGATGCAGGAGGCGGCGGCCGAGCTGGACTTCGAGCGCGCCGCGCGCATCAAGGCGCGCATCGACACCATCAACAGCCTCACCGACAAGCAGCATGCGGTGTCAACGCGCAACCTCGACGCCGACGTCGTGGGTCTGTTCCGCGAGGAGACGGTGGCCGGGGTGCACGTGTTCATGGTGCGCGAAGGGCGCATCATCAACTCCAACGAGTTCGTGCTCGACCGCGGCAAGGACGTGCCCGACGACGACCTCCTGCACATGTTCCTGTTGCGCTACTACGATGCCACCACGTCCATCCCGCACGAGGTCATCCTGCGCGACGAGCCCGAGGACAAGGCTGCCATGGAGGCATGGCTCACCGAAAAGCTGGCCAGCCCCTACGGGGCGAAGGTGCGCATCACCGCGCCGCAGAAGGGCGAGAAGGCCGAGCTCGTGGGCATGGCCGAGACGAACGCGAAGCACACGCTCATGCGCTACAAGGTGCGCACGAACTACGACGACAAGCGCATCAACAACGCGCTTCTGCAGCTGGAGAGCGCACTGGCCCTGGACGAGCCGCCCATGCGCATCGAGTGCTTCGACATCTCCACCATCCACGGCTCCTACACGGTGGCCTCGATGGTGGTGTTCACGAACGGCAAGCCCGACAAGAACCAGTACCGCCGCTTCAAGATCAAGACGCCGCTCGACGAGGCGAACGACTTCCTGTCCATGCAGGAGGTCATGAGCCGCCGCTACGCGCCCGAACGCATGGCCGACGAGCGCTTCGGCAGCAAGCCCGACCTCATCATTCTCGACGGCGGCAAGCCGCAGCTGTCGGCGGCGCTCGAGATGTTCGAGCGGATGGGCATCGACGACATCGCGATGTGCGGTCTGGCCAAGCGCGACGAGGAGCTGTTCGTGCCCTGGCAGGACACGGGCCCGGTGGTGCTGCCCAGCGGCTCGGCGTCGCTGTACCTCGTGAAGCAGGTCCGCGACGAGGCGCACCGCTTCGCCATCACGTTCCACCGCGAGCTGCGCGGCAAGGGCATGACGGCCTCCATCCTCGACGACGTGACGGGCATGGGGCCGGTGCGCAAGAAGGCGCTGCTGAAGGCGTTCAAGTCGTTCAAGAACCTGAAGAGCGCCACGCTCGAAGAGATCAAGGAGGCGCGTGTCGTCCCCGTCGAGGTGGCCGAGGAGCTGTACCGGGTGCTGCAGCAGTATAATAGGGAGCGGAAAGACGAGCGCGTGGTGGGCGGCGAGGCCGGAGAGGCCGCCTGCCCGCCCGCAGGCGAGGGCCCGGCGGCGGTCGAATCCGCCGCGGTGGACGCGGCGGTCGAGGCCGCCGTGCAGGGCGAACGCGCGCGCACGGACACGGAAGGATAGCGCTATGAGCGAAGAAACCGCAGGCAAGACGGCAGACCAGTCCGTCGATCTGCAGCATATGCCCGAGCTGGTCATCGTCACCGGCATGAGCGGCGCCGGGCGCACCGAGGCCATGCACTCGTTCGAGGATCTCGGCTACTTCTGCGTGGACAACCTGCCGTCCAGCCTGATCGGCAATCTTTTGGAGCTGACCGGCATGCCCGGCCAGCCCGACGAGAAGCGCCGCCTCGCCGGTGTGTGCGACGCGCGCAACCGCGACTTCTTCGCGAGCCTCGCCGGCGAGCTCAAGAAGTTGAAGGGCCTGGGCATCGACTACCGCATCCTGTTCTTGGACGCCGCCGACGAGAAGCTCGTCGCGCGCTACAAGTCCAGCCGACGCCGCCATCCGCTGTGCGCCGACGGTGCGTCCATCGCGCAGGGCATCGAGCGCGAGCGCGACCTTCTGTTCGAGGTGCGGGAGAACGCCCATCACGTCATCGACACCACGTCCATGCTGCCGCCGCAGCTGCGCTC
>ERZ781272.631-NODE-631-length-19770-cov-39.756328_pt1 | contig 19770 bp, 20 predicted proteins | sample MGYA00375850_ERZ781272 | MGnify/ENA primary metagenome ERZ781272 (study PRJEB29790, sample SAMN06051246) | human gut metagenome | host: Homo sapiens | place: USA: Cincinnati, Ohio | collected 2013-06-21 | study: EMG produced TPA metagenomics assembly of the Gut...
GCATAACCTACAGAATCCTTGAGGAAAATGTGTCAACCATTCTTGACAATATCATAATTATCACTTTCTTCGGGGGCTGTTGAAACATCGGCACAGCCGCTTAATGTCAATATCAGCACAAAAAGCATTGCAATCATCTTTTTTCGCATAGCATTGACCTCCTTTGCGGCTTCATTATACGAAAAACCTCAGAAGCTCTCAAAGGTAGAAAATCTTTCAGACAAAGTGTTTTGCATATATTCTTTTTTCGGATAGTCTTGGTAGTAGTAAGGGGGTGAGGTGTGGAGAGGGGGAAGCCGAAAAAGCGGCTATCCACGAAAACGGGCAGACCTCGCCCTCGGTGTGCGGCTATCGTTCCTGAGCCTTGTTTCGCTGCAAGTGTCGGTTGTAAAACTCCAACGCTTTTACAACAAAATCCGCTTCCTGTCCTTTGGGAACAGATTTAGGAATGAGTTTGGTTATCCTCTCATCACGGAAAGCAGGCTTTTCCCTTTGATTTGGTTTTTCTTCCTCCATAATGCTCTGGATAACCTCATCTGTCAGCTTGCCGTCCTGCATAAACTTCTTCATTTTGATAGCCTGTGCAAGTGACGGGGTAGCATCGTTGTAGCTCATAGCTTCAAGCAAAGTGTACTGCTGTTCTTCGTTCAGATAAGAGATTTCAACGGCAGGGCGAAAAGCAATCTGCCTTTCATCTACCATTTGCAGGATTTCGGGAACAAGCTCAGTCAGACGGATATAGCGTTGAATTTGGTTTCTGCTTTCTCCGACTTTTTCGGCAAGCTCGGCATCACTACGCAACTTTGTCCCCATTGGGGACGAAGTTAAATCACTACGCTGTCCCTGCCTGTTCATCGCTTCAAGTCGCATTTTATATGCAAAGGCTTTCTCACTCGGTAAAATCGTTGACCTCTGTAAATTGCTTTCTACCATTACAATAATGGCTTCATCACGGGTCAGCTCTTTAACCTCGCATTTCAGCGTTTCAAGTCCTGCAAGCTCGCAAGCCTTTTTTCTTCTGTGTCCGCTTACAAGCTCATACCGTCCGTCCTCTTTGAGCCGAACAGTAGCAGGGGTCATTACGCCGTTTCGCTTAATGCTCTCGACAAGCTGCTGCATATCCTCGTCCATTAGAACCTTGAACGGGTGGTCTGGAAACTCGTCAATCTGCGATAAGGGAATATCTCTGATTTTACTCAGCTTTGCTTCTGCACGGCTTTCATCTGTCTGAAAAAGGTCATCGTAAGCGGTCAGTTCGATTTTGGTTTCTCTGCTTCTCGCCAATCTCTGCCACCTCCTTTCCGAACTGCTCATAAGCTGCGGCAACCTTACCGCTTTTGTCGTAAGCAAAAATGCTCTTGCCCTCTGCGGTAGCTTCCACCGCACGGATAGAATGCGGTATCTCCGTATCAAACACCTTGATTTTTTGACCGTAGGCACTCTTTACCGTTGCCGTGATTTCCTTAGAAATGTTGGTACGGGGCATTACCATAGTCATTAAAATACCGTCTATCCGCAGCTTGGGATTGATTTGTCGCTTTACCATTGACACAGAGCGAAGCAACAGCTCCAGACCTTTCGCTGAAAGGTAGTGCGGCTGTGTTGGGATAATCACGCTGTCAGCCGCCGCCAGAGCATTTATCGTTATCATACCGAGAGAGGGCATACAGTCGATAAGCACATAATCGTAATTCTTCTTAACCTCGTTTACATAGGTTTTCAAAACACGCTCACGGCTCATAGCATTGATAAGCCTTACTTCAAAGCCTGATAACTCAATGTTGGACGGAAGCAGGTCAACGCCCTCGCCGTGGTGTATGATACCTTGCGAAACATCAAAAGATTTATCGTCTATGATGTTCTGCATTACGGTGGAGAGCGTTATGGGTATATCGTCAGGTCTGTTGTAGCCGAGTGCCATTGTAAGATTTGCCTGTGCATCAGCATCAATGAGCAAGACTTTCTTTCCTTGCTGTACCAGACCTACGCCCAGATTGACCGCCGTGGTCGTTTTACCGACACCGCCTTTCTGATTGGTCAGAGCAATCACATAGCCATTCCTTGAATGGCTTAGCAATCTTGACATTTGTGCGTCCTCCTTTCGCATAAATTTAGCCGCTTTGTCAAGGCGGCTATGTAAAAGAGTGAGAGAACGCAAAAAAGCCGCTTACTCTTAGGTGAATAAGAATAAGCGGCTATGTGTGATATGCCTTAGATATGTTCAATTTTGAACTTTATGCTAGTAGTAATAGCTTTTTATTGAAATTCAATTTCTTCGTTGACCTTTTCGTGTATATCAATTCTAGTCTTGATATCAATGGTATTGACAAGCCATCCACTTAAGTTGCAATTTTTAATAAATTCATCTATTCGATTAACACCATTAATCTCTTTCAAGGTAACAACAACACCAAAACGAATTCCAACACCATCTTTAGGGTCTAGTCTATTATTTGTTTTAATTTCCATACCCCAATTCTTGTTTTTATAAGATTTCTTCGATTTGTTAGTACCTGTAGGAACTTCTGAAACATATTTAACATTGTCCCACTTTCTAAATCTCTCTCTTGCTTCACCTTCTAATAAATAGCTCTTTTCAGTATTTAACGCATCATCTTGGTTTTGTTTATCATTATTAATTTCATTCAATTTACCATTATCTTTAATTCTGCCAAAATGAAGGTTCAACTCAGTATTTGTATAATCTACGCCTTGGGTTCTATCGCATATTGGAAAATAACACATAGTAGCTCTTGCAACATAAGGATATTTATCGTCTTTAAGAGGAACAGGAAAACTATAATTATATGTATTCCATTTCTCACTTACATCTGACACCAAAAATTTAATTTCGTCATCTTGAGTTTGAACAATATCCTCTATTCTAATAGGAACTACGCCATGTCCATAAAGAGCAACTTCTTCAGGGGTTGGACTTTCATTCCAGCTGCGTGCAGCGTCAATTATCAAGGCTTTTGCGACTTCTCTGCTTAATCCCAAAACATCGATTAAATAGGATAATTTACGAGCTATCCAAGGAGCCGCAAATGAAGTACCAGCAACATAAGCTGCTCCAAGCGGTTCACATACTTGGATATACTGTTCCTCGCTTCCCCCATAATAACTAACATCTGGTTTAGCAAAGAAGGAGAGTGCAAGTCCCTTTCTTGCGTATTTAGTTGAAAGACCGCTCTTGGTAACTGCATTGACTACCATACTGTTTATTGAATCTGCGGGTGAGCCGATTTTCACAACATTTTCATTTGGCTTGTTTGTTCCTGCTACAACAAAGATTACATCATTCTCATATTGAATTTGGTCTAATGCAGCAGCTTCAGCTGAGATAAAATTGTCATTAATTTCTTGATTGCTACCGAGTGAAATGTTCCAAACTTTTATATCCCTATTGCTGGCAATAATACTTTTAATTTGTTTTACAATGGTAAAGGATGAAAACCGAGAGCCTACTGCGACTCCAAAATGACGAACTTTAAATCTTCCGCAACCATCATTCAACCACGGATTCAATCTGGCTCCATCCACAATAATTGATGAAACAGCAGTACCGTGTTGATAATCACTTGGATTCTTTGGAATACTATTATCTACCATGTCATGATAGTCTACCCACTCACTAAAATATACATTCTTATCAAATAAAGTATCAATAACACCTATTGTTGGTTCAATGCTCGGAGATGGAATAGTAATCATGCTTTGCTGATACTCTTGAATAAAATCTTCTGGCGACAGTTCAGCTAAATCAACTGTTGCCATAGAAACTAGGTAAGGAGCTTTTTCGAACAACAGTTTCAATTGATTTTCGTCCAAAAATACAGTTTGGTTATCCAAAATCCTACTTGATAAAATATCAATTCCTATATTTTTAAACAAACTTTTAGTATCCATACCAGTATCAAATAAAGTAATGATACTTTGTTTTAATTGAGGAGTAGCCATTTCTACCTCGAAATCATCAATATATGAAACATCTGCAATCACTTGCTTAAAAGTTGTTTTTGGCAATCCGAATTTCTCAAATTTTATTTTATTGAAAAATAGTTCATCATTTTTAAATATGGTCTGTGTTATACCATCTTTAAATTTGGCTTTCATCACATCGCAAGATTTTGAGAGGAGATTAATACTGTTATCCAAATCTGATATATCCACAAAATATGTTATAATATGTTTATTTTTTTCAGCATTAAACTTCGCTCCTACAATTGCGAAATTAGAATCTTTTCCTTTTAACAGTCCTGCTATACGATTGCTTTTTGCAACTATTTTATTATAATAAACACTAATCAAAACGCCTTGAAAAGGTTTTTTTTCGTGTTCCCAAAAGCTTTTTATTTGGTGCAATTTATCTATCAATCTAATCAGTTGTTCTATGGTAACTACTTTTTTACTATTCATAGATATGCCATTGCCGCCTCCCTGTTTAGAAGCTTGAACAAATCGTTTTCCTTTTAGCTCAAGAACATTATTCATTTAATTAATCCTCCTTGCTCAATTTTCTTGATACAGCACTTTTAGATTCTCCAGTAAGTTTTTCTATTTCCCTTACTGTAAAGCCCATATCATATAATTGACTAATATCAGTCTTATTTAGATTTCCAATCAAGCTATTGTATAGCCTTTTCAAATAGTCATGCTCGTAATTTACATCGCTAAACGCTAAGGATGTCTTAATAATATTTTTTAATTCGCCTGGGTATGGAAGGTGAGGAGCAAGATTTAATATTTTTCTAAACAATCGAGTGTCTTTTGCAACACCCTTAAAATTTTTTACATAAGAGGAGAAATAAAACTCACCTACTTCAATTAAATCCTCTTTGCTATAACGGTCAAAATTTATTATTGCATCAAATCTCCTTGTAAGAGCCTTATCAAATTTTGAAAAAAGATTTGTTGTTGCAATAATCACAATCTCTTTATTCAAATCAGTTAATCTATCGAGTTCCCTCAAAATTGTAGAGGTTACCCTTCCCATTTCACGCACATCATTGGAACTTACCCTATCCAAAGCAATTACATCTATTTCATCAAACAAAATAACTACTTTGTTTGAATTGGGAATTGAGTTTATTTCATTAAATACACTTGTTATGTTCTTACTTGTTTGACCAAGTTTACTATCAATTAAATTGTCAAAATCAACATAAAACAATGTCCTATCTAACAACCGTGTAACTTGCTTGGCGGCCTCAGTTTTTCCGCTACCGGGAGAACCTTCAAACAAGAATTTATTAATGCCTATATTATGGTTTATTGCATTTATAATACCTTTTATATCCTCAGTAATTACTATGGGAAGGTTCAAAGGCTCCATACCTCTTATATCTATCTGTTTTAGAAATTCACTTTCAAAATCGCTACTTTGAGGTGTGTATAAATTAGACTCTGCAATTAAACTCATTATATATTCAGCAAGCTGATCATCTCCTATACTATCAAAATATCTTGCAATATTTATTGCTTCGTTTCTGAAAGCATTTTCATTTTTCTCAACATGGTATTTTATTAAATTCAAAACATTTTGTTTTTTCATGCTAGCATACCTCCATATACATTCTATATTATAGCACAATGCGGGACAAAAGTCTATATATTTGGGACAAAATTTTTATTTTATAAATTCAAATTGCCTTTTAAAATCATTTTGTTATGCAAAAAATCTCGTTCGTTGAAAATAAACGAACGAGATTGGAAATGTTTAGGTTTATATATTGCCATTAATATTGCCATCGCTACCTGTACGCAATTTTCGTATTTGCTCATTAAACCTTTGATGCTTGACAGACTTCACGGCAATTCCTATGAAATATCTGCTTACAAGGAAATCCAATAGATACTCTTTTGGGATTTGATAACGCTGTTTGATATAAAAGCATTTCAGCTCTTTTTTACCGCACCAGCGACTAACCGAGTTTTTATTGTAGCCCGTAAACTGAGCTACCTGCTCAACCGACATAACATCTGGGTTATTTTTTAGCAGTCGTTCATAATACTGCCGCATACGGATTAAATCATCTTGTGTGAACACCTCATCAAAGGACGGGGCTTTTTTATCTCCGCCATTTCCTTTGTAGAAGCCGTCTGGGGCTTTGAATAGCTCTGGGTAATCATCTCTGTCTTTCAAATACTGAATAACATCAACCGTCTTGATTTTGAAGCGGCGTGTTTTTTTGCCGCTATCTATGTTCGGCACAAGACCGCTTTCCAATAAAAACAAGCAGGTCTTTTTGCTGATATGACAGATACGGTACACTGGTCTTTGGTTATGTATTCGGAGTATTGCTGCAAAATCTCGTTGCAATATTTTTCTGTAATCATCACTTACACCTCTTTGCGCTTTTTGGTCAACAGCAGAAGAAAGGTGTAAAAGTTCTCTCCAACAGTATTTTGAGAGTGCCTGAAAAGCAGGTGAGAAAAGGGGGTTTGTTCTCTCCTGAGTTCTCTCCTGAGTTCTCTCCTGAGTTCTCTCCGTTCTCTCCAAGTTCTCTCTTTTTTGCTTTTTTTGAGCCATTTTTGAAACCTATTCGAACTCACGGTTTTTTGCCGCTTTTCGCCGCTTTTGGCTCGGATTTTACCTGTAAATAAAGTAGTTTTTCTTGCATTATTTTCTGCTCCTTTCTAACACTTTCCATATCACATAACACATTCGAAATCGAATTACCTTTTTGGTAGCCACATCTCTTAAAACTATTGATTTTACGGGCTTTTTCGGCTATTATGTTTGATAGCAGTACGGTTAGTTCTCTCCGATAGTTCTCTCGCATTTCGAACTGTCGGAAACAGCCGAAGCGGAGAGAAAATCATCTTTTTGCGGACAGGAGCATTTACCCTTAAAATGGGTCATTTTTTCTCAAAATCCGCTAAAGTGTGTTGGGAGTAAAACACTCGAAATCAAGTTGTCCGCAAGGGCACGTGGGTTCGAATCCCACCGTCTCCGCCAAAATGGACGTGTCGCAGAAAGGCAAAATCTGCGGCACGTCTTTTTTGACGGTATGAAAGATGACAGGCGAAAAAACTAAGTCAAAAATTTTCCAAAAGGGAACAGCAAGGCAAACCCAAGCCATATGGTGTGGATTTTGTGGAAAACTTTTTTAGTTGGAAAGCTTTACGCAGTCAATTTCTCAGATACACAGACTTGCAGCCTGCCGTGTTCCCGTTTCCTCCACAGCTTTTTCAGGTTGAAGGCCAGAGCGAGCAGAAATAGCTCGGTTCGCACATTGGCCCTGCCTCGGGTCAGGAAGCGCCGGAATCCGAAATCCTGCTTGAGAAGGGCAAAGGCGCCCTCCGCCTGGATGGAGCGGCACAGGCGCAGATGAATCCCTCTGTCTGTGGAAATATTGACGGCGGCCTGGGCGCGTTTCTCCCAGAAGGTTTTCTGAAGCACGATCTCCTTTGGCCTGTCTGCATTCCTGGCGCGGCAGCACTGTGCCCGGCAGGGACAGCCGACGCAGTTTTCACAGCGATACCAGGAGTTGGAAACCAATTGCCCATCTTTCCATTCACTGCACTCCCGGCGCAGCGGCAGCCGGCGGCCCTGGGTACAGGTAAAGCAATCCTCATCCGGGTCATATGTCATATTCTCAGCCCGGCCGATCTGCTTTTTGAACTTTTTGCTTTTCTTCTGATCATGGTTAGCAGGTTTCATGAAGCAAGTTTGCCCCATGGTATCCAGGTACAGATAGTTGTCCAGACTCTCATACCCGGCGTCGGCTGTGACTTCCTCATACCGGGCCTGGTGAAATCGTTCCATCCTTTCGGAGAATAGGCGCGATACAATTTCTCGTAATCCAGTTCCTCAAGCTGGGCGCTTAGCAGCCGGACGGGGGCATCCTTTGGTAAAACAATTTCACTGTTTAGTGTAAATACCAGTTGACCATTTCGCTCATACTCATATACGTTATACTGGTTTTGCTTTCTATTCACACATTTATCTGAAAGCAAACAACGAGGTTTGGAAACCCTTTTCGGCTCCAAACCCCGTTGTTTTTTTCAGCTGTTTTGCAACGAGCCCTTTTTGCTTTTTTATTTGCTCATCACACTCCGGCGGGGTCACACCGCCAATGGTTTGCCCGCCAGACCGGCGTTCAGCGTTCAAGGGAGAGGATTCCCGCACAGTGGGAGCGGCAGGAGACTGTGTAAAAACGGCGCACATCTTCTCCAGCGCCTCGGGCAGCAGCGTCATGCCCGAGGGGCAGATCTGGGTCACGCCCCGGCTCAGCTCATACTCCGCGATGGCCTGGCGGCCATCGGCGTCCCCGTCGGAGAAGTCGTGGCCCACCGCGCCGTGGAAATGGATGTCCGTCAGGCCGGGGATGGCGTAGCACCCCCCGGCGTCCAGCACCTCGCCGCCGCAGTCCCGGTCGGTCAGCATGCCGCCGTCCACATACAGGTCCCGGCTGACAAAGGCGCCCCGGGCCTCAAATACCTGCGCGCCTGTAATTTTCATCGTGTATTCCTCCTTGCGCCGCCCGGCGCTTCTGTGCTTACAGTTTGGACAGGGCCGCCCTGTCCGCCACCAGGGTCACGTCGGGGTGGAGCTGCAGGATGGAGGCGGGCAGATGGGGGGTCACGGGGCCCTTCACCATGCCGTACACCGCGTCCGCCTTGTCCGCGCCGCTGGCCACCATCACAATCTTCCGGGCCCCCATAATGACCCCGATGCCCATGGTCAGGGCCTGGCGGGGCACCTCGTCCCGGGAGGCGAAGAACCGGGCGTTGGCCTCAATGGTGCTCTCGGTCAGGCCCACCACGTGGGTGGGCACCACGAACTCATCGCAGGGCTCGTTGAACCCGATGTGGCCGTTGCAGCCCACCCCCAGCAGCTGCAGGTCCGCGCAGCCCAGGCTGCGGACAAAGGCGTCGTACCGGGCGCACTCGGCCTCGGCGTCCCCGGCCAGGCCGTTGGGCACGTGGGTACACTTGGGCCGCACGTCAACGTGGTCGAACAGATTGTGCTGCATGAAGTACCGGTAGCTCTGGTCGTGGGCGCCGGACAGGCCCTTGTACTCGTCCAGGTTCACGGTGGTCACGCCGGCAAAGGACAGCTTGCCCGCCTTGTACCGCTCCACCAGCCGCTGGTAGGTGCCCACGGGGGAGGAGCCGGTGGCCAGGCCCAGCACGCACTCCGGCTTTACAATCATCTGCGCCGCGATGATGCGCGCCGCCTTCTCGCTCATCTCCTCATAGTTTTCCGCTGCATAAATCCGAATCATAGTCTTCCTCTCCTTTTATATTACATGTGATGTATTCAGAGCGGCTTACTGCATACCCAGAATATAGCGCTCAATGGCCATGGCGGCGCCGTCCTCCATGTTAGAGGCGGTTACGGCGTCCGCCGCGTCCTTGACCTCCTGGGGCGCGCTTCCCATGGCCACACCCAGAGCGGCGGCCCGGAGCATGGGGATGTCGTTGCCGCTGTCGCCGATGGCCATGGTGCGGGCCGGGTCAACGCCCAGAATCCGGCAGGCCGCCAGCATGCCGTTGGCCTTGGTGGCCTGGCTGTGGGTGATTTCCACGCTGTGGGGACTGGACCAGGCGAAGGAGACGGGGGCATTTTTGAGCAGGGCCTCCACCTCCGCCCGCAGTGCCTGGGGGATATAGGGCAGGTTCACCTTGTCCAGGGCCAGGCCGGGCTGCCTCAGCACCTCTTCCAGGCTGGACACCGTCCGTCCCCGGACAGTCAGGATATTGCTCAGGTGAAACCGGAGGCAATCCTCGTGCTCCCGCTGCATGTCCCAGCTCTCCTGGGTGAGATAGAGCAGCCCGCCGGCGGAGAGCTCCACGCTCAGGCCCAGACGGGCAGTGATTTCAATCACCTGCCGGGCAGCGTCCGCTCCGATATAGTGGGCCTCCAGCAGCCCGCCGGTGCGGAGGCGGCGGACCTCGCCGCCGTTGCACAGGACGCACAGGTCCTCCCAGTCCGCGCCGGTGCGGACGGCGGGGGGCAGCATGGCGTACTGCCGCCCTGTGGTGGGCACGATGGCCACGCCCTTCTGGGCCGCCGCCGCCAAAGCGTCGTACAGCCGTGGGGTAAAGGTCTTATGGTCATCCAGAAGGGCGGTCCCGTCCAGATCCATGGCCAGCAGGGAAATCTCCATATGGGCACCTCTTTTCCGCAAAAATACGGGACATCATACAATCTTTTCCGGTCTGCCGCAACTGGTGCGGCGCATAAATCAGGCCGCAGGCCCCTCCTGGGTCCGCGGCCTGCTGTTTTGGGTGCGGGGATGTTCAGTCCCGGGTCAGGACAAATTTCCCTCCTCTGCGGACGCAGTCCGCCAAAAGGAACCAGGGCGCTTCCACCTGCCCCACCACGTTGACCCGGTCGTCCGCCGGCAGGTCGGAGTGAACCCGTAGTCCACCCGGATCGCCCAGATACCAAGCCGTTCGGCCAGCCGGAATAAATCCGGCTGGCCGAACTGGGCCACTGTTTTTGTGGATACGTCCGCGAAAATCCGGTAATCCCGATCTCTGAGCCACCGGCAGGCTTCCTCCGCCCGGCGGCAGTAGTCCTGAGAGAACTCCTCGCTGATGTGGAGGGAGAGGAACACGGCCGCGCCGCTGCCGGAGCCCGCCTCCAGCTCTTCCCGCTGACGCTCAAAGGAGGTCAGGTAGACCGAATAGCCCAGAGACTCAGGCCGCGGCGACATCCTGCTCCTTAATACCGAACCAGGTGAGGATGAAGCCCATAATGTAGCTGATCACCAGGCCGATGACGAAGTAGACGATGGACATGGCGGCACCGTTAGGGCCGGCGGTCATGACGAAGATGCCCAGCAGGCCAGAGGGACCCCAGGTGGTGGAAGCGACCTGCATCAGCATGACGAAGGCTCCGCCGAAGCCGGCGCCCAGGCCAGCGGTGAAGAAGGGCTTGCCCATGGGGAGGGTGACGCCGTAGATGAGGGGCTCGCCCACGCCCAGGATACCGGCGGGCAGAGCGCCGCCGATGACGGACTCCAGGCGCTGGTTCTTAACGCGGCGGGCCTTGATGAACAGGGCGATGGCAGCGCCAACCTGGCCGGCGCCGGCCATGGCCAGGGCGGGGTACAGGGTGACGTAGCCGAAGGCCTCAAGCTGGACCGTGTACAGAGCCACAAGGCCGTGGTGTATACCCATGGCCACCATGGGGAGGAACAAGGCGGCGCCCAGATAGCCAGCCAGCATACGGACCAGGGGGTTGGTGCTCATAGCCACCAGCTCGACCACCTTGCACAGGCCGGTGGAGATGAGGCCGGTAACGGGCATGACAATAAGGATGTAGGGAATCAGAGTGACAATGAGGGTCAGGATGGGGGTAAAGCAGATGTCCACGGCGTCGGGCATCTTGCTGCGGATGGCCTTCTCGATCTTGCACATGACCCACACACCGATGACGACGGCCAGAACGCCGCCGCGGCCGGCGCGGAGGATGGCGTCAAGGGGCTGGGCCTCGTTATACAGGCCAATGACCTTGGAAATGGCGTCAATACCGCCCAGTGTGGTGATCATACCCATCATGCCGCCCAGAATGGGGGTGCCGCCGAACTTCTCGGCCGCGCGGTAGCCGGCCCAGGCAGTCAGATAGGTCATGAACGCGGTGTTGATGAGGCTGAGCAGGTTATAAATAATGTTCCATACGGGCATCTCGGCGTAGCCGGGGATGACCTGGGTCAGCAGGGTCGCCAGACCGGAGCAGATACCGGCGGCGATGACGCCGGGGATCAGGGGAACGAAGATCTCGCCGAAGGTCTTGAGCATGGCCTTGACCTTGCTCTCCTTCTGGGCGCCCTTGATGGCGGCCTTGTTGGTCTTCCAGTCGCTGCTAGCGGAGACGCCGCTCTCACCGCCCTCTGCGGAGACAGGGATACCCATGTCCTTGTAGATGTCGGCGACCTTGCGGCACTTGCCGGGACCCACCACGACCTCCACATAGCCGGGGTTGTCGTGGACCAGACCCAGAACGCCTTCCACGTTCTTCAGTGCGGCGTCCTGAATGGCGCCGTCATTCTTGACGTGGATACGGACGCGGGTCATGCAGTTGGTGGCGCTGACGACGTTGCTTCTGCCGCCGACCAACTCCAGGATCTTGCTGGAAAGTTCCTGATTTGTCATGTTGCACATCTCCTTTTTCTAATAGGGTTACACACAATCGTTCCGCAGGGCGGAACGCAAAAACAGCCCCCGGGCTGTTCTCGTCATAAGTACCTTACCGGCTGCGCCGGTCTTACTGAATCGCCTCGCGGACGTGGCCCCTGGCCTTATCCAGGCGGGCCTTGGCCTCCCCGGCGCTGCAGTTTGCCAGAATCATGGTGATGGCGGTCTTCACGCTGCCGCTGGCCGCCGCGATGGTGAACTTTGCAGTCTCCCGATCCACGCCGGTGGCCTCCATGACAATCTTCTCCGCCCGGACGTGAAGCTTCTCGTTGGTCTGTATCACGTCCACCATCAGGTTCTGATAGGCCTTGCCCACACCCACCATGGTGGCGGTGGAGATCATGTTGAGGATCAGCTTCTGGGCGGTGCCCGCCTTGAGCCGGGTGGAGCCGGTGAGCACCTCGGGCCCCACCACCACCTCGATGGCCAGGTCGGCCGCCTGGCCCACTGCGGAGCCGGCGTTGCAGGAGATGGCAACCGTGCGGCAGCCCAGCTCACGGGCATAGTCCAGGCCGCCCAGCACATAGGGGGTGCGGCCGCTGGCGGCAATGCCGACCACCAGATCGTCTTTGGTCAGGTTGTGCTCCTTCAGGTCGTCCCGGCCCAGGTCCCGGCTGTCCTCCGCGCCCTCAACCGCCTTGATGAAGGCCTTCTCGCCGCCGGCGATGAGACCCACCACCAGGTCGGGAGACACGCCGAAGGTGGGAGGGCACTCGGCGGCGTCCAGCACGCCCAGGCGGCCGCTGGTGCCGGCGCCCATATAAAACAGCCGCCCGCCCTTTTCCAGGGAGTCAATGGCCCACTCCACCGCTTTGGCAATGTTGGGCAGCAGCGGCTCAATGGCCTGGGGGACTCTGGCGTCCTCCCGGTTCATGGCCGTCACAACCTCCAGCGGGGTCATGGTGTCCAGATTCATGGTGGCCTGATTGCGGGTCTCCGTGGTCATTGCGTCCAGATTCAAATTCAACGCCCATTCTCCTTCCGCGCCTGAGTGGAGCCGGTGGTGCGTTCCGCTCCCATCCCCCTCAGCCCGTCCGAAAGCTGAGAAGAAAAATCATATCGCTGCAAGCAACAGCCTTCGCTGTGCATTCATTCTAATAAACCCCGCATTTCATGTCAATTATTTGAGCAGTTTATGGTACATTGTTTCGCCAACTGGCTTCTTTCCTATCCATTCCATCATTTTGATGAAACTTTCCGAGCTTGAAAGTTTTGAATTGTCTGATGTGCACATATAATTAGAAGAAAGTTTTATCTTTCCACTTGACACATGAAACTTTAGTTGCTATACTGTGCTCGCAAGCAAAAGTTGAATATACAGCCGCCTGAGTTTTATGCGTTCTGACGTCCGAACCGGAAAGTCCTCTCGCCGGGGTGTTGTCCCCGGCAGGTGAGAAAATTGTGGGAGGACGTCTTTTATTTTTTGCCGCGGCACAGCCTGCCGCAGCAGTTTGAAAGGAGCGAATAATTCAATATGAGCGAGAAAAAAGGATTTGCCTCCTGGTTCCTGGGTAAGAAGAAGGGCGCTGAAGAGGCCCCCGCTGAGGAGCCCGACGTGGAGCGTCTGGGCAGCCCCCTGGCCGGAACGGTCATCGGTATTGAGCAGGTATCCGACAAGGTTTTTGCCGATAAGATTCTGGGCGACGGCGTGGCCGTGGTCCCCACGGAAGGCAAGGTGTACGCCCCCGCCGGCGGCACCGTGGAGAGCCTGCTGGAGAGCCACCATGCCGTGTGCATTCTCACCCCCGGCGGCGCGGAGCTGCTGATCCACGTGGGCAAGGACACCGTCTCCCTCAACGGCAAGCATTTCGCCGCCCATGTGAAAGAGGGCGACAAGGTCAAGCGGGGCCAGCTGCTGCTGTCCTTTGAGCGGGAGGCCCTGCTGGCCGAGGGCTTTGACCTGACCACCCCCGTGGTGGTGAGCAACGGCGACGAGTTCGCCATGGAAAAGGCCCAGGAGGGCGAGGTCCGCCCCGGCGACACCATTATTACCCTGACCAAGAAGGCCTAACCTGCATCTATCATACAAGAAGAGGTAATTTGACATGATTCAGTTCCAGTACACCATCACCGATCCCAATGGGCTCCACGCCCGTCCCGCCGGCCTGCTGGTAAAGGAGGCCCAGAAGTTCTCCAGCACCGTGAAGCTGGCCCGGGGCGGGAAGAGCGCCGACCTGAAGCGGCTCTTTGCCGTCATGGGCATGGGCGTCAAGTGCGGCGAGACCGTGGAGATCACCGCCGAGGGCGCCGATGAGGCCCAGGCCGCCCAGACCCTGGAGCAGTTTTTCCGGGAGAACTTTTGACTTTTCTGCAAGTATTAAAGGAGGACATACATCATGACGGTACTGCACGGCGAGGGAGTATCCCGAGGCGTGGCCTCAGGGCAGCTGCGCTTCCTCCGGCGGGACGCCCAGGCCCAGCCCCGCCGGGAGGTGGCCGACCCTGAGGCCGAGGTTGCCCGGTTCGACAAGGCCCGGGGCGAGGCCGTGGTCCAACTGTCCAAGCTCTATGTGGACACCAAGGCCAAGCTGGGGGAGCAGAAATCCCTCCTGTTCCAGATTCACCAGATGATGCTGGAGGACCTGGACTACCGGGACTCCGTCACCGGGATCATTCGGGACGAGCACGTCAACGCGGAGTACGCGGTGGACCAGACCGCCGCCCAGTTCTCCGATATGTTCGCCCAGATGGACGACGACTATATGAAGGAGCGGGCGGCCGACGTGCTGGACGTGTCCCGGCGGGTGATCCACCTGCTCACCGGCCAGGAGGACGAGGCGCTGGGGGGTGACATGCCCTGCATCATCGCCGCCGACGACCTGGCGCCCAGCGAGACCGCCCGGCTGGACCGGAGCAAGGTGCTGGGCTTCATCACGGCCCGGGGCTCCTCCAACTCCCACACTGCCATCTTCGCCCGCACAATGGGCATTCCGGCGGTGGTGGGCCTTGGGGACAGCCTGCTGGAGGAGTTTGACGGCAAGCATGTGTTTGTGGACGGCGCCTCCGGGGAGGTATTTGTGGACCCGGACGCCCAGACCTCCGCCCGGCTGGAGGACCGCCGGGACCAGGAGGCGGCCCACCGCCGCTATCTGGACACCTTCCGGGGCCGGGAGGCCGTCACCTCCGACGGGCACAGGGTGCTGGTGTGCGCCAATATCGGCGCGCCCAAAGACCTGGAGGCCGTCCAGGGGGCGGACGCCGACGGCATCGGATTGTTCCGCAGCGAGTTCCTCTACCTGGGCCGGGATGACTATCCCCCCGAGGAGGACCAGTACCAGGCCTACCGCCAGGTGCTGGAGGCCATGGGCGGCCGCATGGTGGTCATCCGTACCCTGGATATCGGCGCCGACAAGCAGGCCGACTACTTCCAGCTGCCCAAGGAGGAGAACCCGGCCATGGGCCTGCGGGCCATCCGCATCTGCCTGACCCGGCCCGAGGTGTTCCGCACCCAGCTGCGGGCCCTGTACCGGGCCTCTGCCCACGGTAAACTGGGCATCATGTTCCCCATGATCACCTCGGTCAGCGAAGTGAAGCGGGTAAAGGAGATGTGCGCCCAGGTACGTGCCGAGCTGAAGGCCGAGGGCGTCCCCTTTGACGAGAAGGCGGAGCTGGGCATCATGATCGAGACCCCCGCCGCCGCGGTTATCAGCGACCTGCTGGCCCGGGAGGTGGACTTCTTCAGCATCGGCACCAACGACCTGACCCAGTACACCTTGGCCGTGGACCGGCAGAACGCCCAGGTGGAGTCCTTCTGCGACCGGCACCACGAGGCCCTGCTGCGCCTCATCCGCACCACGGTGGAGAACGCCCACAAGGCGGGCATCTGGGCCGGCATCTGCGGCGAGCTGGCCGCCGACACCGCCCTCACCGGCTTCTTTATGGATGTGGGCGTGGACGAGCTGTCCATGACCCCGGGCGCCATTCTGGAGGTCAAGGCCAGGATTCTGGACCGGAAGTAAGTCATCCGCGAGAACCACAACAGGGAGGCAAGCCTTATGAAAAGCGCGCTGCTCAGGCTCCGGGAGGTCAGGGATTCCCTCAGCGCCACCGAGCGCTCCATCGCCGATTACCTGCTCGCGCACCCGGAAGAGGCCATGGAGCTGAGCATTCACGAGATGGCGGAGCGCACCTTCTCCTCTCCGTCCACCATAATCCGTATGTGCCACCGCATCGGCTTTGACGGCTACAAGGAGTTCCGCCGGGCGGTGACCTACGAGATGGCCGTGCGGAAGCAGAGCGAGGAGGAGGAGCGGAAGGAAATCACCCGTTCTGACAGCATTGAGGGCATCATTGAAAAAATCACCTACAAAAACATCATGTCCCTGGAGGACACCAAGAACCTGCTGGACGCGGACACCCTGCGCCAGTGTGTGGATCTGATCCGCACGTGCCGGACCGTGCTTCTGTTCGGCATGGGCGCGTCCCTCTGCGCGGCCCGGGACGCCTACCTCAAGTTCCTGCGCCTCAACAAGCCCTGCATCGTCAACGACGACTGGCACTCCCAGTTCCTCCAGGCCCGCAACGCCACCAAGGACGACCTGGGCATTGTCATCTCCTACTCCGGCGAGACGGTGGAAATGGTGGAGTGTATGAAGGCCATGCGGGAGAATCACACCCCCATCATCGCCATCACCCGCTGCGTCAGCTCCCCTGTGTCCGAGCTGGCGGACTATAAGCTCTACACCACCGCCAACGAGTCCACCTTCCGCAGCGGCGCCATGTCCTCCCGCATCTCCCAGCTCAACCTCATCGACATCCTCTACACCGCCTTCGCCAACAGCGAGTATGAGTACTGCCTGGAGCAGCTCTCCAGAACCCACATCCGCAAGCCCAGCTCCATGCGCAAGCCCATGCTGGAAGGCGGAGAGGATGCCGGGCTGCATATCTCCGGGCATTAAGCAGACAATTGTCCTTATTTTTCTCTTTTTTCTGCTGAAACGCCCAAAATTTATCAACTTGAGAAATTTTGTACCAGCATTCCTCCGATTCCTTGCTTGTTTTTGTTCAATATGCTATGATCTCCCCAGATTAGGCATGCTGAACAAGTGTGCATGGATGAGGAGGAATTTTTATGAGAAACATGCTCAAAAAGGCAACCGGGCTGATTCTCGCCGCAGCGCTGACCTTCTCGCTGGCCGCGCCCGCCGCAGCGGCAGGAAGTTCCAGCGCGGCGGGGGCCTCGTCCGGCGCCGTAACCGAGACCGCCCTTCCCCAGTAGGGCTGGCAGGCCCAGGTCACCTTCCCCGACTGGGCCGGGTATGTGGACGATACCCTGGCCATGAACAGCCTGTACAGCTTTGACGGCTACGCCGATCAGGGCGAGCTGTACGTCACGCTGGCCTCCGGCGTCACCAGCCTGCGGCTGTTCGTCAACAACGCCGAGGTGGACACCTCCGCCATGAAGGGCGGCAGCACCTACAAGGTGGACATCTCCGATCTGACCGTGAACGGCACCAACACCGTCCAGGTCTCCGCCATCACCCCCTCCACCCTGGAGGGCGCTGTCACCGTCAGCATTCCCGACCCCACCGTCATCACCGGCCTGCCCTCCGACGTGGGCATGGACGAGGGCGTTCTGGGCATCATTGACGATTTCATCGCCTCTGAGGTACATTACACTGGTTTTGCTTTCTATTCACACATTTATCTTAAAGCAAACAACGAGGTTTGGAAACCCTTTTCGGCTCCAAACCTCGTTGTTTTTTTTCAGCTGTTTTGCAACGAGCCCTTTTAACTTGCTTTCCGTGCTCGCCTGTGCCACTTCTGTACCGATCAGCATCAAGGACGGTGGGCCGCCCATCCGTTAGCGGCCCGCCTACTGCCGGGGTAACGGTCCCCGCAGGGATAGCTTATCTGATATCACTACCACATTCCTGCTATCCAGTTTCATTATACTCTAAGGAAGGTAACGTTGCAAGAATATGCTCAATTTGGTGGAAGATTCTCCGAAGGCGGTCGGTTATCCTCTCTGATCGTCTGATCAGATTCTCTATTTTTCGAGCAATCGGTTTTGACTGCAGAATTACAGGTTTCCCGATGAACAGAAATCGTAGTCAACGTGTCTCCAAGCTGTGTAAATATCGCAGCAGTCAGAGCCAGCTGATCGTCAGGCAAGCGTTCTGCAAGCAGTGACGCAAGTGCAGAAATAGCGGCAGTCAGTTCACATGCATTCATAAAATCACCATTCACAGGATATGAGCATTCATTTCAGGACGTGCAGGAATCCATAAAAAATAGCCGTTGGATAAACTACGCCTGGCAGGCTTTGAGAATCTCTTTAATCTTTTCGTAGCTTCCCAAATCCTATGAAACAAGCAGCCCACATCCTGTGCTACAGTATTCCATCAGTTATTTTATCAAAATTTCAGATTTTCCCCTTGCATAAATTGTAAAATAGTGTATTATATGCAATATAAGATTATGCGGGAGGCGATTTTATGCCGGTCTGCAATGCTTGGGAAATCTGGAGCATTCACAATCACATCATCGATACCGTTGTGATCGTCAACCTGACGCCTTTGGAAGGCATCCCATTTCGCAACGAGCAACCTGACGAACGGGTATCCGTCTACTTACAGGACAACGACCTGCTGAAATGCGTGGGAGCGCTTGATGACGAGACGCTGATAAGCGTTGCACGCGCGTATCTCCAATTGCGCAGGAACCCTGAATAAAATGCAAGGGCACACGTCTTCTCTTTAGAGGCGCGTGCTTTTCGTTTCACCCAATTTCTTTTAACACTGTGCCATTCTTATCCGCAAAAATTACTTTTCCAATCGCCGCATCCTGAAATTCCGTCAGGATCGTGCTGGCGATTCGTGTCATTTCCGACTGTGTGATCTCGCCACTTTCTTTTGCATAGGTCTCATTCAGGGCCTGGAATAGGGCTTTTGCCACCTTTGCATCGTCAACAATCCGGCTGTCGATATCGGCTTTGATCTTGCTCACCTTTTCCCCGGTAATATTCGCGAGAAGCTGAAAAACAGGCAGCCCATACTGTTCTATTTTATAATAATTCTGTGCATCGTCCTGTGTCAGCAGCTGATAAAACAATTTCCCGAGCTCTGTCACATCCGCCTCGCCGATCCCCAGCTCCTCTGCCGCACCGCAAAGGCCCGGGAAAAATGCATCCAGTTGCTCTGCGCTGAAAAGTTCCGACAGAACGACTGCCGCTGAGGAATATTGCGTGGATGCAGCCTTCAGGACGATTTCTGCCTGACTGATCCCATCCCTCTGAAAAACCTGCGCTTTCTCGATGTGATGATACCATGCCTCTGAGGAATGCCCGGCCAGCAGCCTGGTCAGGGACGCGGAAAGCGCTTTATCCGGCCCGGTCGGCTGCGATGTCGCAGCAGAACCGGCCACGATGGAGGAATCGGCGGTGGGAAGCTCGCTCCCTGTGCAGGAAGCCATCGAAACAATCAATGCGAATGCTGCAAAAGCACACCATATCTTTTTCATTCTTTTTCTCCTAAATTCTAAGTCATCTAATGATCCGGCTCTATTATACCGATTCTCAATCACCTTGTAAATGAAAAAACGGAGCTGAATGAAACAGCTCCGTTCAGACTGTAGACAAAGCGGCTCCGGGATGAACTTTCCAGAGCTGCTTTTCTC